>Ga0138256_10001268_pt1 | contig 27256 bp, 22 predicted proteins | sample KNB2016incub_MG_FD_105486 | JGI IMG/M metagenome (GOLD analysis project Ga0138256, IMG submission 105486) | Active sludge microbial communities from wastewater in Klosterneuburg, Austria - KNB2014incub_MG | ecosystem: Engineered > WWTP > Activated sludge > Unclassified | place: Austria...
AGGCGACCAGGTATTGATTCCCAATCCCGGTTACCCGACATACGCATCGGTGGCGCATCTGGTGGGCGCCGAGCCGATTTGGTATGATTTGACCGCCGCCAACCATTGGGAGCCCGATTTTGCGGCGCTCGAGCGTACCGATTTGTCGAAGGTAAAAATGATGTGGACGGGTTATCCGCACATGCCCACTGGTGCGCCGGGCAGTTTGGTGCTTTTTGAAAAACTCGTTGCCTTTGCGCGCAAACACCAAATATTGCTGGTCAACGACAATCCGTATGGCTTTATCTTGAATGAGAATCCACTTTCAATTTTGCAGGCAAAAGGCGCGAAGGAAGTCGCCATCGAGCTCAATTCATTGTCAAAAACCTTTAACATGTCGGGTTGGCGCGTGGGCATGGTGTTGGGCAAAGCCGAATTCATCGAAGCCATTCTCAAAGTAAAAAGTAACATGGATAGCGGTATGTTTTACGGCATCCAAAAAGGCGCGATCGCGGCATTGCAACTCGGATCGGAATGGTTTTTAGCCCAAAACCGGGTTTATGACCAGAGGCGTGCCTTGGTTTTTGAACTCGCGCGTTTGCTCGATTGTACTTTTGATGCAAGCGCCGTAGGCTTGTTTGTGTGGGCGAAGTTGCCCCAAAGCGTTTCGTCTGCCCAAGCCTTCATAGACAAAATCTTATATCACGAAAATATTTTCATTGCGCCCGGAACCGTTTTTGGCAGTAATGGTGAAGGGTACATCAGGTTTTCATTGTGCGTTTCGGCGCAAAAAATACAAGAAGCCATCCAACGATTCAAACCAAACTAAATGAACCTATTGATCATCGGAACCGGACTCATTGGCGGCTCCATCGCGCTCGAGCTCAAATCCAAACGTAAAGACGTTGTGGTTTTTGGCATAGACACAGACGAGGACCACCTCCATACGGCCTTACAGTTGGGTGTCATCGATCATAAATCCACATTATCTCAAATAAAATCGGCCGATTTTGTCATTCTCGCCGTGCCGGTTGACGCGAGTTTGGTACTTTTGCCAAACGTGCTCAACGAGATTGGCGACGATGCGCTGGTAATTGATGTAGGCTCGACCAAATTCCCGATTTGTGAAGTGGTCGCGCAGCACCCAAAAAGGCACCAGTTCCTGGCCACACACCCAATCGCGGGAACCGAGTTTTCTGGTCCATCGGCGGCGACAGTGGGTTTGTTTGAAGGCAAGACCAACATCTTGTGCGAGATTGAAAAAACGACTTTCAAGTTGCAGGAAAAGGCGCTCGCGTTGTTTGGAGCATTGGGCATGCGCATCCGATATATGGAACCCAAATCGCATGACAAGCACATTGCGTATGTCTCGCATTTGTCGCACATTTCGTCGTTCATGCTGGGCAAAACCGTGATGGAGAAGGAAAAAGACGAGCGCGACATTTTTGACATGGCGGGCAGCGGATTTGAAAGCACGGTTCGGTTGGCCAAAAGTTCGCCGCAGATGTGGACGCCGATTTTTAAACAGAATAAGAAACACGTCCTCAAGAGTCTCGAGGAATACATTGCAAATCTCTCGCAGTTTAGGGATTTGCTTGAAAAAGATGATTACGATTCGCTTTTTGGCGATATGCAGGACACGAATCGTATTACTGAAATATTAAATGGGATTACTAAAAAATAATTGTCACATGACGAATGTTGAACGAAACAACGGGCTTAAAATTTTCAATGTCATATTTCGTTCGGCATTCGACATCCGACATTCGACAGACCTATGAAAAACGACAAAACATTCAGGACCTGGCTCGACGAGATGAACTTGTCACATCCGATGGTCATTGCCGGGCCTTGTAGCGCCGAGACCGAAACGCAGGTGCTCGATATCGCAAGGCAACTTAAAGACTCGGATGTGAGCATTTACCGTGCGGGCATCTGGAAACCCAGGACGCGTCCCGGCGGGTTTGAAGGCGTGGGAGAAATCGGGCTCAAATGGCTGCAGAAAGCCAAGGCCGAAACCGGATTGCTGATGGCCGTTGAGGTGGCCAACGCCGCGCACGTTAAGCTGGCGCTCGAGCACGACATTGATGTACTGTGGATTGGTGCGCGAACCACGGTCAACCCGTTTGCGGTACAGGAAATCGCGGATGCTTTGCAAAATACAGACAAAATTGTACTGGTCAAGAATCCGGTGAATCCCGATTTGGCGCTTTGGATTGGCGGTGTAGAACGATTGTACAATGCCGGGATAAAAAAGCTGGGCGTGATCCACCGCGGGTTTTCTACCTATGAAAAGACCAAATATAGGAACATTCCCGAATGGCAGATCCCGATTGAATTACAAAGCCGTTTCCCCAACTTGCCACTGATTTGTGATCCGTCGCACATTACGGGCAGGCGCGATATGATTCAGGAAATTGCGCAGCAAGCACTCGACTTGAATTACGACGGATTGATTATAGAAACCCACAACGACCCAGACCACGCCTGGAGCGACGCGGCACAACAGGTGACGCCCACGGTGCTCAAGCAAATCCTGGAAGAGCTGCGCATTCGCCAAACCTCTACCGACGCCGATGATTACAATACCGAAATGATCAAACTGCGTGCGAGCATTGATGTAGACGACAGCAAACTGCTCGAGATATTGGGCCACCGCATGAAAATTGCCGAACAGATTGGCGCGCTCAAAAAAGCCAAAAATGTGGCCGTGTTGCAGAACAAGCGCTGGAATGAAATACTGGGCCGTATGATTTTAGACGGCGAGGAAAAAGGACTCAGCGAGGAATTTATTTTAAAGTTGTTCAAGGCCATCCACCAGGAGAGCATTGGGCATCAGGTAAAGGTGATCAATTCCTAGATTGCGGCCATCATGCAAGCAAAACTGCAATACCAATTTTCTGGAAAGGTTTGGCGTTATGCCGGAGCCGGCGGTTGGCATTTCATTTCGCTTCCAGAGCCGTTGTCGGTAGAAATCAGGAACCTGCTCAAGGCCGAAGAGGAAGGCTGGGGAAGATTGCCCGCCACCGCGAGGATTGGCGAAACCACCTGGTCCACGGCGATTTGGTTTGACAGCAAATCACAAACTTACCTGCTGCCCGTAAAAGCTGATATAAGAAAAAAGGAAAAGATAGCATCCGAAAATCCGGTCGAGGTGGTTTTGTGGGTGTAATGGCCGGTGACGCGAAATGCGTTGGTCAAACGAGTGTTCGGGTGGCTGCGTGAGGGATGGCAGCAAGGTGCCGCGCACCGCGTACAGCCCGACGGCAACGACAGCATGGGGAATCAGTAGGATTTGGATTGCCGGCACGCCAGAAAGAGGAAAGAGGAAAGAGGAAAGAGGAAAGAGGAAAGGCCGCTGCCCTGCAAGAGACAAGAGTGTTTTGCTTCGCTAAGTACCGCCGACAAAAAAGAGCGTAGTTTTACGCCCAACCCGATGTCTTTTTTCTTTGTGCTTTCAACGCTTTGGTCTTTCTTCTTTTTTCTAATTTAAAACCCTAATTTTGCCGATCACAGTTTGTTCCGCTGCGCTCCATATCGTTCGGCTGCGCCTCGGGTCACCATTCACAATTCATTAATGACAGGAATCGTTTATAAATCTACCGGAAGCTGGTACACCGTAAAATCGGGGGAAGGCGCGTTTGTGGAATGTCGCATCAAGGGGAAATTCAGGATGAAGGGCATTAAGAGCACCAACCCGATTGCGGTGGGCGATGTGGTGGATTTTGAGCTCGACGAAACCTCGGATGCCGTGACCGGAACGATACACCACATCCACGAGCGCAAGAATTATATTGTGCGCAAATCGGTGAATCTGTCACACCAGATGCACATCATCGCGTCTAATATTGACCAGGTTTTTTTATTGGTTACGATTAACAATCCGCCAACGACGACGACTTTTATTGACCGTTTTTTGGTGACTGCCGAAGCCTATGGTATAGAAGCGATCTTGGTGTTCAATAAAATCGACACCTATGACGAGCCGACTTTGGACGAGCAGTTGTACCTGCAGCACATTTATCAGGAGATTGGTTATAAATGCTTGCGTGTTTCGGCGGCTAAAGGCGATGGCGTGGCGCAGTTGAAGGAGATGATGCTGGGTAAGGTGAGTATGTTCTCTGGGCATTCGGGTGTGGGGAAATCGACACTTGTCAATGCGTTGGAGCCGAGCCTGGATTTAAAGACCACCGTAATCTCGGAGCAAAGCAAGCAAGGCCAACACACCACGACTTTTGCCGAAATGTATGATTTATCGTTTGAAGCCAAGATTATAGACACGCCCGGAATCAAGGGTTTTGGGATTGTGGATATGGAGAAGTACGAAATTGGCGGGTATTTCCCAGAGTTCTTTAAATTGCAGGACCAATGCAAATTCAACAACTGTTTGCACAAGGACGAACCCCATTGCGCGGTAAAGAAAGCGCTCGACGAAGACCAGATCGCGTGGTCGCGTTACAAAAGTTACCTTCAGATCTTAGAAGGCGATGACGAGCACTATCGGACCGATTTGTACAATGACGACCGTATTGCGAGTGATAAGACGAGGGAATGATATTCTGGCGTCAATTATCAATTATCAATTTTTCATTATCCATTATCCATCAGCCATTATGAAAGCAGTCATCCAACGCGTTTCCCAAGCCTCTGTAACCGTTGACGGAAAAGTAATCGCCGACATCCAAAAAGGACTTTTGGTTTTGCTAGGCATAGCCGCAGAAGACACGCAGGAAGACATCGATTGGCTGTCGCAGAAAATCACCAATCTGAGGATTTTTGGGGATGACGATGGCGTGATGAATGTGTCTGTCGCAGATTGCGAGGGCGATGTCATAGTGGTGAGCCAGTTTACGTTGCACGCGTCTACCAAAAAAGGCAACCGGCCATCGTATATCAATGCCGCCAGACCCGAGATTGCAATTCCTGTGTACGAGCGGTTTGTATCGAGGTTGGAGGCCGATTTGGGTAAAAAAATCCAAACCGGAGCATTTGGCGCCGACATGAAAGTGTTGCTTTTAAATGACGGTCCGGTCACGATTGTAATCGATACTAAAAATAAAGCTTGAAAATGTTAAGTATTTCTAAAAAAAATATATTTTTGGATGAAATACAAATAAATGAAGCCGCAATTTTTCTCGGTTCTACTGTGCTTGTTTTTTCTTCAGGCATCTTCGCAAAAAGCCACTTATACTGTACAATCGATTCCCGACAGCCTCAAGCAGCATGCCAATGCGGTGGTACGGCTTTGCCAGACTGATATCACCATCAATTCGCAACGCAGCGTTGATATTGCAGAGAAACGCGTAGTGACTGTTTTAAACGAGCAAGGCCAAAACGCTATTGGCGCAGTGGCTTACTACAACAAGCGATTTTCTGTCAATTCAATTGGCGCGGTGGTCTACGACGCTTTTGGCAACGAACTCAAAAAAATCAAGCGCAAGGATTTCAGGGATCAGAGTGTGTTTGATGGCATTTCTATAGCGCTCGACGGGCGATTGCTTTTCCTCGATTACACGCCCACGCAATATCCATTTACGATTGTTTACGAGTGCGAAATTTCTACTTCCAATACCGCTTTTATACCAGATTGGCAGCCGCTTGAACATTATTTTGTGGGTGTTGAGAAGAGCATCCTCAATGTCACATACCCACCCGATTTGGGATTCTACCAAAAGGAATATCATTTTTCTGGATATAGAATTGAAAAAACTGCCGATGCAACGGGGAAACTTTCCTATACCGCCACGAACATTGCAGCGCAGAAACGCGAAAGTTACAGCCCCGAAATTGGCGAAATGACGCCTAAGGTGGTCATGGCGCTCGAATATTTCAGCCTCGAAGGAATTGACGGACACGCCAAGGACTGGAAAGAATTCGGGCAATGGTACGCCACCAAAATACTTTCGGGAACTACAGACTTGCCCGAGGCGACCAAGTCTAAGATTATCGCGCTTGTGGGCAATGAACAAGATCCGATAGAAAAGGCGCGCATCGTGTACGACTATGTGCAGCAAAAGTCACGTTATGTAAGCATTCAACTGGGGATTGGCGGCTGGAAGCCCATGTTGGCCAGCGATGTCGACCGACTCGGTTATGGCGATTGCAAGGCACTCACCAATTACACCAAAGCGTTGCTCGACGTGGTGGGTGTGCCTTCTTACAATACCATTTTGTACGGTACGCAACGTGTCAAGAAAGACATCAATCCCGATGTAGTATCGGTTCAGGGCAACCATATGATGTTGGCCATACCCGACGGTACGGGCTATACCTGGCTTGAATGTACCAGCCAGGACGTGCCGTTTGGCTACCAGGCCGTTTTCACCGACGATCGCAATGTACTTGTGGTGAAGCCCGATGGTGCAGAAATCGTACGTACCAAAAAATACGATAACAAAGACAACCTGCAAATCACCAAAGGCAGTTGCGTTGTCAATGAAAAAGGAGATCTTTTGGCCGATTTGACAATGGTTTCTGAAGGCGCAACCTACAACGAAAAATACCGCCTGCCCGAAAAATCCCAAACCGATAAAGAAGCGCATTATAAGGAAAACTGGAGCCATATCGGCAACCTCAAGATCAATGAGGTGGCCTTTGAAAATGACAGGAGGAACGTACGGTTTACCGAAAAACTCAAGCTGGGCGCGGCCAATTACGGAGCCGTCTCAGGCAATAAGATGCTTCTTGTGGTGAACGCCTTTGATCCGTTTGGCGAGAATATCAAAAGAATCCGCAACCGTAAGACCCCGTTTTTGGTGCATCGCGGATTTTATGATACCGATGAGATTGCGCTTGAATTGCCGACGGGTTTTGCAATCGAGTCGCTTCCGGCCGATTTTTCGATCGAATCCAAATATGGGCTGTACAAAACCCAACTGGTAAAGATTGATGCCACGCATTTGCTTTACAAAAGGAGTTTTGCCATCAACAAAGGCTTGTATTCTAATGCCGAATACGAGGATTATCGCCAGTTCATCGATCAGGTTGTTCGCAACGATAACGCTAAAATTGTATTGACCAAAATCTAAAACCATGCATTCATTGAAAAAAACTTTCCTGATTTTCTTACTGCTGATTGTGGGATCGGCCAAAGCCCAGAAATTCGAGTTGGGTAAAGTCTCGGTTGCCGAACTGGAAGAAAAGGAGCATCCAAAAGATCCGTCGGCAGTAGCGGCGGTGCTGTTTGAGAAAGGCGAAGTGTATTTTGAATATTCTGAAAACTCGGGTTTTGACATGTTTTTTAAAGTGGACGCGCGCATCAAGATCTACAAGAACGATGGGTATGACTGGGCCAATAAGGTGATTCGCTATTACGCAATTGGAAATGGCAAGGAAACCGTTTCTGTAGACGATGCAGCCACTTTTAATCTCGTGGCAGGAAAAATTGAAAAGACAAAACTCAAGGGCGATGGCGCATTCGACAATAAAATCAATAAATATTGGTCAGAAAAGAAGCTCGCTTTTCCCAACGTCAAAGAAGGGTCTGTTATAGAATATTCGTATACAATCAAGTCGCCCAATTTTGCCCGGATGCGCCAGTGGCAGTTCCAGACTTCTGTACCGGTGAACTACTCTGAGTTTGTGACCCGCGTCCCCGAGTATTTCGTGTTCAGCCAAAACCAACGCGGCAGTATTTTCCCGAAGACAGTGGTTGAAAAACGCCAGAAATCTATCAATTTTACATCAAAGGAGAGAAGTGGTGGGCTGACAACCAACACTACCTATTCTTTCGATAAGGTGACGTACGAAGAAACCAAAACCACCTACACCGCCGAACATCTGCCAGCCATGAAGGAAGAGGCTTATGTAAACAATATCAACAACTACACAGCCTCGATTTCACATGAGTTGTCAATGACCAAGTTCCCGAACATGCCGTTTAAGAACTTTTCTACCAATTGGGATGCAGTAGTAAAGGAAATATACAATTATGAAGACTTTGGTCCCGAACTCGGTAAGACCGGCTATTTTGAAGAAGCCATCACCAACCTTACCAAAGGCTTGTCTAATGATGAGATGATCCCTGCCATCTTTGGATACGTAAAATCCAATATCAAATGGGATGGTTATTATGGCTATTCGTGTGGCGATGGCGTCAAGGCAGCCTACAAAAATAAAACCGGCAACGTCGCCGAAGTCAACCTCATGCTTACCGCCATGTTGCGCTATGCGGGGCTCAATGCGAATCCGGTTTTGGTCAGCACGCGTTCTAACGGGATTGCTTATTTCCCTAACCGAACCGCCTACAATTATGTAATTGCTGCCGTAGAAACGCCAGACGGCTTGGTTTTGCTCGATGCCACAGACAATTTTGCCTTGCCCAATATTCTACCCACCAGAGATTTGAATTGGTTTGGCAGGTTGATCCGCAAGGACGGTACTTCTATGCAAGTTGATCTTGTGCCCAAAAGAATGTCTCGAAAAATCAACTACATCAGTGCGGTAATCCAGTCAGATGGCTCGGCCGAAGGCAAAATACGGAGGCAATACACCGATTACGAGGCGTTAGCATATCGGGCAAAAGCCGTAGGTGCGAATATGGAGTCGTTTGTAGAGTCGATTGAAAACGAAAACAACGCCATCGAAATTAGCGGGTATACGCGCGAGAATGATTTGGACCTGTCCAAGCCGCTGATGGAATCGTTTGGATTTAAGGATACCAACAGCAGCGAGAACATCAACGGCAAATTGTATGTGTCTCCGCTGATGTTTTTGACGGCTACAGAAAATCCGTTCAAGCAGGAAAAACGCGAGTATCCCATTGATTACGGATATCCAACAGAAGTAAAATACAGCATCAGCCTGGAACTGCCAAAGGGTTATGCAGTTGAGTCGCTACCCAAACCTATTAATTTGGTGACCGGCGATGATATCGGAAGTTTTAAATACAACATCAGCAACGTAGAAGATAAAATCCAGCTCTCGGTTTCGGCGGCCATTAATTTTGCAATTGTCCCGGCAGAATATTACGAGGTGCTCAAAGACTTTTACCAAAAAATGATCGAGAAGGAATCAGAGAAAATCGTATTGGTAAAATTATGAGGACAAAGCTAATTGCCTTATTGCTGTTGGGAAGCAGTTTTTTCATGACGGCTCAAAAGTTTGAATTGGGTAAGGTTTCAAAGGAAGAATTAGAGCAAAAGCACTATCCGCTTGACGAGTCGGCGCCTGCTGCTATTTCGTTCCAGACCGGGAAAGTGACCTATGAATTCAACAATGGTTTTACGACGGTTTTTACGGTGAAAACCCGTATCAAAATCTATAAAAAGGAAGGCTACGACCAGGCCAATCAAGTAATTACTTACTATTCGGGCCAAAATTCATCGGGCGTCCATATCAAGTTTTCCCAGGTAGCTACCTACAATCTGGTGGATGGGAAAATTGAGAAAACCAAACTGCAGGATGAAGGCAAGTTCTCTAACAAAGTCAACCGTTACTGGACACAAAAGAAAATCACGATGCCCAATGTGAAAGAGGGTTCTGTAATTGAATTTGAATACACGATCAGTCAAGCTGGAATCGGCACGCCCGAGAAATGGAATTTTCAATACAGGATTCCAGTCGCCTATTCTGAGTTTATCACAGAAATCCCCGAGTATTTTGACTACAACAAAAGCCAGAAAGGATTTATCTTTCCTAAAGTAACGACAGAAAAGGTACAGTACAACCCCGATTTTCAATTCATCAGGACAACCTACATCGCCCAAAACATGCCGGCAATGAAACAGGAGCGGTTCGTGAACAATATTGAAAATTACACCTCGAGTATCTCGCACGAGTTGTCGTACATCAACATTCCGCTGCGTTATGGCGGGAGTTATTTTGAACCCGTGGCCAACGGTTGGGAAACCATTACAAAAAACATCTACAAAACAGATGACTTTGACCGCGAACTCGAGAAAACCAAGTACTTTGAAGACGACATCAAGCCACTGATTGCAGGGCTCAATACCAACAAAGAAAAAGTCAATGCGATTTTCAACTTTGTAAAATCGCGCGTGAAATGGAACGGAGAAACCGGGTTCCTCTGCCATTACGGGGTTAAAGATGCGTACCACAATAAAATCGGGAATGTAGCAGAAATCAACCTAATGCTCATTGCCATGCTGCGTTATGCCGGCGTGTCTACCAGTCCGGTTTTGCTTAGTACACGCGACAACGGAATCGTACTGTTTCCAAGCATCCGCAATTTCAACTATGTGATTGCCGTAGTGGAGGCCGACAACCAATTGTTGTTCCTCGACGCCACCGACGAAAACGCAAAGCCCGGAATTCTGCCCCTACGCGACTTAAACTGGACCGGCCGACTCATGAGAAAAGAAAACAATGTTTCGTACGACGTAGAATTGACTCCCAAAACACTTTCTAAGGAAACGACCAACATGAGTGCCACGATCTCCGCCGACGGAACGATAACCGGAAAAACCAGACATCAACTCGCCGATTACAAAGCATTGTCATTTAGGAGTACGGTGCTCAAAATGAACCGCGATGAATATCTCGAGTCGCTTGAGAGTCACAACAACGCCATTGAAATCAACCAGTACACGCAGGAGAATGCCGCCGATTTGGATAAACCCGTGGTTGAAAACTATAGTTTCGTCAGTAAAAACGACGCCGAAATTATCGAAGGTAAAATTTACTTTACGTCCAAATTGTTCCTTACCGATAAGGAAAATCCGTTTACCCAGGAAGTGAGAGCCTATCCGATAGATTTCACGTTCCCTTTTGAGGACAAGTATAATATCAGTATAGAAATCCCTGCCGGTTACCAGGTAGAATCGCTACCCAAATCAGTCAATATGGTCACTGGCGACGACGTGGGCGCATTTAAGTACCAGGCCGTCAGCACCGACAATAAAATCCAGATCACCATTACGGCTACAATGAACCGCGCCATAGTTCCGGCAGATTATTATGAAGTACTCAAAGATTTCTACCAAAAAGTCATTGAAAAGCAAAATGAAAAAATAGTTTTGATTAAAACCTAAGCGTATGCCTTGTAAGAAAATATTTTTGTCGATGGTGTTGCTGGCAGGCCTCATGGCAAGTGCACAGAAGTTTGATCCGGGAAAAGTGTCTCAGGCAGAACTCGAGCAAAAAAAGTATCCAAACGATACCACCGCTGCCGCAGCAATTTTGTATAAGAAAGGCAAGAGCTATTTTAGGTACGACCACAACAAAGGTTTCAGCCTGGTCAACGAATACCAATATCGCATTAAAATATATAAAAAAGAAGGTCTCAAATGGGCCGACTTTAAAGTGCCTTATTTCATTGGCTACCAAAAACTGTCCAATGACGGCGTGAGATTTTCGAATGCAATCACTTACAACCTCGAGAACGGACAGCTTGTTAAAACCAAACTCAGCGGCGAAGGGAAATTCAAACAAGAAGTCAATGAATATTGGGGAGAAGCTTCGATTACCATGCCCAATGTCAAGCCAGGCTCGGTGATAGAATTCAGCTATACGCTCAAATCTGAGGATATCGGTGAGTTTCCTACATTTAATTTTCAGGAAGACATTCCTGTGGCTTATGCAGAATACCTGACCGAAATCCCGCAGTTCTACCGTTACAAACCCACCAAAACAGGATTCGGAACCGTAAAATCCGACCAAAAAGTAGCCAACGGTTTTCAAAACTACGTCAATGAACACAATCAAACCCTCAACCTGACTTACCAACAGCTCAACACTTCGTATGTTGCCAATAACGTACCCGCGTTAAAAGAAGAACCGTATGTAGATAATATTGAGAATTACCGCCTGGCAGTACAACATGAGCTCGAGAAGACTGTCAATTCAGACGGTTTAGAAAAGAATTACGCCGCCACTTGGGAAGGTGTGGCGCAGACCATTTACAAGGAAGACAAATTTGGGAAGGAACTCAAAGAGCGTTCTTATTTTGAGCCGTTCCTCGAGCCCATCCTAAAAAACGCCACCAGCGATACGCAAAAAGCCACCGCCATTTTCGATTTCGTCAAACGCACCATCACCTGGAACGGACAATACGGCTATCTCACCCGAAAAGGCGTCAGGAAAGCGTTTGATGAAAAGTCAGGAAACGTTGCCGAAGTCAATTTCCTGCTGATTGCCATGCTCAATTATTCGGGCATCAAAGCCGATCCGGTATTACTCAGTACTGTAAAACACGGGATTCCGGTGTATCCCACACGCACCATCTTCAATTACGTCATTGCTGCCACCACCCTTGACGGCAAAACGGTGCTGCTCGATGCTACCGATAAAAACGCCGCTTTGGGCATACTGCCTTTACGCGATTTGAACTGGACCGGACGGCTCATCAAACCCGACGGGGCCTCTGCACAAATCAACCTGGTTCCAGAAACCGCTTCAAAGGAAACCGCCAATATGATGGCGACAATTGAAAGCAATGGACGAACCACCGGCAAAGTGCGTATGGTGAAGACCGATTACAACGCTTTTTGGTTTCGCGACCAACACATGGGCCAAGCGCCTACACAATACCAGGAATGGCTTGAAAACCAGTATGGCGGCATCGAAATTTCTGAGTTGGTGCCAGACCGTTCTACCGACCTTTCAAAACCTGTCTCTGAAACCTTTAGCTTTGCGACGCAGTCTGAAGTCATTGGCGACAAAATTTTTGTAAACCCGATGCTGTTTTACGCCGCCGACAAAAACCCGTTTGTCTCAGAAACCCGCGAGTTACCCATTTATTACGGCTATCCGTTCCAGAAAAAGTACAACATCAGCCTTGAAATCCCCGAAGGCTACGTGGTAGAATCGCTTCCCAAATCGATCAAGCTCAGCACGGGTGAGAATGTTGGGAATTTTTCCTTCAGCATCACCCAGACAGAAAACAAGATACAACTCAGCGTTTTGCAGGAAATCAATCTGGCCATCATCTCTGGGGATTTTTACGGATCTTTGAAAGAATTCTATCAGCAAATGATCATCAAACAAAACGAGAAAATCGTACTTAAAAAAATATAATATGGACATCAGGAACGCACAAGTCGATGTAGACCAATGGATCAAAAACCACGGCGTACGCTATTTCAACGAACTCACCAATATGGCGCAGCTCACCGAAGAAGTGGGCGAGGTGGCGCGCATCATTGCCCGACGCTACGGCGAACAATCAGAGAAAGAATCCGATAAAAACAAAGACCTTGGCGAAGAACTTGCCGATGTGGTTTTCGTAGTGCTTTGCCTGGCCAACCAAACCGGCATCGACCTCCAGGCGGCGTTTGATAAAAAGATGGATTTGAAGGCGAATCGCGACCACGATCGCCACCACAACAACGAGAAGTTAAAATAACCGCTGTATATTTGCGGTAGAAAGTCATCGTATGAACGTCGAGCTGCAAGTTTGTAAAATCCACCTCCAAAATGAAGTCCGCATATCGGGCTCAAAGTCCGAGACCAATCGGCTGTTGTTATTGCAAGCGCTGCACCCGAATCTCACGTTAGAAAACACTTCCGATTCGGATGATTCGATGGCAATGCAGCAAGCGCTTTCCACTCCTGAAACGGTGATTGACATACACCACGCCGGAACCGCGATGCGTTTTCTCACGGCCTATTTTGCAATCCGGGAAAACAAGGAAATCGTGTTGACGGGCTCGCAAAGGATGCGGGAACGCCCGATCGGTATTCTAGTCGACGCGCTCAGGCAGCTCGGCGCCGACATCACTTACCTAAACAATTACGGATTTCCGCCGCTGCGCATCAAAGGCAAAAAACTCAAAACAAACCAAGTGACGCTTGCGGCAAATGTCAGCAGCCAATACATTTCGGCTTTGCTCTTGATTGGTTCGAGCCTTGAAAATGGTTTAGAATTGAAGCTCGAAGGCGAGATTACTTCTATTCCCTACATCAACATGACGCTCGCGTTGCTCAACAAAATCGGAATCGAAACCACTTTTGAAGCCAACAAAATTAACGTAAAACCCTGTGCCCTTTACCCTGTACCTTTTGTCCTTACCGTCGAATCCGATTGGTCATCGGCCTCTTATTTCTATTCAATAGTCGCTTTGTCTGAAATCGGCACGCAACTCACGCTTTCGAGCTTTAAAAAAAATAGTTTCCAAGGCGATGCGGCTTTGGCTGAAATTTACGTGAAGTTTGGTGTTCAAACCACTTTTCGTGACGATGCCATTACCCTGACAAAACAAAACGATGTATCGGATACCATCAGCTTCAACTTAAACCACACGCCCGACATTGCCCAAACCATCGCCGTTAGTGCATTTGCGCTTGGTCTCAACTGCCATCTCACCGGATTGCACACACTTAAAATCAAAGAAACCGACCGCCTCGAAGCGCTCCAAACCGAACTCACCAAACTCGGCGCAACTATTTCTATAACCGAGGACTCGCTCCAGCTCAGCCGCTCAACCACCCAGCCGCTCAGCAACTCCATCCAAACCTACAATGACCACAGAATGGCGATGGCGTTCGCACCATTGGCATTGCGCATTCCAATTACAATAGAAAATGCCGAAGTCGTCACCAAATCCTATCCTGCATTCTGGAATGATTTAAAATCCATCGGCTTCCAAATCTCCGAAATCTAACCGCAGAACTAGCCTCAGCGCCTTACTATCTTAGCGCCTTTGCACCTTGCCAAAAATAAACCCCGAAACGCTTGACATTCGCTATCTCACAATAGTATATTTGCAGCCGAGTTAATACGACCCATAAAATCCTTATATGAAATTATCACACTTCAATTTCAATTTACCCAAAGAATTACTTGCCGAATACCCAGCCGAAAACCGTGACGAGTCGCGACTCATGGTGGTCAATCGCGCGACGAAAACCATCGAGCACAAAATGTTCAAGGAAATCATCGATTATTTCAACGATGGTGACGTTTTGGTGTTGAACAATACCAAAGTTTTCCCGGCGCGTCTCTACGGCAACAAAGAAAAAACAGGTGCGCGCATCGAGGTTTTCCTGCTCCGCGAACTCAATTCAGAGCAACGCCTTTGGGACGTACTGGTAGATCCGGCACGTAAAATCAGGATCGGTAACAAACTCTACTTTGGCGATGACGATTCGCTTGTAGCCGAGGTGATCGACAACACGACTTCACGCGGAAGGACGCTTCGTTTCCTTTACGACGGTTCGTACGATGAATTCCGCAACAAGCTTACAGAGCTCGGTGAAACGCCGATCCCAAAATACATCAGCCGCGAAGTCAACGAGGAAGATGCCGAGCGTTACCAGACGATTTACGCCAAAGAAGAAGGCGCCGTTGCTGCTCCGACTGCCGGTTTGCACTTCTCCAAACATTTGATGAAACGCCTCGAAATCAAAGGCGTCAAGTTTGCCGAAATCACCCTGCACGTAGGTCTGGGAACCTTCAACCCGGTTGAGGTAGAAGACCTTTCCAAACACAAAATGGATTCTGAGGAACTCATCATCACCCAAGCCGCCTGTGACATCGTCAATGAAGCCAAAGGCAAAAGAAAACAAGTTTGCGCCATCGGGACCACTTCTATGCGAGCCGTAGAAAGTTCGGTGTCATCGGCCAAGACGCTCAATCCTTACGAAGGCTGGACCAACAAATTCATTTTCCCGCCGCACGATTTTAGTATCGCGACTTGTATGGTGACCAATTTCCACACGCCAAAATCCACACTCATGATGATGGTTTCTGCGTTCTGCGGCCACGATTTGATGAAAAAAGCCTACGAGGAAGCCATTAAGGAAGAGTATAAATTTTACTCTTACGGCGACGCGATGTTAATCCTTTAAGATAAAAGAGACAAGACCGCTGCGCTGCAAGAAGCAAGACTTCTTCAGTTTGAGAATAGAAAAATCCCGTTTGTCATTGGCAGCGGGATTTTTTATTTCGATTTTTTCTTTTATCGTGCAGCGCTGCGGTCTTTGTTCTTTGTTCTTTTTTTTTGGGCGTCCACCGGTTCCGCAAGCTCCACCGCTGTCAGGCTGTTCGCTGCAAGTCCTCGCCGCCAGCCAATGCGCTATCTGGCTCCATCGCGAAAGCAGGCTGCCAGACTGTTTTTTGGCGCTCGGCCCTACTGCGCGGCTGTGGGCTTTCCACTGCCATCCTTCACGCATCCGTCGTTGTTTTTATTGTTTCGGCTGCTATAATTTCTTTCTTCTTGCAGCGTAGCGGTCTTTCTTCTTTCTTCTTTCTTCTTTCTTCTTGCAGCGTAGCGGCCTTTCTTCTTTCTTCTTTTTTTTCCTACTTTTACCCCACTAAAAACCACACCAATGACCTTTCAAAATACCCGTGAATTCGCCCAACAACTCGATGCGCAAGATGAGTTGCGCGCCTACCGCGATGAGTTCATTTTCCCGCAGCACAATGGCAAGAACGTGATTTATTTTACCGGGAATTCGCTCGGTTTGCAGTCACATCGCGCCAAAAAATATGTCAACGACGTCATGGCCGACTGGGGAAACCTCGCCGTAGAAGGGCACTTTTACGCCGACAAACCCTGGTGGGATTACCACGAGCGTTTCGCCGAGCCGTTGGGTAAAATCGTAGGAGCCAAACCCTCGGAGATTACCGTCATGAACACACTTACGGTGAACCTGCACCTGATGATGGTGTCGTTCTACCGCCCAACCAAAACCCGTTACAAAATCATCTGCGAGGAAAAGGCGTTCCCGTCAGACCAATACATGTTCCAGAGCCAGGTGAATTTTCACGGTTACAAACCCGAGGATGCAATCGTAGAGATCAAGCGCCGCGAAGGCGAACACAACATCCGCCACGAAGACATTATCGCCAAAATCAATGAAGTCGGCGATGCCTTGGCACTCGTCCTGATTGGTGGCGTGAATTATTACACCGGCCAGGTTTTCGACATCAAAGCCATCACAGCAGCCGGACATGCAGTGGGCGCCAACGTGGGTTGGGATCTCGCGCACGCCGCCGGAAACATCAAACTAGAACTCCACGACTGGAACGTCGATTTTGCTTGCTGGTGCAGTTACAAATACATGAATTCGGGACCGGGCAATGCATCGGGCTGTTTCATCCACGAGCGCCACCACGGCCAGAATGACATCCCAAGATTCGCGGGTTGGTGGGGACACAACAAAGAGCGCCGTTTCAAGATGGAGCCTGCTTTTGATCCCAACGACGGTGCCAACGGCTGGCAGATCAGCAACCTTCCGGTATTGACATTGGCACCATATCTTGCGTCGGTAGAAATGTTCAACGAAATCGGGATGGACAAACTCATCCAAAAACGCGACCACATCACTTCCTATCTGGAGTACATCCTGCAAGAAATAGACAAGGAAGTCGATAGTACTTTTGAAATCATTACGCCTGCAGACCCCAAGCAACGCGCGTCACAGCTCTCGGTGTTCCTGCATGGTGAAGGCCGTCCGCTATTTGATTATTTAATGAAAAATGGCGTGATCACCGATTGGCGCGAACCCAATGTGATTCGTCTGGCGCCGGTACCGTTGTATTGTTCGTATCAAGACATGTACGAGTTTGGGCAAATCCTCAAGCGCGGTATCTTATCCAACTAGATTGAAATCCATAAAAAAAGTCCGTTGCAAAACAGACTTTTTCAATTAAACAAGCTGCTTAATTTTTGAGAATACCTTTTGACTGCACGCCGTTTTTGGTTGCGATTTTCAAGATGTATTTTCCGCTGGGTAGTCCAGAAGTAGTTAGCTGTGCTTGCCTGGCATCGAATCCGTTCTGGCGCAAAACTTCTTGCCCGAGCATATTAAACAAAGTCATTTCAGCAATCGGCTCGTTACCCGAAACCGTCACAAGATCATCCACAGGATTCGGGGAAACCGTAAATTGGTTTTTGGTAAAATCCTGTGTCGCCAATTGCTGTTGCACGGTGACGGTCACCGTCCAGGTTCCGGCCACGACGCGGTTGTAGTCGGTGTTGCAGTCGCTGCTGCCGAAGGTTCTCCAGGCACGCAGCTCGAAGGCAACGTTTCCGGTTGCACCATCGGCGATGTTGATGTTGCTTCTTGAATAGTCATAAGCGCCGGTTGTGCTGCCAACTCCCGAAGTAATTTGCGGTTCCATGAGACCTGTGGTATTGCAAACCAAAAGCGATCGCTGTTCCGACATCCAACCGTTGAGCGCGGTTTGCATACTATATGATGTGGCTACCGAAGTGATTTCATAGCCCTCAGGAACGTCAACCGAAAGCGTTCCGGGGCAAGGCGTTGTTGAACTCGTATCCACCGTCAGGTTAAACATTGTCGGGATGTCATTTGGATTGGTCACGCCTATTTGGCCTGGCGTAAAACAAGTTGGATTGCTCCATGGGCCTTGTTCAGATCCACTACATACCGACCGCATCCAAAAGCAATAATTCGTGCCTGTCGTGAGCCCGTCTACGGTAATTGACGTTTCTCCTGGCGGCGTAAGCCCTGGTGGGACAATAGATATTTCGGGCGTGACATTGCCAATGGTAACATAAAATTCATAACCTAATGAAGGAGACACCACTGACGGTGTCCAGGTAAATGTTGCGCTCGTACTGGTCACGGAAACCGCTGTGAGTTGCGTGGGCGGCGGGCAAGTCCCGAGCAGTTTCGCGCTGACTGCAAAAATATTCGCGACACCTTCTGCCGAGGAGGTTTTTGTAAAATCGATCCCCGTGATGGTCTTTGTTTGATTTTGCGCGAGGATGGCAATATCATAACGATACAACCTCGGGTCACCGACAGGATTTTCAATGATGTCGGTGGCGCGGTTTACCCGTCCGAATCCAGAAATTACCACAGGCAAAGCGCTGCTGAAAAACCAATCCGGAATCACCGCCGCACTAAAATCCTGTGTGCTGTTGTCGGAGAAATGAATCGTGCCGCCCAAAGTGACCGAGCCGCTTCCCGAAGCCGCCAATATGTAAAGGTTCGTGGCAGAAACGGTATTCGAGAAAGTCAGCGCTCCAAAATCGGATTCGTCCTGCAAGCGCAGCGAGTTGCTTTGAGAGTAAGGCGCGAGTTGAAAAGACAGGCCAGACATGTTGGCATCATTGACCAGCCCCGAAACGGGTAAGCCAGTAAGTGGCAAAGGGCCGCCAAGTACCGTCACATAGTCGGCACTCAGCAGGTTGTAGTCGACATTGTCTATCGCAATAGCGGTAGAGGTTGCCGCCGGCCCGACACCATTGGCAATAACATCGGCGTTGAATCCAGTGCACTGAAGCGTATGGTAATCTTGTGCCCATAGCGCGTTGGTCGCCTGAATACAAAGGCAAAAGAGTAAAAGTTTTTTCATAGGGTTTTGGTTTAGTAGTTAACTATTAGGCTGTTGCACCCTTTTTTTGCCCTATAAAAGTAATTTTTTTTTATATCAATTTTGCCTGGCTGTTTATTTTTCGCACAGGGATTTGCAACCTCACCGATTGGCTACTGGCAGACCGCTTCGGGTTTCGCAATCACCACCAATTCGAGCCGGTCGCGGTACTCCTGCAGCTTTTGCAGTATTTCTTTTTTACATGCATTGAAATAGCCAACGGTGGACAGCAATTGTTGGTAATAATCAATTCCCGCTGTGAGGTTGTTCATAAAGGTTTGCCATTTCTTGATTTGCATATCGGTGGCGTCGAGCGTCGTATCGATTTCGTTGCTGAGATAATCCACATACATCTTCAATTCATTGACAAAGACGTTTGGGCGCTTTGAATGGGCAAGTAAGTCATGGTTTCCGTAAATGTGGCGCACCATTTCTGTCAATGAAATTTCACGGTCAAAATAAGCCAGGTTGGGTCCGGGGCAAATCACCACGCCTTGGTGCTGTCCGTGGATAGGAATCTCGTTCTCGAGGTAAGCCGCATTGGCAAGCCCTACACAAAGACAGGATTTTTCTGTGATTTTCTGCTGCAACTCCTGATAATGTTCGGGCGTTACTGTGTATTTGCCAGATTCGAGTTCCTCCAAGCGGGCTTTTTGATATTTGGCCGACGCGGTACAGATGGCTTTCCCATCTGGGGTTTTGTTGAGTGCGAGGAATTTTTTAGGACACGAACTTCCGGCCTTTTCTGCAGCGATGCGACGCTGTTTGATTTGTTCGTTCGAGGTACCTTTCACAGTATTGAACGGTACGCCCAGTGGCGATATGTGGCTCAGGTAAAAATCATCGGTTTTTGCCTTGGCGAGTAGTTGGCGGGTTTCCTGGTCAACAGCCGTCGCTTCGGGAACCAGCAAAAAAGGCGAACCCCAACCGATAGAATCGAGCGCGTACTGGTTGAGTAGAAATTCATGTTCCTCGGCAGTTCCTACGCCACCTTGGGCTGTGATTTTTAACAGCATCGGGCGTACTGGAACAGGCAGGCCTTTCTGGGCAAGTGCTTTGCACATCAATTCGTGCGCCGAGGCTATTAAGTCTTGTTTCTTGTCGCGGAATTCCTGTAAGATCGGGCCGAGTAGGAACCCGTCGGTAGCAAAGGCGTGTCCGCCGCAATTGAGTCCCGATTCGATGCGGTACTCAGAAACCCACAATCCTTTCTTGGCCAGGAAATTCCCCTGGATCATCGCCGAGCGGAAATCACTCACCTTAAGGATGATTTTCTTTTTCAGCAATCCTTGTTCATTGGGGAAAAAGTCGCTAAAGTTCTCAAAATAGCTGTACAACCTCGGATTCATCCCAGCCGACAAAACCACCGACGAGTTTAAATTACTGTTGGCAAATCCACGCAATGAGGCATGGGCATCGTTATATTCAATGGGAAGTGGTTTGTGGTTGTAGAAATTTTCCTTGTCTACCTTGGTAATGATGTTCACATCTATGTCGCCCGGATGGAGAAAGGCTTCTGCGAATTGTGCGATTTTTTCCTTAAGGTTTTGCCCGTCGGCCAGGATTTGCTCGAACCCTTTTTTAATTGGCGAATTGTTGGCGAGCAACGCCATAAACTGTTGCAATGCCTCACTGTCTTCGGCGAGTTCTTTTTTAAATTTTTCGAACTTTTCGCGCACCACCCGATCTAAGAGATTCAAGTAATGCGTGATGCGTTTGGCACGAAAATCGGCCACTTTTTGCGTGATTTGCTCATAAGGCAACTGGAATTTTTCGCTGTAAAACTGGCTCATTTTTTCTATGAGCTCGTCATCGGTAATAGAAACGACCGATGAGATGCCGTAATGGGCTACGCGTATTGGCGTATCAATGGTAAAAGCCAATCCCATAACCGGGATGTGAAAACTGTGTTGAGAAGGTGTTGCGGTCATTCAAATTCATTTTAATAATCTGTAAAGATTCGAAATACGAGTGGCTAAAAAACTGATATTTATCATATCGATAGAAAAAGCCGATGAAATTCGTACTGAAATGCTTTGCGTATTGTGAAATCGAACCAATGGGACTACCTTTGTGCGGTTGTTTTTAACACAATTTACAATTACTACCATGACCAAACAGGAAAAAATAAGCAGTTTCGACCCATCGCAACCCGGATTGGCCGACCAAAGCATTTACGGATTGCCGTTTACGGCCCAGGAATCAGAAATCATTATCATTCCCGTGCCTTGGGAAGTCACGGTTAGTTATGGCGCCGGCGCATCGGATGGCCCGGAGGCGATCCTCGACGCCTCGTTCCAGGTAGACTTACATCACCAGGAATTTCCTGAACTCTGGAAACTAGGCATGTACCTCGACCTCAATGAGCAAACGGCGCAATGGGCAGAACAAAGCCGCAACTATAAAGGATTGGCACAAAACATCATCGATGCGCTCGAAAGTGGCGAGTCGATAGCCAACCAGCCCGAACTCCAGGCCAACCTCGATGACATCAACGCGGTTTGTGCCCAAATGAAAGATGAACTCAGACAGCGCGTATTGTATTGGAGCAAACAAGGCAAGAAGGTAGCTTTGCTCGGCGGCGACCATTCTACGCCGCTGGGTTATTACGAAGCATTGGCCGAAATGCACAACGACTTTGGTATCCTGCACCTCGACGCGCACATGGATTTGCGTATTGCTTACGAAGGTTTTACCTACTCGCACGCGTCTATTATGTACAACACCTTACAATTGCCGCAGGTCTCCAAACTCGTCCAGGTTGGGATCCGCGATTTCTGCCAACAGGAAGTCGAGGTGGCGCAATCACAAGAAAATCGTGTCGTGGTGTACACTGATATGGACATGAAAGCCGAAACGTTTTCTGGGATCACCTGGCAGCAGCAATGCGACGCGATCATAGCGCACTTACCGCAAAAAGTAGTGGTGAGTTTTGATATTGATGGCCTGTACCCGTGGTATTGCCCCAATACGGGAACTCCGGTTCCGGGTGGGTTTTCGTTTGAGCAGGCGGCTTATCTTTTGAGCAAACTCGCCGACAGCGACAAAGAAATCATTGGATTTGACCTCGTAGAAGTAGCTCCCGGCGATGACGATTGGGATGGCAACGTAGGGGCAAGGATGCTGTATCATATGTGCGGGATGCTCGCCAAAAACAACGGTTTAAGCACCGGTGAGAAAATCAATTTCAGGCCGTAGTTACAAATCGTTGATTGTGGCCAACAATTCCTGAGCTTTTTCCTTAATTTGAGAAAGCTCGCTTGGTTTTATTTTATCGAGTAGTGCCAGCATCATGGTCATTCGTGGGTTGTTTTCAAAGTGGGTCCGGTGGTCGTCGAGGAAATTCCAGTACAGGCTATTGAACGGACACGCATCTTTGGAAGTGCGTTTCTTGACATCATAAACGCAGCCCTTGCAATAATCGCTCATTTTATTGATGTAATTCCCTGAGGCGATATAGGGTTTGGTAGCGATGATACCGCCATCTGCCCATTGCGACATACCGCGTGTGTTGGGCATTTCTACCCACTCGAGCGCATCGATATAAACACCCAGATACCAATCGTCTACGGCGTTTGGATGGGTTTGTGCCAGCAACGCAAAGTTCCCAATGACCATGAGCCTCTGGATATGATGCGCATAAGCAAGTTCCAGGCTTTGCCCGATGGCATGGTGCAGGCAGTTCATTTTGGTGTTGCCGTTCCAGAACCAACGGGGAAGCGGTTGTTGGTGTTGCAGTGCGTTTTGGGCAGCAAATTCGGGCATCCGCATCCAGTACATGCCGCGCATGTATTCGCGCCAACCCAGAATTTGTCGGATGAAGCCTTCTACCTCGGGCAGTTTTATTTCGCGGTTGAACTTTTCATAATAATTCAGGATGGTCTTTACAACCTCTTTGGGGCCAATCATCTTGGTATTCATCGCGAAAGAGAGCCGCGAATGAAACAAAAATGGATGGTTGATTGCCATTGCGTCCTGATAATCTCCAAAATGTTCGAGCAGATTGAGGCAGAAGTGTTTGAGGATTTCTAGTGATTCCTCACGCGAGGTAGGCCAGTCGAATGCAGTTGGCGCAATGCTGCCAAAGGTTTTGATTCCTGCTGCAGCAATTTCAGAGACAATACCTGATACGTCTCTTGAGAAAACTTTAGGAGGTGCGACGGCGACTTCGCCTTTGAACGGACTGCGGTTGTTGTGGTCGTAATTCCATTTGCCGCCGCGCGGATTGGCTCCATCAACCAAAATTTGGTGTTTGAGCCGCATGTGCCGGTAGAAGCTTTCCATCAGGAACGTTTTCTTTTCTGTGAAAAATACTGAAAGTTCCTCGCGCGTGGTAAAAAAATGTTCGGTGTCATACGGCTGGGAGGCAATGTCTAGTTTGTTGCAGATTTCTGCGAGCATTACATCGAGCCGGTATTCGTCGGGCAGTAGGTATTCTAGTCTTGATATCTGATGCCGTTTGATCGATTCTTGGATTAGCGCTTCAAGAGTCTGTGGATTCTGGGCATCGGTAATCTTAAAATAATCTACGCGATGGCCCTGCTCTCGCAGCCATTGTGCAAAGTGGCGCATCGCAGCGAAAAAGCCCACTACTTTTTGGATGTGGTGCAACACGTAATCGGTTTCCTGGCTCAGCTCGGCCATTACATACACAACGGTATCGTCTGGATTTTTAAACCACGAGTGTTTTTGGTTGAGTTGGTCGCCGAGTATGAGCCGTAAGGTTTGCATTTTTGAATTTACCGCAAGTTAGAAAAATTGAGCATGCCAGACGGTTTGGAACGCACTTGTTTTTGATAAATAAATGCTATTTTCCTCGGTTATTATTCCTTAATTTTGCCCAAAATAACAAACATTGATGCAGACGCCTTTAAAAATTGCTGTGGTCGGTTCGGGGTTGGTGGGTTCGCTATTGGCGATTTATCTCAGGCGTGCGGGTCATACCGTACATGTGTACGACAGAAGTCCCGATATCAGGACGATTACCTTTTCAGGACGCTCGATTAATCTGGCCATGTCGCACCGCGGCTGGAAAGCGTTAGATGGCGTAGGTATTGGAGATGAGGTGCGTGCGATTGCCATTGCCATGGACAAGCGCGCCATACACGTGGCCGATAAAATCAACTTCCAACACTATGGCAAGGAAGGCGAGAGCATCTATTCTATTTCACGCGGGACTTTGAACCGCAAGATGATCGACCTGGCCGAAGCCGCAGGTGCCGAATTTTTCTTTGAGCAAAAAATCTGGGACATTTCACTGGCCACCGCTACCTTACATATAGGTGAAACCGAGCGTGGTGAATGGACCGACGTGCCTTACGATATGGTTTTTGGCGCCGACGGTGCGTTTTCAAGGATTCGCCACCGCATGCAACGCCAAAGCATGTTCAATTATTCGCAGGAATTCCTCACCACGGGTTATAAGGAACTCAACATCCCGCCCAACGCAGACGGTTCGCACAAACTCGATAAGAACTCTTTTCATATCTGGCCGCGCGGCAATTATATGCTCATTGCTTTGCCCAACCTGGATGGTAGTTTTACTTGTACGCTGTTCATGCCGTTTGAAGGCGAGAACTCGTTTGCTGCCTTGACCGACCGTAGCGAAGTTGAGGCGTTCTTCGCTGAAAATTTCCCCGATTCTATCGAGGTGATTCCAGAACTGGCCAATGATTTTTTCAAGAATCCCACGAGCACACTGGTCACCATGAAATGTTTCCCTTGGACTTTTGAAGACAAGGTGGCATTGATTGGCGACGCTTGCCATGCGATTGTGCCGTTTTACGGGCAAGGCATGAACGCGGGTTTTGAAGACATTTCTGTGCTCAATGAAATGATAGAAAAATTCGGTGACGACTGGAAAACCATTTTTTCTGAGTACGAAAACTCACGCAAACCTAACGCCGACGCGATTGCCGAATTGTCTTACCGCAATTTCATGGAAATGAGCACCAAGACCGCCGACGATAAATTTCATCTGCAAAAGAAAATAGAGAAACATTTCTCTGCAAAATATCCGGAGAAGTGGGTCCCGTTGTACAGCCGCGTTACCTTTAGCCACAGGCCGTATACCGAGGCTTTGGCAATTGGCGATATGCAGAACGAAATTATGGAAGAAGTGCTCAAGATGGACAACATCGAGCAGCTTTGGGATTCTGAAATTGTAGAGCAAAAGATGTTGGCGTTGTTGGGGTAATTCCCAAATCCCCTGATTTTATTACGAAGCTAAGTGCCTAGCCCTGATGGCAGCGGACAGCCTTTTGAGGCGGCGCGCATTTTTTACAGCCGTGAAACGGCGACCAAAGGAAGCCCGTTTGACGGCCAGTAAAAAAGCCCGACGGGATAAAAGCTGGGAGCGTACAGCAGGTTGATGCTTCAAGAAATTATTCCTCGCGATGCACTTTGGTAAAATCGAACGCAGGCTTGCAAATCGCGATGTACTCACAAGGTTCGTTAAAAGGGTTGGAGTATTGCACGCGCGTGTTCTTTTCTATTTTTATGGATTGCCCGGCGGCGAGGATGACTGTTTCGCCGGCTATAATGAATTGCTTTTTCCCCGAAATGATATAGGTGTACTCGTCGAACTCGGGCGTTTGGAAAGGCTCGGCCCATTGGGGTGGCGCGATCATGTGCGCGATAGAAATCTCTGCGTTGGCTGTTGCTGCAATGCCGTGGTGTTCCTCGATCAATTTCCCGTCGGTGGTTGGGACTACGAAAGGTGCGTCTTGTACTTGGTATCGTTTCATTTTTCTTTGATGATTTTCTTTATTATTACTTCTTTTTGGGATCTATCGGCGTTGCTATGCTGCAACAATCGCCGACGCCGAAACTTTCAAGGTTGGCGAAGGCTTCTGGCCCAAGTCATTTTTTAAAAATAAAATAAACCGCGAGTACCAGGAAACAAAAACCAAGCGCATGGTTCCAGCGGAAGCTTTCGTTCTTGAAGAACAGCATCGAAAAAACGACAAAAACCACGAGCGTAACAACTTCCTGAATCACCTTGAGTTGTAGTAATGAAAAAGGCCCGTCGTTTCCCTCATATCCGATTTTATTGGCAGGAACCTGAAAACAGTATTCAAAAAACGCCAATCCCCAACTCACCAATACAATGGCAATCAGCCCGGCGTTCTCAAACCATCTAAGTTCCTTGAATTTGAGGTGGCCATACCAGGCCAAAGTCATGAAAATGTTGGATAGGACCAACAATCCAATGGTTAAGAACGACTTCATTACTTTTTGAGGAATTTACTCAGGATGCTAAACGCCCCGCGGATGAAAGTGGCACTCGTCAGCACTTTAATCGCCGACTTGGCCACGGGACTCCACTCGGCGGGTTTTGCCGTTTCTTTGTCCTGGGCGGCTTGTTCTTGTGCTTGTTCGGCTTGGGCATTGTCTTCGCTGATTTTGCGGTTGAGCATTTCATAGGCACTTTCGCGGTCTATAAGTTCACTGTATTTGCGTACCAGTTTCGAGCTCGCGTTGAGCTCGGCAATTTCATTTTCGGTAAGCACGTCCATGCGGCTTTGCGGTGCGCGCAGCATGGTGGCCGCGAGTGGAGTAGGAGAGCCTTTTTCACTGAGTGCCGTAACAAGTGCCTCTCCAATCCCGAGCGAGGTGATCAGTTCGTCTGTTTGATAGAAATCCGACGATGGATAGTTGTCGGCGGTCATCTTGATCGATTTGCGATCGTTGGCCGTGAATGCGCGAAGCGCATGCTGGATCTTAAGCCCGAGCTGCGCGAGTACGCCACTGGGAACATCCATAGGGTTTTGGGTGATGAAGTACACGCCGATACCTTTGGAGCGGATAAGCTTTACAATGGTTTCGATCTGGTCGAGCAGGGTTTTGCTGGCCTCTGAGAAAATCAGGTGCGCCTCGTCTATGAAGAGCACGAGTTCGGGCTGGTCGGCATCGCCCTTCTCGGGCATTTGCTGGTAAATTTCGGCCAGCAAGCTCAACATAAATGTGGAGAATAATTTGGGTTTGTCCTGGATGTCGGTAAGCCGAATGATGTTGACGTAGCCTTTGCCG
>Ga0138256_10001269_pt1 | contig 27255 bp, 29 predicted proteins | sample KNB2016incub_MG_FD_105486 | JGI IMG/M metagenome (GOLD analysis project Ga0138256, IMG submission 105486) | Active sludge microbial communities from wastewater in Klosterneuburg, Austria - KNB2014incub_MG | ecosystem: Engineered > WWTP > Activated sludge > Unclassified | place: Austria...
AGCGCCGATGGTACTCCGATCGAGAGATCGCGGGAGAGTAGGCCGTCGCCGGCACCCCTTCGCGGGCCGTATGGAATCCCATACGGCCCGCGTTTGCGTTGTGCCCCTCGATGTCCACGTGACGTGCGCCGCGTGCGGACCGCAGCGAGTGCGCAGGACCGCCTACCGGTCAGCCGTGGCTGGTCACCGACGAGTGCTCACTGCCGAGTGCTCACTGCCGAGTGCTCACCGGCGTCCGATGAGCGCCGCCCGATCAGCGTGATCGCGGCTTGGTCGGCGACTTGTCCGGCGACTTGGACGCCTTCTCCAGCGCACGACGCCCGGAACGCACCTGGCGTATCGCCTCGGTGTGCTCCCGAAACGTGGTCCGGAACTCGTGATGCCCGTCCGGGTGCGCCACGAAATAGAGATACGGCACGCTCGCCGGAAAGACGGCCGCCTCGATGCTCGCGGCTCCGGGCGAGGCGATCGGGCCCGGCGGGAGGCCGGCATATCGATACGTGTTGTACTTCGAGTCGATCTCCAGGTCCTTGTACAGCACGCGTTCGACATGGCGTCCCAGCGCGTACTGCACCGTGGGGTCGGCCTGCAATCGCATGCCGATGCGGAGCCGATTGTGGTACACGGCCGAAATCACCGGGCGCTCTTCCGCGATCCGCGCCTCCTTCTCGATGATTGCCGCGAGCGACATCACGTCGTGGCGCGTGAAGGCCATGGCGCGCGCGGCCGAGTCCCATGCGGGTTTCCAGATGTCGTCGAAGCGCTCGACCATCGCGAGCACTGCATCGCGCGCCGTCGCACCGGGGGGAAACGTGTACGTATCGGGAAAGAGGTACCCTTCGATCGTGGGCGTCGGCACGTCGAGTCGACGACGCAGCGCCGAATCGCGCACCGCCACCTCAACGGAATCCAGCGGCACCTCCAGCGCCTTGGCGATCACCGGCGCGATCGTCCGGATCGCGTATCCCTCCGGGATCGTGAAGGTATGCACGAGTCCGCGCCCGCCAGCGAGCGCATCGAGCAGCTCGCCCCACCCCTGCTCGCTGCGGAACTCGTAGGTCCCCGCGCGAATCGTCCGGTCACGCTTCGTCCACGAGGCATACGCGCGAAATGCCCGCGGGAAGCGCACCACGCCCCGCCGAGCAAGCGAGTCGGCGGCGACTCGAAACGTCACCCCGGCGGGGATGACGACACGACGCGGGACGCTGTCGCCGCATGCTGTCATGCCGGCCGCGAGGAGCAGCCAACGGGTCGAGCGCATGACGGCGCGCACGGGGCCCCCCCCCGAACCAACGCTACCCACCACCCGAACCATCCCCGTCATCATTTCCTTCTGTCGCGGATCGTTCCGATGGCACGCCAAAAGGCAGCTCGGACGGCATCTCAGGCGACATTCCAAGCGCCTGTTGCAGCAGGATGGCAGCCGCGAGGGCGTCGACGTCGCCCTTCCTGCCCCGGGTCGAGCCACCCATCTCCCGAATCGCGCGCAGGGCGGCAGCGGTCGAGAAGCGCTCGTCAATCAGGCGGACACGATAACCGGTCCGCTTCTCGAGTTCGGCCGCGATGTGACGCACCTCGCGTGATCGGTCGGTTTCGTCGCCCTCGCCGTCCAATGGAAGTCCGAGCACGAACTCGCCCGCTTCCAGGGCCTCTGCGCGCCGCATGATTTCTGCGATCGGCGGGCGCTTGCCCGCACGACGAAGGATATGACCGGCCGGCGATGCGATCACGCGCAAGGGATCGCTCACCGCCAGCCCCACGCGCCGCTCGCCGTAGTCGACCGCCATCACGCGCGTGAACGACGCCGGCGAATCGGAAGAGGTCGACACCGCGATCGTGCGCTACCCCTGCGCCATGTGCTGGAAGAACTCGCGGTTGGTCTTCGAGCGCACGAGTTGCTTCAGCAGGAACGAGATGCTGTCATCCGGGGGCATGTCGCCGAGGAAGGTGCGCAACAGGTACACGCGATTCATCTCCTCGCGATCGAGCAGGAGCTCTTCCTTGCGCGTCCCCGACTTGTTGATGTCGATGGCGGGGTAGACACGCCGATTGGAGATCTCCCGGCTCAGGACAAGCTCCATGTTGCCCGTCCCCTTGAACTCCTCGAAGATCACCTCGTCCATGCGCGAGCCGGTCTCGATCAGCGCGGTGGCGATGATCGTGAGCGAACCTCCGTCGTCGATCTTTCGCGCCGATCCGAAGAACTTCTTCGGCTTCTGCATCGCCGACGCATCGAGCCCGCCGGACATGATCTTCCCGGACTGCGGAATCACCGCGTTGTGGGCCCGCGCCAGGCGGGTGATGGAATCCAGCAGGATGACGACGTCCTTGCCGTGTTCCACCATGCGCTTCGCCTTCTCGATGACCATCTCCGCCACCTGCACATGGCGGGTGGGGGGCTCGTCGAAGGTGGAGCTGATGACCTCGGCCTTCGGGACCGATTCGTTGAAGTCGGTCACTTCCTCGGGCCGCTCGTCGATGAGCAGGACGATGAGCGTGACTTCGGGATGGTTGTCGGCGATGGCGTTGGCCATCTTCTGGAGCAGAATCGTCTTGCCCGCGCGCGGCGGCGCGACGATCAATCCGCGCTGTCCCTTGCCGATCGGGGCGATCAGGTCGACGACCCGCATGGAGAGGTCGCCGTTCTCGAGCCGAAGGCGCTGGTCCGGGTAGCGCGGACGCAGGTTGTCGAAGATGAGCCGCGGCTGCGACGGATCGGGGTCGTCGCCGTTGACCTGATCGACCTTGAGCAGGGCCAGGTAGCGCTCCCACTGCTTCGGAGGGCGCACCTCGCCCCGGATCGTGTCGCCGGTGCGCAGGTCGAATCGCTTGATCTGCGACGGCGAGACGTAGATGTCGTCCGGGCCGTGCAGGTAGCTCCAGTCCTGGCTACGCAGGAAGCCGTAGCCCTCAGCGAGGATCTCGAGGACCCCCTCGCCGCGCAGGACGGTCTCCTGGTCGAGGAGTCGCTGCTCGATGCGAAAGATCAGGTCCTGCTTGCGCAGGCCTGACGTCTCTTGCACGCTGAGTTCCGACGCGAGCTCAAGGAGTTCGGCGACGGACTTCCGTTTCAGTTCGACAATATCCACGCGAGGTGGGGAAGTCTCGAGAATTCGGGGTCCCTGAGCGCTCGGACGGGCGAAGGTAGTAAGCGAGATCTCGGCGTGCAAGGCGGCACCTGGGCGTCCAGATCCCACGTCAAGCCGCCACACCATCCCGCAACGACGCTCCGCGGCGCCCCCGGCGTCACGAGCGCACCGCGACGCGGTGCGTGTCCTGCCGAATGGTCACCCGCCGCACCTGCGAAGGCGGGGGAGGCCGATCGTGTCGGCCTCCCCCGCCGGGTCCATTCGAGCGAGTGCGCGAGGCGGGATTCGAACCCACGACCTTCGGCTCCGGAGGCCGACGCTCTATCCAGCTGAGCTACTCGCGCGCAATGCCCACCCGCCCCAGAAACCGGCGCGGGGGAATGGGAAGGCTAACGGCGGTGGATGGGCAATACAAGTCGAGGGGGGGAGCGGTCGATACTCCACAGGGAGTCGCTGCCGCCCCCGATGTCGGGCCGACGGCGATCCCGGCGACATCGCCCGACCCCGACCACGACGACCCGTGACCACAGCCCCTGCACCGGACGCCCCCTCCACCACCTCGATGGTCGACGTGTTCGTCGCCCGTCAGCCGATCTTCGATAGCAAGGGGGAGCTGTACGCCTACGAACTCCTCTATCGGCGCACCGGCGTCACCAGCATCGCCGAGGGGGTGAGCTCCGACGTGATGGCCTCGGAGGTGCTCGTCCACACGTTCCTGAACATCGGGATGGACCGCATGACGGGCGGGCATCGGGCGTTCCTGAACTTCACGCGCGAGATGCTGATGCGCGGCATGCACCAGCTCTTCGATCCGAGCACGGTCGTGATCGAACTGCTCGAGACGGTGTCGCCGGACGACGAGGTGGTGGCCGCGGCGCAGGGGCTCGTGCAGGCCGGCTACACGCTCGCCCTCGACGATTTCGAGTACGAGCCGGCCTACGAGCCGCTGCTCCGGATCGCGTCGGTGATCAAGCTGGACGTGCTCAACAAGAGCGATGAGGAGCTCGGCTCCATGTACGCCAGGGTGGCCCCCCACGGCGGGACGATCCTCGCCGAGCGGGTGGAGACGCGCGAGGTGCACAGTACCTGTCTCGCGTTAGGGTATCGCCTGTTCCAGGGCTATTTCTACAGCAAGCCCGAAACGCTGGCGCGACGGGACCTCTCGGCTGCCCAGCTGACGATCCTGCGGCTCATGAACCTGCTGCGCGATCCCGACACGACGGACGAAGCGATCGAGGACGCCTTCCGTACCGACGTCTCCCTCACGATCAAGCTCCTGCGCACGGTGAACTCGGCGTCACTCGGAGGGCGCGGCATCGAGTCGATCCGGCACGCGGTACGGATGGTGGGGCGTGCCGAGCTGCACAAGTGGCTCTCCCTGCTGCTCGTGACGTCGGTGGCGGGGAAGGGCGGGACCGACGCGGAGCTGGTGCGCGCGGCGATCCAGCGGGCGCGCCTGTGCGAAATGGTCGCGCGACAGGGCCGCGATCGCCGGAGCGCCGAGGCGCTGTTCATGGTCGGGCTCTTCTCGATGCTGGATGCGATCTTGAAGGTTCCGCTGAGCGAGGTCCTGCACCACATCGACCTGACGGACGAGGTGCGTCGCGCCCTGCTGTCACGCAGCGGACCCTATGCCCCGACGCTGTCGATGGTCGAAGCCTACGAGCGGGCGTCCTGGCCGGTCGTCGAGTCGGAGTGCAGCCTGCTGGGGATCGACGCCGCCACCATGGGAGAGCTGTACGTCGAATCGATGCACTGGACGCGCGAACGGTTGTCGGCGGCGCACTAGGCGGCGCACTAGGCGGCGCACTAGGCGGCGCACGCCAGTCGGCCACCCCGCGCGGTCGCGCGTCAGGAGCTTTGCTTGATCGATCCTTCCAGGCGTTCCTTGAGCTGGTCGACCGATGGCGTCTCGGGCGGATCAAGGAATGGCAGCAGGATGGAGATGCGCCGGTTGGAGGGATTCAACGGCTCGGTGGGATAGCGCAGCTGCTTGTCGGCGAGTCCGGTCACTTCGGACACACGGCCCGGGCTGAGGCCGTACTCCTCCATGATGCGGCGCGCGGCGTTGGCGCGGTCGGCCGACAGTTCCCAGTTGGAGTATCCGCTCCGCGCGTATCGGGCCGCATCGGTGTGTCCTTCGATGACCACCGGGTTATCCAGCCCTGCCAGCTCTTCGGCGATCGTCTGGAGCGTGACGCGTCCCTGCTCGGTGAGCACGGCCGAGGCGATGGGGAAGAAGGTGTCGCCCTTCGCGTCCTCGATCAGCTCGATGCGCAGCCCGTTGCGGGTGACGGTGATCTCGACCTTGGCGCGGAGCTTGCCGAGCGAGGCGATGGAGTCCATGGAGCCGCGCAACTGGGCCTGCACGGCCTCGAACTTCTTGGTTTGCATCTGACGAACGGCCATCTGGATCGCCTCGCGCTTGATCGCGGCCGGGGAGCTGCCGGACGAGAGCGGGCTGGAGCCGGACGAATAGCCCTTCTTGTAGCCGACGGGGCTGGAGAAGTAGCCCTCGATGGCCTTCTTGGTCTGGTCGTCCATGCCGAGGATCCACATCACCATGAAGAAGGCCATCATGGCGGTCACGAAGTCGGCGTAGGCGACCTTCCACGAGCCGCCGTGATGACCGTGACCGCCCTTCTTGATCTTCTTGACGATGATGATCTTGCCGCCGCCCTTCGCCACGTCAGGCTGCCTTCTTGCGCGTGAGCGTCTCGAGCTCGGCGAAGCTCGGCCGGTCGACGGGTTCGATGTTGCGGCGGGCGAACTCGACGCAGGTCATCGGGGCATCGCCCCGGGCGAACGACAGGAGTGCGGTGCGGATGCACTGCATGTACTGCCCCTCGGCGCGCTGGCGGACCTCGATCGCCTTGGCGAACGGTCCGATCATGCCGTAGGCGAGCAGGATCCCGAGGAACGTGCCGACGAGCGCGGCGGCGACCTTGTTGCCGATCTCCGATGCGGCACCACCGATCGAACCCATCGTGATCACGACACCGAGCACCGCCGCGACGATCCCGAACCCCGGCATCGCGTCGCCCATCGTGGTGATGGCCGACGGGACCTGGTGTTCTTCCTCGTGCATGCGCTCGAGGTCGAGGTCGAGAATGTCGGCCAGGTGATGATCCTCGACCGCGCCCGTGAGCAGGACCTTGAGCGTGTCACACAGGAAGGTGACGGCGTGGTGATGGTGCAGGAAGTTCGGGTACTTCGTGAAGATGCTGCTCTTCTCGGGCTCCTCGATGTGCGCCTCGAGGGCGATGAGGCCGTCCTTTCGCGCCGTCTGGAACACCTCGTACAGCACCTGCAGCAACTCCCCGTACGTCGTCTTGGTGAACGGGTTCGGCTTGAGCAGGGCCAGCGACGCGGCGAGCGATGCCTTGATCACGCTGGGCGGGTTGGCCATGATGAACGACCCGATGCCCGCCCCGCCGATGATGATGAACTCGGTGGGCTGCCACAGCACTGCCATCTTGCCGTGGTGCATGGTGTAGCCGGCAATGACGCTGCCGAGGACGACGACGAGACCGATTATCTGGAACACGCGGAAATGGCGGCGGGAGAGTTACGAAGTCTTGGCGGCGACACCGCCAACAAGGGCGGCGGCTTCGGCGCCGACGTTGGCGCGTCGGTTCTCGTCGGCGATCTGGGTCACGATTTCCTCGCGGACGATGCTGACGTGCGGTGGGGCCTCGATGCCCAGGCGGACGCCGCGACGATCGGAGGCGAGGACCACGATGCGGATCCCCCCGTCGATCACGATCGCGTCTCCGGCGCGCCTGGAAAGAATCAGCATCGCCTCACACCATGTTGAGAATCGACTGCGCCATCTCGTCGGCAACGCGCACCAGGCGCGTGGCCGCAGTGTAGGCCTGCTGGTGCCGCAGCATCAGCGTGAGTTCCTCGTCGAGCGAGACGCCGTTCTCTGATGACCGTCGGTTGTCGGCCTGCGCCGTGAGCGTCTCGAAGACGGTGTACTGGCTCTTCGCGTCCGACGCCTTCACGCCGAGGCCGGTCACGGTGCTGGTGTAGTGGTCGGCGAAGGACTCGGCCGCGCCGAACCCGATCAGGGTCCCGAAGCTGGCGCCCATGCGGGTCTGCAGGGCCGCCATCCCGACATCGTCGCGCAGGGCGCCCATGGCGAGGGCAAGGGTGTTGTTGCCGGGGGCATTCTGCACGTCGCCGGCGGCGATGACCGAGGCGTCGGCTGCCACTTCGGCCGAGATCCGGATCGTCGCCGCGCTCGTGCCCGCCGCGTCGAAGAAGTTGATCCGTGACCCCGTGGGACCAAGGGCGGTATTCCAGTTCGACCCGCCTAACGCATCGCCGGCCGCGGTCCACCCGGAGGCGTGGTACTCGTTGACCCCGTTCACGAGGCCGCGGGCAAAGCTGTCGAGGCGCGCGCGCAGCGCGGGCGCGTCGGTGTTGAGGAACGACATCATCTCGCCGGCCTGCCCGCCGATCCCGTGGAGCGGGTCGGGGTCTCCGACGTAGCCGATCGTGGTCGTCGTGCCGTTGCGCACCTCGAGCGTGCGCGCGTTGGCAGCGTCGACGAGCATCATGCTGCCGAAGTGCACACTCATGGTGCCATTGGCCTGCATCTGCACCTGCACGCCGGCCAGTTTGGACAGCTGGTCGGCAATGCGGTCCCGCGTGTCCCGCAGGTCGGGCGACTGCTGGCCGCCGGCCTCGGCGGCGGTGATCTGCCGGTTGAGCGTCGCGACCTGCGACCCCAGCGTGTTGACCTCGGTGATGATCCCGGTCAGGTGGGCGCGCGTGCGGTTGGACAGCTCGGTCAGGCGCTCGTCGTAGCCGTTCAGCGTGTAGGCCACCTGCTCACCCCGCAGGCGGACGACGCCCTGGGCCGTCGGGTTCGTCGGGTTGTTGGCCAGGTCGTCCCACGAACTCCAGAACCGGTCCATCGTGCTCGCCAGTCCGGTTTCGGACGGCTCGTTCAGCAGCGACTCGATCTCGCCGAGCAGGTCGGTCCGCACGTTGTACGCTTCGCTGCGCCCTGCCTCCCGGCGATAGGAGACGTCGAGGAACTGGTTGCGCAGGCGCGCGACGTCGGCCACGGCCACGCCCGTTCCGACGGTGTACATGGGAAAGCGCTGGGGGTTCGCCGGCACCAACTCTGCGCGCTGACGCGAGTAGCCCGGGGTCTCGGCGTTGGCGATGTTCTGCGTGATGGTCTGCATGGCGACCTGATGTGCCGAGATCGCGCTGCGCGCTGAGCTGAGGATGCTGCCGATGTTAGGCATGATCAGGCCCGCCGGTTGACGAGGTATGCGGCACGAGGAGCGTCGCCCGCACCGGAGTGGTCGTAGCCGACGCGCTGCCCGCCGACACCTGCCAGGGTGCGGACCATTTCCTCGCCGGTCGTGAGCGCCTCGCGCAGGACCTGCCGGTTGGTCGAGACTTCGCGTGCCAGCGTGCGCGCCGACCCTTGCAATGCCTCACGAGAGGTCCGCAGGTCGTCGGTCGCGTACGGCCCCATGGCCTCCAGCAGGTCGCGCAGCGCCATGTCCTCGGGCTGCCCGAGCCGGACGTTGATGGAGCGGCGACGCTTGCGAGCCTCGGCCAGGGTCAGGAGCACGCGCTGCACCGCGAACACCGTATCGTCGACCCCCTGCAGGTTGTCGGCCGACACGGCCTCGCGCTGCTGGCGCATGATCGCGATCAAGTCGTCGATCAGGCGGCGCTCGGACTGGAGCGCGTCGGCCAGCCCGTGCACCAGCGGTGGCCACTGCGACGGGGCGATATGCAGCATGGAGGGCGACGGCTGCACGTGCGCGGTGGTCATGGCGTCACGTCCGGAGTGGAGGGGCCGGTGGCGCCCGCCAGCTGCGGACGCAACTGCCGGTAGAGCGACTCGCCGATGCCGTGGTCCCATTGTCCAGGGAGGGCGTCGGCCAGGTGCTGGTCCATCATGCCGGTGAACATCTGCTCGCCGGGGCCGCCGCTGGCGATCCCGTCGGTCGGCACGGTTTCACGCATCGCCTTGAAGAGCTGCTCCACGAAGACGCCCTGGAGCTGCTCTACAACCTGCTGCAGACGCTGGTCCCGGTCGGGAGGCGTCGTGCTGAGCGATGGTGTTGCGTGATTCACTGCGTTGATGTTCGTCACCGCGCGACAACCTCTGCGGAAATGGCGCCGACCTGCTTGAGCGCTTCGAAAATCTGGGCGACCTGGTGTGCTGGCGTGCGTACCGCAGACAGGGCGGCGGCGAGCTGTTGCACCGTCGCCCCGGTCGGCACACGTACCTGTCCACCGGGACCCTGCTGAGCAGTATCGGCAGGTGCCGGACCGATCGAGAGCGTCAGCCCCTGAATGCTCACGACGCCGGGGCCAAGGGTGAGGTCACCACCCGCGACGATCGTCCCCTGACGCTGGTCGATGACGATCCGGGCTACGCGCGCCACCTCGATCTTGAGGTCGCGGATCCGGGCCAGGGTCGCCGCAGGACCGCCTCCGCCACTGTCGCGGGCGGCCAGGGTGATCGCCCCGGGATCCTCGACCTTGGCCGTCCCTTCACCCACGACGGAGTCGATGACGGCGGCGATGCGGGACGCGAGTCCGATATCCGGCTCTCGCAGGATCAGGCGGGTGCTGGCGGCGAACTGTGGGCGCGGGAGGTCGGCCTCGATCACCCCGCCGCCGGCAATGCGCGAGGAGGTGGCGTTGAAGCCGATGCGGCGTCGCACGGCATCCTGCTCATCGACGTAGAGCGGCCCCTGCGCACTGGCCAGCGGCTGTCCCCCGACCTCGGCGATGAGGGGGGTCATCCACAACACGCCGCCGCGCAGCGACCGGGCGTCGCCGACCGAGGCGACCTGCACCTCGAATCGACCGCCGGGACGGAGATACGGAGAGACCTCGGCGGTGACGAGCACCGCTGCGACGTTGCGCGTCCGCAGGAACTCGGCCGGGACGATGACGTCGAATCGGCGCAGCAGGTTGGCGACCGACTGCACCGTCTGCTGCGAGCCGCGCGCACTGTTGGTGTTGTCGCCCGTGCCACTCAGCCCGGTGACGAGCCCGTAGCCAACGAGGCGAACCGGGACACCCTGGTCGTCGATGACCAGGTCCCGGATGGGGACGCCCTGCGCGTGCGCCGCCTGCGTGCCAAGGCACGAGGCGGCGAGGACGACACATCCGGCGAATCCGGCAAACCCGGCGACGCGTCGCCGCACGCGGCGTGACGCGGTCATGGCCACAGCAAGCCGACGATCCGGGTGATGATGCCGGACTTGGGCTTGCCGAGCGAACCCTTCGAGGCGTAGGCGAGCTGGATGTCGGCGATGTTGTCGCTGGCGACGACGTCGCGCGAATCGAGGTCGAGCGGCCGGACAAAGCCGGCGAGCGTGAGCGTCTGCTTGTTCTTGTCGACGTCGATGAGCTTCGTGCCCTTCACCTGCAGCAGCCCGTCCGGCGTCACCGCCACGACGCGCACGGCGATCTCGGTGGCGTAGCGCGTGCCGCGCGTGGCATTCCCCCGTTGGTTGGACGCGCTGCCATCGCCGGCCTCGAGCGATCCCTCGATGGCGCCGAGGCCGCCCGCCCCGGTCCCCATGCTGGGCGGATTGGCGCCGATGTCCAGCTTGCGGCGGCGCGAGGCGCTGTTGGTGTTGTCCTTGTTGGCCGAGGCGAGGGCGTACTCATCGACGACAACCTTGATGATGTCGCCGACGGCGTACGAGCGCCGGTTGGAGGTCCAGGCAATGTTGCGCGTCGGGGCGACCCGTGCCGAGTCGACACGCGGCGCCGGCGTCTGCGCCCCCAGCGACACCGCGAGGGTGAGCAGGAGGCCGACGGTCGACACCACGCCGAGCCAGGCGCGATGCTGGCGTGCCGGATCGGGGGCGGGGACGGCGGGAATGACGGTGACGCGACGTGGCGTGGCCACGACATCGCAGTGGTGGATCATGGAAACCTCTGGGAACCTCAGGTGACCTGCGAGGGGGCGATGGCGACGACGTGCGCCGGTCCGGCGACAATGCCGGTGACGCAGCGCCGGGCGCCGAGTCGGACAGGAATCGTGTCGCCTAACGACCCGGCCACCGGGGCCACGCCGTCGAGCGTCAATGCGAGTCCGTCCTGCTGATAGGTGTACTGCACCGCTTGTCCTGCGGCGACGAGCGGGGCGGGGGCGACGGCGGGGGCGCGCAGGACCTCCCCAGCCTGGATGACGCGGCGCGCGACCCAGCCCGCGGTGACGGCGCCGGCGGAGCGCGTGGCGGAGCGCGCGGCGGAGCGCGCGGCGAGAGCGCGACGGCCGATGCGTGCCACCGTCATGTCGCTGGCGCGCAGCACCGCCCCGCGTGCAAGGCGGCGTGTGGCCACGAGCACGTCCACAGAATCGGCGGCGCCGATCGAATCGGCGGCGCCGATCGAATCGGCGGTGCCGATCGAATCGGCGGTGCCGATCGAAGCGGCGGCGCCCAAAGAGCGCGCGCCGTCCTGCGCCCGCGCCGATGCCGACAGGGCAAGCAGCGAGAGCAGGAACACTCGGCGCGACGCACGGTGGCCAACCATCAGCGGATCAGGTTGTTGGCGGTCGACATCATCTCCTCGGCGTTCTTGATCGCCTTCGAGTTGAGCTCGTACGCGCGCATGGCAGTGATCATGTCGACCATCTCCTGCACGATCTCGACATTGCTCGATTCCAGGTGGCCCTGGAGGATGCGCCCCATGCCTTCGTCTGCCGGGAACCCGACGGTCGGCTGGCCCGAGGCGGGCGTCTCGGCGTAGAGGTTCTCGCCTAACGCCTGCAACCCGGAGGGATTCATGAAGCGGGCGAGCTCGAGCTGCCCGAGTTCCTGCTTGTCCACCGTGTTCCCGCCGGTCGACACCGAGACCTTGCCCGTGACCGAGATGGTGAGCTCGGTGGCGTCGGTCGGGACCTTGATGCCCGGCACCACGGCGTAGCCGCCGCTGGTGACGAGCGTTCCCGTGTCGGAAATGCCAAACGATCCGTCGCGCGAGTAGGCGACCTGCCCACTCGGTAGTTGCACCTGAAAGAAGCCCTCACCCTCGATCGCGAGGTCGAGCGGGCGCGACGTTTCCTCGACTGGTCCCTGCGAGTGCAGGCGCTGCACGGCGGCGAGTCGCGTCCCGCGCCCGACCTGGACGGCGGGCATGGTGTTGGTGTCGGGATTGCCGACGACCGCCGCGCCCTGCACCGTTTGGTAGAGCAGGTCCTCGAAATGCGCGCGCGAGCCCTTGAAGCCCGTGGTGTTCACGTTCGCCAGGTTGTTGGCGATGACTTCGGTGCGGAGCTGCTGCGCCATCATGCCGGTGGCGGACGTGCGGAGGGCGGGGTTCATGGGACTCGGGACGGGGGACGGGAGACGGGGGACGGGAGGCGCTGGCCGGAGGCGTTAGGCTCAGGCCTTGCCCAGTTCGTTCACTATCGTGCTGCGGATGCCGTCGAGGGCCGAGAGGACCTTCTGGGCGTCGGCGAAGTTGCGCTGGATGCTGATCAGGTCCACGAGCGAGGTGAGCGTGGTCACGTTGCTCCCCTCGAGATGGCCCTGCATGATGTCGCGGTCGGCGTAGGCCACGGTCGTGCGCCCGGCATCGGGGACGAAGCGTGTGCCGCCCTCGTGCTGCAGGGCGGCCCCTGCGGCGGGGCTCTCGAGGCGGAGCCGGTCGATGCGGATGCGGTCGACGATGACCCAGCCCGAGCGGTCGATCTCGACGGTGCCGCGTCCGACCTTGATCGCGCCCTTCTCGCCAAGAACCTGGTTCCCGGCGGTGTCGGTCAGGAAGCCCTTGGGGTCCACACTCCAGTTGCCGCCGCGGGTCCAGCGCTCGCCGGTGGTGGTGCTGACCACGAAGTAGTTCTGGCCGCGGGTGGCGAGGTCGAGCGCGTTCCCGGTGGGCTGGTAGACGCCCTCGGAGAAGTCGGTGGCAGCATCGGGAACCGGGACGCCATCGCCCACCAGGCGGGCGAAGACGCGCTCGCCCTTGAAGCCGGTGGTGTTGACGTTCGCCAGGTTATTGGACGCGACCTCCTGACGACGCTCCCAATAGCGGAGGGCGTGGGCGGCGCTGGCGATTCCGTCGGTCTTCATGCAGGGCGCTCGAGGAAGGAGTCACCTGCATGGAAAAGCAACCGATGTGCCCGCACCGGCGCGCTGGGCGCCGGCGCGGCAAGTTATTGTCAGGCCGGCACTTGGGTTCCGGTCGCGGTCGCGCCACCGGTGCCGCGCAGTCGCTGGAACAGGGAAAGTCGTGCCGCCGCGGGCGCTTTCTGCCGGGCAGTCGCTGTTGCGCTGCCAGACTTGCCGGTCATGCCGGTCATGCCGGACATGCCGGACATGAGGACGAGCGCGTCGCGCGACAACCCGGTGCGACGAGCGATGTCGACAATGGCAGTTCCCGAGGCAGCCAGGGCGCGCGCCGTTGCCGCGCGCGGCTTGCCGCCGGCGTCACGGTGCGAGGCGGTGTAGGGCGGCGAGACGCGCGCCTGTCTCGCGCGCGCGGGCTCGGCGCGCGCGGCTTCGGCGCGCGACGGCCAAGCGATCAGGACCAGAAGGGCGAGCACGGCAACGGTCAGGATCCCGGTGGCGGCCAGGGTCAACGTGTCACTCGTGATCAGGTCGACGAGGTGCAGGAGCGTGGGCATCGTCAGGCCGGCGCGCGGAAGTGGGAGAGCTCGGTGCGCAATCGGGTCAGCGCCTTGGCGCGGATCTGCGATACACGAGACTCGGTGAGGTCGAGGACGTCGGCAATCTCGTGCAGCTTGAGCTCCTCGAAGTAGTAGAGCGTGAGGACGATGCGCTCCTGCTCCTTGAGGCGGGTGAGCGCCTGCTTGAGGATCTCCTTCTCCTGGTCACGCGAGATCTCATCCTCGATGGAGCTCGCGGTATCATCGCTGAGCGCTTCGGGCGGGAGGAATGGTTCGCCTTCGTGGTCCGAGGCACCCTGGTCGAGGGAGATCTGGACGGCGTTCTCCGTGTCGGCCTGCCAGCGCCAGAGTGTCTCGAGCTCCAGCCCCAGCTGCTCGGCGAGTTCCCGATCGCTGGCGGGGCGCCCGAAGATGCGCGAGAGCGTCTCGCGGGCCTGGGCGATCTCGCGGGTCTTGCGGCGGATGGAGCGAGGGACGTGATCCTGTCGTCGCAGCTCGTCGAGGATCGCGCCGCGAATCCGCGGCACGGCGAAGGTGGAGAAGGCGAGGCCGCGCGCGGGCTCGAACGCCTCGAGGGCGTTCATGAGCCCGATCGTGCCGCACGAGACCAGCTCGTCGAAGTCGGCCGGGGCGGCCAGCGCCTTGGACAGCTGTCGCGCGACATGATGGACGAGGTTGAGATTCTCCGTGAGGAGTTGTTCTCGCGCCATCAGGTCGCCGCTCGCGAATGCGCCCCAGAGGTTCTCGAAAGACATCGGATCAACCTTTTCTCAAGAGACGAGGCAGTGACGTCGGGGTTGCGGCCGACTCGGCGAGGATGCGTTCGCCGATGGTGCGGACCGCGATCGCCGCAGTGGAGCCGACCGAGGCCTCGGCGGTCCCGAGGCCGGCCGCGAGGGCGCTGCCGAAGTCGGGGTCGTCGGGCACGGCGCCGGCGAACGGGGTCGTCCGCGACAGGAAGCGGATCGAGGCCCCGGTGAGGTATTCGTGCAACCGGTCGGCGCTGTCCTGGTCGACGCGGTTGGCGAGGATGTCCACGCGCACATGTGGCGCGCGCTCATTCAGGAGCTTCACCACGGCGTACGTCGCGACGAGGGAGATGCGGTCGCCGGCGGTGACGGCGAGGAGCCGGCCCGCGCCATCGACGCAGGCGTTCACGAGCGACTCCGCGCTCGAGCCGGCATCCACGATCACCAGGTCGAAGTCCGCGTGCAGTGACGTCACGCGCCGCATGAGGAGGCGGCGTTCCGTCGGTCGCAATTCCGGATCGTCCATCGTCGCGGGAAAGAGCGACAGGCGTTCGGCGATCGGCACCAGGAGCTGGTGCGGCTCGCGCTCACCACGCAGCTGGCCGAGCGTTCCGCTCGGCTCGACTCCAAGCAGGTGATGCAGGCCACCCACGCGCTGCGCCGCGTCGATCAGGAGCACCCGGTGTCCCTGCTCGGCCATGGTGGCGGCCAGCAGCGCGGCGATCGTGGAGGTCCCGACGCCGCCCTTGCCGCTGCCCACCGCCACCACGGGGGCGCGCGGCGTTTCCTGCGCCCGTGGTGGGGGCGGAGCAACGCGGGGGAGTGCGTCGACGGGCGTGGTCATGCGGCCCGCGTGGCGCCGGTGCCGGTCGAGATCCCGAGCGCGCCGAGGATGCGATTGCGCGACGGGTGCAGGTCATCGGGGACGGCGTGGCCGTCGGCGATCCACCGGATGGGGAGGTCGACGCGCGCGGCCACGTCGGCGATCGCGCGCTCATCGTGCAGTTCGTCGACCTTGGTGATCAGGGCATGCGTCGGGCGGCAGGCGGCCATGGCCTGCACGAGGGCGGGGACGCCATCGGGGCGCATGGTCGCCGGGAGCACCAGGTGCACCTCGTCGGGCGTGATGGCGCGCAGCAGCGATTGCCACTGGGCGTTGGCATCGCTCGATCGGGGCGAGCGCCCCGGTGTGTCGACGATCACCACGTCGCGGTCCTCGAGCCGCTTCATCGCGGCCGGGACCTCGCGGGCGTCGTACACGACCTCGAGCGGGAGGTTCATGACCTCGGCGTACTGTTGCATCTGCTCCAGCGCGCCGACGCGATAGGTGTCGAGGGTGATGAGGCCGACCTTGCGGCTGCCGAACACGGCGCGGTGCAGGGCGAGCTTGGCGGCCACCGTCGTCTTGCCGGCGCCGGTGGGGCCCACGAGGGCGAGCAGGAGCGGGCCGCTGCGCCCGCGTCCGCCCTGCGTGCGAGGGAGGGTGGGGGTGGTCGGCTCCAGGCGCGCGCGCAGCGACTGCAGGTCCTGCTGGCGAGCGGCGATCACCTCGACGCGTGTCACCCCGCCGTCCCGCGACACGGCGCTGCGCACGATCAGCACGTCGTCGCCTAACGCGCGCCGGGCATCGTCGAAGACGCGGCGCAGGTCGGTGCCATGGAAGGTCTCAAGCAGCATGGGTCATCTCCCAGGTGGCGACGGAGTTCAACTTGACGGAGGTCGGCAGTTCGGCGAGCGAGATCACCGGCAGCGTGGCAAGCACCGGCTCCACGAGCCGGCGCACGCCGATGCGCAGCGACGGCGGCGTGATCAGCGGCGGGAGTCGTCCCTCGCTCGCGTGGGTCGTGGTGAGGAAGCTCAGCTCGCGTAGCAGGTCGGCCAGCAGGTCGGGGGTGAGCGGGGCGAGCCCGGCCGGCGCGTTGCGGGGTGAGAAGAGCCCCATGAGCGACGCCTCGAGGCGCGGACCGATCGTGATCCCGCTCACGGCGCCCGACGGATCGGAGTAGGCGCGGGCGATGACGTTGGAGAGCGAACGCCGCACGTGCTCGGTCAGCACCTCGGCGTCCTTCGTCTGCTCGACCCCATCGCCCAGCGCCTCCAGGACCGTGACCATGTCGCGGATCGGGATGCGCTCGCGCAGCAGGCGCTGCAGCACGCGATGCAGCAGTCCCAGCGAGACCTTGCCCGGGACGAGGTCCTCGACGAGGGCCGGGTGTGTGCGCTTGAGCGCCTCGACCATCTCCTGCACGTCCTGGCGGCCGAGCAGCTCGGCCGCGTTGACCTTGAGCGACTCCATGAGGTGCGTGGCGACGACCACGGCCGGCTCGACCACCACATAGCCTAACGATTCCGCCTCCACCCGCCGCGACGAGGCGATCCAGCGGGCGGTGAGGCCGAAGGCCGGGTCGATGGTCTCGATCCCCTCGATGCCGTGGATCACCGACCCCGTGTCGAGCGCCAGGTGAAAGCGCGGCATGACCTCGGCGCGGGCGATCTCCGAGCCGCGCAGCTTGATCACGTACTCGTTGGCCGGCAGGTGCAGGTCGTCGCGCACGCGGATGGGCGGGATGAGGATCCCGACCTCGAGCGCGGCCTGCTTGCGCAGGAGCTGGATCCGCTCGAGCAGGTCGCCCCCCTGCCGCTCGTCCACGAGCGGGATCAGCGCGTAGCCGACCTCCAGCTCGATCGGGTCGATCTGCAGCAGGTCACGCATCGGGTCGGCCGGCTTCTCGGGCACGCGCTCGGCCTCGTCGGCGGCCTCGCGTGCCTGCGTGTTGCGCCTGACCTCTGCCTTCGCCGCAGCGCGGGCGAGCAGGAAGAGCCCCGCGCCGAGCGCGAGGAACGGCACTTTCGGCAGCCCCGGAATCAATCCGAACAGGGTGAGCACCCCCGCGGTCACGTAGATCGCCTTGGGGTACGCCGCCAGCTGCTGCGACACCTGCGCGCCCATCTTCACCTGTCCCGATGCGCGCGTCACCATGATGCCGGCCGCCGTCGAGACGATCAGGGCCGGGACCTGGGCGACCAGTCCCTCGCCCACCGTGAGGATGGTGTACTGCGAGGCGGCCTGCGCCAGCGGTAGTCCGCGCTGGATCACGGCGATGAAGATCCCGCCCAGGATGTTGATGCCGGTGATGAGCAGCGCGGCGATCGCGTCGCCCTTCACGAACTTGGACGCCCCATCCATGGCCCCGTAGAAGTCGGCCTGGCGGGCGATCTCCTCGCGGCGACGGCGTGCCTCGTTCTCGTCGATCAGCCCCGCCGAGAGGTCGGCATCGATCGCCATCTGCTTGCCGGGCATGGCGTCGAGGGTGAAGCGGGCCGCCACCTCGGCCACGCGCCCCGCGCCCTTCGTGATCACGATGAAGTTGATGCCGATCAGGATCAGGAAGAGCACGACGCCGACCGCGTAGTTCCCCCCGATGACAAACTGTCCGAAGGCCTGGATGACCTCGCCCGCGTGTCCCTCCGACAGGATGAGGCGCGTGCTGGCGAAGTTCAGGCCGAGTCGGAAGAGCGTGAGCAGCAGCAGGAGCGCCGGGAACGACGAGAATTCCAGGGGCTCCACCGTCTGCATGGTGGTCAGCAGGACCACCAGCGACAGCGCGATGCTGGACGCCAGCAGCAGGTCGAGGATGAACGACGGCAGCGGAACGATCATCAGGGCCAGCACCAGGACCACCGCGACGGCGAGTCCCATCTCGGCGTTGCGCTTGGCGAATCCCTCGGCCTGCGGGAGCGGGCGGACGGCGGTGCTCATGCGGGGCTCATACGGTCACGTGTTGCAGCGCCTTGCCGCGCGCGATGCGGCGGCGGATGACGAAGGCCAGGATCTCGGCCACGGCGATGTAGAGTTCACTCGGGATCATCTGGCCCACGCGCGCGCTGGCCAGCAGCGCTCGTGCCAGCGGCTTGTTCTCGATGCACGGAATGCCGTGCTCGCGGGCGACGGCCTTGATGCGCTCGGCCACCTTGCGCTGTCCGAGGGCGACCACCATCGGGGCCGGAGCCTTGAACGGGTCGTAGATCAGCGCCACCGCGATGTGCGTCGGGTTCGTGATCACCACGTCGGCCTTCGGGACCGCCTGCATCATCTGCCGACGCGCCAGCGAGCGGCCGAACGAGCGCATGCGCTGCTTCATCAGCGGGTCGCCCTCCGACTGCTTGTTCTCCTCCTTGATCTCCTGGAGGCTCATCTTCAGCCCCTGCTCGAACTGCCAGATCTGGAAGGCGTAGTCGAGCCCGGCCAGGCCGAGATAGCACAGGCCCGCGGTCGTCAGGAGCTTGACCGAGTACCGCATGGTCACGGCGAGGAAGCTGAAGTTCGGCTCCTGCCCCAGGGCGAGGATGTCGGACCACGCTGCCGTGAGCGCGTTCCGCACCGCGAAGCCGATGAGGGCCAGCTTCAGGAGCGACTTGAACAAGTCAGCCAGCGACTGGATGCCGAGGATGCGCTTGGCGTTCTTGGCCGGCGACAGCTTGCTGAAGTCCGGGGCGATCTGCTTGAACGCAAAGATGCCGCGTCCCTGCGGGATCGCGATGGACAGCCCGACGAGCATCAACGCGCCGCCCCAGCCACCGACGATCACGAGTGCGCGCCCGAAGATCTGCCGCACCAGCCCGACGGCGGAGTCGGCGCCTAACGGGGCCGAGCCGGTCGCGGCGATGCCGTCGGCAAACAGCTGCATGATGCCATGGCCGATGGACCCGCCGAGCATGTTGATCAGCATCGCCGCGCCCAGCAGGACGAACGAGGTGGTCAGCTCCTGCGAGCGTGGGACCCTGCCCTCGCTGCGTGAATCGTCCCGCTTTTTCTGAGTGGGAGCCTCTGTCTTCTCCTGGTCTGCGAGGGCCATGTCAGCGCCCTCCCACGCCGCTGAGGGCGGTCATGGCCCGGGTCAGGATGGCATCATACGACGCCTCCCAGCCCAGGAACCAGGTGGCGATGAACGGCAGGGTGACGACGAGCGTCCCCAGGCCAACGAGAATCTGGATCGGAAAGGCGAGCTGCAGGATCTGGAGTTGCGGCGCCGCCCGGCTGAGCACCGCGAGGGCGACGTTGGCGATCATGACGACCGCCACCACCGGTGCTGCGAATTGCAGGCCCAGCGCGAAGACCGTCGAGCCCATCGACACGAAGCTCCGCATCCCCGCCGCGTGGTCCAGCGGCGTGCCGACGGGCAGGCGCTGGACGCTCGTGCCGAGGGCGTCGAGCATGACGAGGTGCCCGTCGAGCGAGAGCACAAGGCAGATCGCGAACAGGTGCACAAGCTGGCCCAGCGCGGTCGTCTGCTGCTGCGTCAGTGGGTCGAGGATGGCCGAACCGGACAGCCCGATCTGGATCGAGAGCAATTCCCCCGCCGACTCGGCGGCTCCCATCAGGAGTGCCGCGCCGAGGCCGAGTCCAAAGCCGACGAGCGTCTCGCCGACGATCGCGGCAGGGGTGAGGTCTGGGACCTGCTGCAGGTGGCTTTGCGCCACCGGGACCATGAGGATCGACAGCAGGATCACCAGCGACGACTTCACCTTCATCGGCACGGGACGCGCCGAGAAGACGGGCGCGACGAGCACGAGCCCGCTCACCCGCGATCCGAAGAGCGCGAGTGTGGCGGGAGCGCCGGGGGCGAAGAGGTCGAAGGCGGGCAGCGCCATCAGCCGACCAGCGCCGGGAGCGAGCGGAACAGCTGCTGGGTGTATTCCACCAGCAGCTGCAACATCCATGGGAGCCCGACCAGGAACGTCGCGGCGACACCGAGCAGCTTGGGGACGAACGACAGTGTCTGCTCCTGGATTTGCGTCACCGTCTGCAGGATGCTGACCAGCAGGCCGATCACGAGCGCCACCACGAGGACGGGCCCCGCGATGAGCATGGCGATCAGGATGGCGTTACGGGCGAGATCGGTGACGAGCGAGTAGGACATGAACTGGGACGGGGGACGGGGGAGGGGGGACGGGAGTTACTTGAAGCCCTGGACGAGCGATTGGATCAGCAGGGCCCAGCCGTCTACCAGCACGAAGAGCAGCAGCTTGAAGGGAAGCGCGATCATTGCGGGGGGGAGCATGAACATTCCCATGCTCATCAGGATCGAGCTGACGATGATGTCGATGACGATGAACGGGAGAAACAGGACGAAGCCGAGCTGGAACGCGGTACGCAGCTCGCTGGTCACGAAGGCACTCGTGAGCACGATGGTCGAGACGTCCTCGGGTCGCGCCGGTGGCGGGCCGCCGCTCATGTCGACGAAGGCGGCAACGTCGCGTTCACGCACCTGGCGCAGCATGAAGTCGCGCATGGGGCCGAGGGCGTTCTTCATCATCACCCCCTGCTCGATCTGTCCGTCGAGCCACGGGGTGATGGCGACGCGATTCACCTCGGTCATCGTCGGGGCCATCACGAAACCCGTCAGAAGCAACGCGAGCGCACTCACCAGCTGGGCCGGGGGCGCCGTCTGGGTCCCGAGCGCCTGCTTCAGGAACTGGAGGACGATCAGGATGCGCGTGAAGCTGGTCATCATCAGGACCAGCGTCGGCAGGAGCGTGAGCAGGCCGAGCATGATCACGATGCCGACCGATCCGCTCAGCCGGAGGCCGCCGGGGGTGCTGCCGTCCACGGCGAGGTCGAGCCGCGGAATCGCCTTGCCTAACGCGTCGTCGAGCGACGAGGTGGCGGCGGCAGCGCCCTGCGCGCTCGCGGGCTGGACCACGGCGGCCGGCTTCGTTGCCGATGTGGTGGCTGGTCTGGTGGCCGGAGTGGTGGCCGGAGTGGTGGCCGGCACCGGAGGGGTCGCAGCGCCGGTCGGGCGCGCCGCTTGCGCCACGAGGGCACGCGGAGCGAGGCCGAGGCCGAAGCTAACGAGCACGGCCAGCGGGAGGCCAGCCGAGCGCAGCCCGTGCAGCAGTGCCGTGCGGAAGTCGCGGCTCGGCGCGATCGCGGGCGCCGAGACCGGGCCGCTCAGCGCCTCGCGGGGCGAGGGCGCGGTCACGGGCGATTCGGCCGTGTCCAGCTCGGCGATGGCGCGTACCCCGCCTTCGCCGACGCTCACCGCGAGCAGTTGATCGCCGATGCGCACCACGGCGATCCCCTGCCGGGGGCCCAGCGCGATGCGCTGGACCACCTCGAGCGTGACGCCCCCACGGCTCCGGCCCAGCGAACTCCCCTGCGACACCTTGCGCAGCACGCGCATGGTGACAGCCAGCAGTCCCAGGACGAAGGCGAGGGTCAGCGCCACGCCGACAAGTGACGCGAAGTTCACGCCGCAGCCTCGGCGACGGCCTTCTTGGCCAGGATGCGCGTGATGCGCACGCCGAAGTGCTCACCCAGCACCACGACCTCGCCCTCGGCGAAGCGACGGTCGCCAACGAAGATGTCGATCGGCTCGCCGGCGAGACGGTCCAGCTGCACCACGCTGCCGCGCCCGAGGCGCAGCACCTCCTGCACCGTCATCGACGTGCGCCCCAACTCGATGGAGACCGGCAGGGTCAGGTCGAGCAGGAGCGAGATCGGCACTTCGCCGCCGCCCGACAGGGCGGCCGTGATCTCCTCGAAGTTGGCCTCCATGGGGCCGGGCGCATTGACGTCGGGAGCGGTCATGAGGTCGTGGTCCGCGTAATCGGGAGGGAGTCCGTCTCGGGCGCCGGAAGGAGCCCGTCGGTGAGGCGTACGGCGAGGGACGGCCCGATGCGGCCGGGCGCCGCCCGGAAGCGTGACTGCGAGCCGACGATGACGTCCAACTCCGCGTTGCGAGGCACGCCGGTGGACAGGATGCTCCCCGTCGACAGGCCGAGCAGCTCGCGCATGGAGAGCTGAAAGCTGGGAAGGCGTGCGGACACGGGGATGCGCGTGCCGCGCACGGAATGCTCGGCGATATCGCGGTTCACGATCCGCTCGTCGGGGGTGCCGACCACCGTCTCGCGACGCTCGGTTCCGCCGGCGAAGAAGCGCTCGAGCACGGCGAACGGCAGGCAGATCAGCAACAGGCTGCGCGTGTCGGCCGCGGTCACCTCGATGTTCGCGACGAGGACCGGGTCCTCGCGGTTCGCGACGCGCAGGATCTCGGGGATCGACTCGAACCCGGAGATCTCGAGGTCCAGCTCGATGTAGTCCTGCCACACTTCCTTGACCCCGGTCAGCACGCGGTCGGCTACCATCCGCACCGCCATGCGCTCGATCGGCGTCATGGCGCGATTGGGAAGTGCCGGCGTCCCGCTGCCGCCGAACAGGCGATCGATCAGGAAGTAGGCGAACTCGTGCCCGAAGTCGAGCACCCCCTGCTGCCCACCCGAGCCGTTGAGCTCGAACGTGAAGGACGCGCAGGGCGTGGGGAGCGAGAGCGTGAACTCGCCGAAGGAGAACTGCTCGACGCTCTGGAGTTGCAGCTGGACGCCGCCGCGCACGCGCCCGAGCAGCCAACCCTCGAGCGACTTGGCGCAGCGTTCGTACATCGCCTCGAGCGTGCGGAGCCGCTCCTTCGAGATGCGGTGCGGTCGCCGGAAATCGTAGACCTGCGCCTCGGTCTGCAGGTCGCGGGCAACGGGGATCGACGTGGCCGTGGCCGCGCGCCCACCGCCGCCCAGCAGGGCGTCGATTTCGTTCTGGGAAAGGGTCTCGGACGCCACGATCTACTGGATGACGAACTGCGGGAAGTAGATGCGGCGGATTGCCTTCTTCTTCGACTTCTTGAACAGCGTACCTAACGAATCGGCCAGCTCGGCCTTGATGGCCTCGCGATTGCTCATCTCGGAGAGTTCCTCGACCGTCTTGGAGCCGAGCACGCGCAGCACGACGTCGCGCACCTCGCTGTCGCGGTTCTTCGTCTCCTCGACCTGGGCCGCCTCGGCGAACTCGATCGCGGCGGCGAGCATGAGGAAGCGCGACCCACCGGAACCCGCGGGATTGAGCACGAGATTGTCGATCAGGTGCAAGTTGCCGGCCCCCCCCGACCCCTCCGCCTTGCCGTCAGGGGCGTGCTCACCTTCGGCCGGCGCTTCGTGATCGTCTGCGCCCGCGCTGTCGTCCGCCATCGCCGCGTGCGCCGCCGCAGCGACCGTGTAGCCCGACTTCTTGGCGAGCATCGGCCCGACCGCGAAGACGCCCGCGGCACCGCCGATCAAGAGGCTCCCCACCAAGGCCCCGATGAGCACGACCCCTTTCGGGCCGGTACTCTCCGGTGCCCCTCCACCTTCCGCTGGTGCTGCTGCTTGTTCAGACATGTCCGGGCCGGGATGCGACAGGATGCGCCACGATGCGAGCTGACTGCGTGTGCAGACGCACGTCGTGCGCAGGTATGCGAAGGCACGCCCCGGGCCAGCGGGTTTGGCGGACGATTACCAGTGGCGATATGGTCGTAAGCTGTTGAAGCGCATCATCTTGACTAATGCGCTGCTCGCGGCGCTGCGTGCGGCGAGACTCGGCATGAATGCACGCGGCGGCAGCCTTTGCCGGGTCCGGAAGGCGGCATTTTCCGCCGCCACCCCTTCGCGGCTGGCGATGGCCGCGTGCCGTCATCGTCCGGCCACGCATCACACGAGGGGTCGAAACCCGCGCCCGACGAGTGCCCGACCGATGGCCGACGTGTGCCCGACGAGCGCCAGACGAGTGCGGCTGGCGGGAGCGCGAGGGCAGGGACGTGCACGAGCCTCCCCGCCGGACGCGTGCGAGCGCCCTGCCTCGTGCGGCGGGACGTCCCCGGCGCACGTGCCGGGGCGCGTCCAACTCTCCCCAAAGGTGAGGTCGGGCGATTCCGGTGGCGGACCGGGTCGAGGGCGGGTGGGTCAACGGCGGTGCGCGGGTACCGCACCGCCGTCGATCACCGCGGTTACCGCTTCAGGTTCACCAACTCCTGCAGCATCTCGTCGCTGCTGGTGATCACGCGCGAGTTGGCCTGGAAGCCGCGTTGCGTGACGATCATGTTGGTGAACTCCTGCGCCAGGTCGACGTTGGACATTTCCAGTGCGCCGCTGCTGATCGTCGACTGCACCCCCTGGAGCGAGTAGCCGAGCACCGGTCCGCCGGAGTTGCCCGACACGCTGTACATGTTGTCGCCCACGCGCAGCAGGCCGCCGGGGTTGTTGAAGTCGGCCAGGACGATCTGGGCGAGTACGACGTTCGTGCCGTTGGTGAAGGAGCCGGTGATGATGCCCGTGCGGTCGATCGTGAAGTTCTGCAGCTGGCCCGCCTCGTAGCCGTTCTGGTCCTTCAGGACGGCGTTGTTGGTTCCGGCAAACGACGTGATGCCGTTCACGGTGCCGATGCCGAGTTCCAGCGTGACGCTCACGGCGGCAGCGCCCGAGGGGGTGAAGGTGATCACCGGCGGCGAGGTGGGGGCCGCCGTCGTGAGCAGGCCTGCGGTGTCGAACGTCAGCGTCTGCGGCGTCGAGTTGGGCGGGGTGAAGCCCGCCGGGAGGTTGGTCCCATCGAGCTGCCAGCTCCACGTGTCGGCCGCGGTCTTCCAGAACTGGATCTTGAGGTCGTGCTGGTTGCCGAGCGAGTCGAAGACGGTGATCGAGCTCTCCGTCCACGAGTCAATGTTCAGCGGATCGGCACGGCCGGTGGCATCGAAGGTGCCGGTGAAGATCGGTGCCGCTGCGTCGAGGTTGCCGGCGAGCGTGGTCGTGTCGGTCGCCTTGGCCGCCGTCTTCTGCCCCACCGGGAGGGTGATGTTCTGCACCCCCGGGAGGAAGACGCCGTTCTCGGCCATCTTCCCCTGCACCACGAAGCCGTTGGTCGGCGAGACCAGCTGGCCAAGGGAGTCGAGCTGGAAGTTGCCGGAGCGGGTGTAATAGTTCTGGGTCCCCTTCTTCACCACGAAGAAGGAGTCGCCCTGGATGGCCACGTCGGTGGCGAGGCCGGTGGTCTCCAGGTTGCCCTGGCTGAACATCATGTCCACCGACCCGATCTGCATGCCGAGGCCGACCTGGATCGGGTTGGTGCCGCCGAGGTCACCGGGGGGGCGGCTCGCGCCCTGCAGCAGCTGGGCGAAGCCTTCCTTGAAGGTCACACGCCCGGACTTGAAGGCCACGGTGTTCACGTTGGCGATGTTGTTGCCGATGACGTCCATGCGCACCTGGTGATTGCGCAGGCCGGACACACCAGCAAAGAGGGAACGCATCATCTGAAGTTTGGTCCTGAGGAAGGTGAGGTCGTTAGGCGAGGATCTTCACGATCGCACTCATCGCGATCGTGAGCGGGCCCATGGTCAGCATGGCGCTCCCGTCCTGCCCGAAGGTCATCCCGTCGACCGTGCCGACGGTGTACGTTCTCTGCGGCACACTCTTGCCGTCGGCGCCGGCCACGTCGATCCGCACCTGGTACGCGCCCGCCGCCGTCAGCCCCGATGCTGCCGAGCCGATGTCGAAGGACCGCATGCTCCCGGTGCCGACGTAGCCTAACGACCGTGATCCGACCTCCCTGCCGGATTGGTCGAGCAGCGTGAGCCTGGCCACGCCGCTCTGCGTGATGTCGGCGTACGTGGTGCCACCGACGACGCCATCGGCGTCCTTCGTCAGCATCACCTTGTCGCCATCCACCACGACCTGCTTCCCGATGGCGCTCATCGCCGAGCTGTTGCTCATGGCCATGGCCAGGGCGTCGAACTGCCCCTGCTGCGCCGCCAGCTGCTCATTGATGTTCAGCAGCTGCTCCAGCCCGGAGAACTGGGCCAGGTCGGACGCCATCTGCTTGCCATCCATCGGGTCCATCGGGTCCTGGTACCGCAACTGCGTGGTGAGGAGCTTGAGGAACTCGTTCTTTCCCATCGTGCCGCCGGGCGGAATGATCGTGCCCGGCGCGGTCTTCGCGGCACTGGACTCCGCCGCGAATACCGCGCTGCTCGCGGACTGGATGATGTTGCTCACCGGGTGTCTCCCTTGCCGTCACGGCGCTGCCGTGACCGCTGTTGGTCGGTGCCGTCGCGCTCATGCGCGCGCGGCGGGTTGCGCGAATCCTTCGCGGTGGAGCCACCACCATCCGATGCGGTGGCTGATGCGGCGCGCGCCACGTCCCGCTCGGCCGCGATCGCCGATGCGGTGAGGGCCGACGCATCCGTGCTGCGACTGCTCGTCCGTACGATCATTGCTTCCCCCTCCAGCCCCTGCCGCTGGAGCGCCCGCTGCAGCTCCGGTGCATGCGCGCGCAGCGTCTCGGCCGCCCCGGCATCGGCGATGTCCAGCGTGGCACCGACCCGTTGGCCGCGCAGGTCGATGCGAATACGATCCTCGCCCCCTTCCGGGTGATCCAGCCGCAGCAGCACCGACGACATGGGCCGGTCGTTCGCTGCCTCCTGGATCGCCAGCACCCGGGCGATCCGCTCCGTTGCATCCGACCGCGTGAGGCCGGCCACCGGCGCCGAGTTCCCCCGGTCGACGGGGGCAGGCGTGGAGGTGTCACGTCCCATCACCATCCGCGATGCCTCCCCCTCGGCCGCCGGCGCGGCGGTGCCCACACCGCGCTCGACGCGCTCGCCGCGCTCGCGGCGCTCGCCCTTCTCTCCGGCCGCGCCGCTGTCGGCGCGCGCACTGGGCCGCCCGTCGCCGGTCCCCGCCGCGATGATGGCGCCTGCCATGGTGCCGGTTGGCGCGTCGTTAGGCAGTCGCCCGCTCGGGGCACCGCCGTCGGTCACCGGCGACACCGCGCCAGGCTGACCCACCGACGCGACCGACGCCACCGATGCCACCGAGGCCACCGACGCGACCGACGCCACTGACGCGACCGACGCCACGCCTGCCACCGCGGCCTGGGCGGCTACGGCCGACGCTGCCTTCGTGCTCGCCACGCCGCCGGCAG
>Ga0138256_10001270_pt1 | contig 27226 bp, 25 predicted proteins | sample KNB2016incub_MG_FD_105486 | JGI IMG/M metagenome (GOLD analysis project Ga0138256, IMG submission 105486) | Active sludge microbial communities from wastewater in Klosterneuburg, Austria - KNB2014incub_MG | ecosystem: Engineered > WWTP > Activated sludge > Unclassified | place: Austria...
CTTGGAACGGGACGGGAACGCGGTCTTCGTGCAGACCGGGATCCTTTACGAACAGGCCCTTTCCATTCTCCCGGATGATCCCGAAGTGAACATCCGCATGGGTCTGTGCCAATTGAACGGACCATACCGGCATAAGGCATTGCCGTATTTCTTGAAGGCGGCAACAGTTCAGCCCGATCGGCCGCACGTACAGTTCCTGCTGGGTTATTCCCACCAGTTGAATGCGCAATGGGACGAGGCCATCACCGCGTTCGATCGGCACAAGAAGCAGAACCCCTACCAGGATCCCGAGCCGCTGTACAACACCACGGACAAGCACATCAGCGAATGCCGGAACGGACGCGCCCTGATGGCCGCGCCGGCGCAAGTGCGCGTGCAGAACATGGGGGAGGGCATCAACACCGCCCAAGCGGATTACGGTGCGGTCGTCAACGCCGACGCATCCCTGTTGTTCTTCACCTCCCGTCGTCCTGCTTCAGCGGATGCCAAGGTGAACAAGGTGACCGGCGACTACTTCGAGGATGTGTACATGAGCCAACGCGGACCTTCCGGTTGGCACACGGCAACCCGTCTTCCGGCCCCGGTGAACACCGCCGGGAACGATGCCAGCGTCGGCTTGTTCAACGATGGACGGACGATGCTCATCTACCGCGATCACGACGGCGCCGGGGATCTCTATGAAAGCCGCCGTACCGGTGAGCATTGGAGCGAACCTGTGGCCCTCGGATCGAACGTGAACACACCCAGCCACGAGAGCAGTGCATGGTACAGTTTCGATCGGCAATGGCTCTACTTCGTGAGCGAGCGACCGGATGATAATGTGGGTGGCCAGGACATCTACCGCAGTCATTGGAATGCAGCAATAAGTGAATGGGGACCTGCGGAGAACCTGGGTCCCAACGTGAACACCATTTACGACGAGGAAGGCGTGGTGGTACACCCCGATGGTCGCACCATCTATTTCAGCAGCAAGGGCCACAACAGCATGGGAGGCTACGACGTCTTCCGCTCACAATTGATCGATGGGCATTGGACGAAAGCCGAGAACATGGGCTGGCCGATCAATTCGCCGGATGATGACCTGTTCTTCGTGCTCAGTGCCGACGGAACGAACGGCTATATGAGCTCCTACCGGGCCGATGGCCTGGGCGAGGATGACTTGTATTCCGTGGAGTTCCTTCCGAACCCGGCTGCCAGACCCGGCGAGCCCACGGCCAGTGCTGCGGGTGCTGCGGTCCCCCCGGAGGAAACACCGATGTCGGTATTGATCAAGGGCTATATCCGATCGCTCCACTACCTCAACGGTATGGAAGCCACCATTGAACTGGTGGACCTGAACGACGCCACACTCACGGCGAGTTTCCGCAGCGATGCAGCGAACGGGGAGTACATGGTGGCCGTTCCTGCCGGAAAGGAGTATGCCATGTATGTGAAGGCCGATGGGTATTTGATCCACTCCGAGAACATTCGTGTCCCCAAGGGTGAGCGCGGAATGAATATGGACCTCAACGTGGAGTTGATGTCCTTGGAAAAAGGCAAGGAGGCCATCATGCGCAACCTGTTCTTCGCCACGGCGAGTGCGGAATTGCAACCCGGATCCTTGGCCGAACTGGCACAGATGAAGGCGCTCCTGGAAAAGAATTCGTCGCTGCGTTTGGAGATCAGTGGCCACACGGACAGTGATGGCAACGATGCGTTGAACCAGTCGCTTTCCGAAGCCCGGGCCAACGCCGTCCGTAATCACCTCATCGCGCAAGGCATCGCGGCCGATCGTCTGGTGGCCATTGGGAAAGGTGCCACAAAGCCCGTCGCACCGAACGACACGGATGCCAACAAGGCGTTGAACCGGCGCACGGAGATCGAGGTGATGTAGATCACTTCAGCGCACCACGCGCTTGCACCACGCACCCTCGCTTGTCATGATCACGACAGCGTACGTACCCGCACTCCGGTCGGCGAGATCGACGATCGTTTCCGACGCTCCAGCAGGACGACGCTCATCCACGATCCTTCCCAAAGCATCCAGGACCCGCACGCCGGTGATCCCTTTCCCGCCGGAGCGCGCTTGGATCAGGTAATGGCCTTGTCCATCCAAGGCAAGCAACCGCGGACCTTCGGTTTGTGACAGGGTGTGCACATTCGCAAATGGTGAAAGGAAGAGATCGGCCTCCCAGATCCCGCGCCCGAATGTTGCTGCGCGCAACTTACCCGCGCTCATGTTGATCTCCAGTTCGCTCACCACCACGTTCGGCATGCCCACACCGTAAGGAACCCACGTAGGCGAATAGTCATCGATGTAGAACACGCCGAGGTCCGTACCGACATAGAGACCGTTCGGTGAGCCGGGTTGCACCACCACGCTGTTGATCGGGGTGTTCGGCAGGTTCAGCGTGCGGTTGTTCCACGAGAGGCCGCCATCCATGCTTTCGAAGACCTTGCTGTTGGCCGAGGTCCCGGAGAAGGAGATCCATAGGTGCAAGGGATCGCCATCATCCACCGCGATGGAGGTCGGTGCATTGTTCGGAAGACCGGGGCGGATATCGGACCATGTCGTGCCGAAATCCAAGCTGTGTTCCACCCGGTCGGCGCGTGCGGCGTAGATCACCGAACCATCACTCGGTGCGATCGCGATGCAGCGCACCTTCTGCGCGTCGTCCCAGTACGTGAGCTGGTACCACGAGTCACCGCGCGTATCCGATGCCCAGAGGTTCACATAGCCTGCGATGATGCGGCCGGGCCAGGTGGGATCCAGTACGAAAGGCGTCACCCACGCGCCTTCATCGGGTATGCCATCACCGATGCCGATCCATTCGGTACCACCATCATCGGAGCGTCGCAAGCCACCGTTCTGTGAGGAGCAGTACACGATCTGCGGATCCTCGGGATCCACGGCGGCTTCCATGCCATCGGCGCCGAAGACGTGTGTCCACTGGCCGTTCTGGTAGCGGTTGCTTCCGTTGTCCTGCGCGCCCGCCATGATCAACTGCGGCAGGAGTTCGCTTCCGCCGAGGCGGTAGAACTGCATGATGTCCAATCCTGCGCTGAGGTCGGTCCAGTTCCCGAGCCCGTTCTCATTGCGGTGCAAGCCGCCGTCGGATCCACAGAACAAATGGCTGCCGATGAAATCGAGCGAGTGGATGTCCGCGTGCGTGTACCCCACATCGGAGGGAAAGACCCAGTGCGAGATGATCTGCCAATCCACCCCGCCGTTCTCGCTCTTCCACACGTTCACCCCACCGATGTACACGGTGTTCGCATCCATCGGATCCACGGCAAGGGCCATGTCATACCAGGACTGTCCGCCGCTGTCGCTGCCGTCATCCTCATACCCGAAGATGTTCGGCGAGTCGGACATCAGCTCGAACATTGAGCCGCCATCGGTGCTGCGGTACAAGCCGAGGAAGCTGTTGTCGAATTCGCTGCTGCACAACACGTACACCGTCATCGGGTCCGCAGGTGTCACGGCCACGGCCATGCGCCCGACCTCACTCTCCGGTGGAAGTCCCGTGATCCCCGCCATGGAGAACGCCGATCCGTTCGCGGTGCTGCGGAAGAGCTGGTTCGTACACGCGAACACGAGCGTGGTATCGCCGGGCATGAATTCCACGTCGCGGAAACTCCCGCTGTTCATCTGTTGCCACGTGTCGCCACTGTTCACGGTGCGGTAGAGGCCATTGCTGGACGCGCAGTACAGGTTGGTGGGATCGTTCGGGTTCATCCGCAGTGCGCGCGTGGTGCGGGATTGGGTGATGTTCCAATTCAGACCCGTGGGCACCCATGTCGCCCCGTTGTCCAAGCTCTTCAGCACGCCCGCGCTGTAGGTGTCCGATCCATCACCATCCCCCGTGGCGATGTAGATGATGCCGTCGCCGATCGTGTCGATCGCGATACCCGATACGCCCATGCTCGGCAGGTCGGTGAAGAGCGCCTCCCAGTTCGATCCACCATTCGTGCTTCGCCACAAGCCGCTCGATGGGGTGCCCGCATAGAGCAGGTCCGTGTCGGCGGGATCGCCCACCACGGTGTTCACGCGACCGTTGCCGGGGTTGTAGCTGGTGCTCAACCAACTTGTTGGGCCGAGCGCCTCCCACACCGCTTCGTCACGCGCACCGATGCCGCTCGACCGCATGGCACGCAGCGCCTCATTCGCTTCCATGCGCGTGCCGGGATCCAGGCGCTCGCCATCCGGCCAGGTGCGTTGTTCATTGAACCAGTACCAGCGTTGGAATTGCTTCCAGCCCTTGCCTTTCTCATACGGTCGATCCTGCCACGATTCATCGAATGCCGCCTTCACCGTATGAAGGTTCGTGCTGTCATCCAACATGAACGACACCCAGCTTTGCGCGGAGCACATCGCTGCGGAAGCGATGAAGAGGACGAAAAGCACCACACGGTTCATGCGCAGGGGATAGGTTTGCGAATGTAGCCGGGTCGACCCGCTAATGGATGCCATTTCCCGGAATGCGCTGCACATGGATACCGATCCCTTCCTGACCGACCTGGTCACGCGCCGCACCGGCGATGGGTCCCTGACGCTGCACAGCCCGCAACGGGAGGTGTTCTACCACAGTGTGCATGGCGCGGTGCAGGAAAGCACGCATGTGTTCATCAAGGCCGGCCTGGAGTTCGTGGGCAAGAAGCAGGTGGATGTGCTGGAGGTCGGGTTGGGGACGGGCCTGAACCTCTTGCTCACGTGGGTGCGCTGCTTGGAAGGCAAGTGCGCCGCGACGTACACCGCCTTGGAACCGCACCCGTTGGCCAAGGAGCAACTCGAAGCGCTCGCACATTGCCGGGATCTCGCATGGCCGGGCCTGCACGATCCCTTCATCGCACGGATGATCTCGCCGTCCACCGACTGGCAGGATGTGCTCGGTGGCCTCACCTTCCGGAAGCTGCCGACCTTGGTGCAGGAATTCGAAGCGGCAGCGGAGTTCGATGTGATCTACTTCGATGCCTTCGCACCAAGAGCGCAACCGGAGTTGTGGACCGTGGATGTGTTCCGTCGAATGCTCCGCGCACTGCGACCGGGCGGTGTATTGGTGACGTACTGCGCAAAGGGCGATGTGCGTCGCGCGATGCAAGCCGCTGGCTTCACCGTGGCGCGGATCCAAGGACCGGTAGGAAAGAAGGAGATGCTGCGCGCGATCAAACCCAACGCTCCATCCTGAACGCGAACTTGCACGCAATGGAACCCCGTTTCACCATCCGCGTCTATGGTCTGCTCCTGCATCAAGGCTCCGTCCTCGTGGCCGATGAATTGATCAAGGGCCAGCGCATCACCAAGTTCCCCGGCGGTGGCTTGGAGTTCGGCGAGGGCCTGAAGGATTGCTTGATCCGCGAGATCCGCGAGGAGATCGGCGTGGAGGCGCTCGACCCCGAACACTTCTACACCACGGACTTCTTCCAGCAGAGCACCTTTCACAGCGACCCCATGCAAGTGGTGAGCGTGTACTACACCTTCCGCGTGGCGGATCCGAATGCAATATCCTTGGTGACCGAACCGTTCGCAGGCATCAACGGCCCTGGCGATCAAGAGGTGTTCCGGTGGTTGCGGATCGAGGGTGGGAGGGAGGAGGACCTCAGCCTGCCGATCGATAAGGTGGTGTGGGGGATGGTGCGGGCGAAGTGAGCGGGACCCTTTCGGGGAATGAACCACGGCTGTCTCGTCCTGAAAAGGGTTACAGGACCAGATCGCGGCAATACGCAGGGTCTCGAGGCGGGGTCGCCGCGGAGGTTCTAGGCACACGTAACCAGCTAAGCTCCGCACTCGCGATAGCGAGGACGATCCCGTCCATAGACGATTCTGTCATGGTCCCGGTGATCCTGACCATCGCGGCAAATGGTGTGCATGTCTCACTTGTTCAGATCCCCAGCTATCATCTTGAACTGCTCCAACGCCACTTCCAGATCCTCCACGATCTGCGCGGCGAGCACCCCCGGCTCCGGCAGATTCGCGCTGTCCTCCAAACTATCATCCTTCAGCCAGAAGATGTCGAGGCTGGCCTTATCGCGGGCCACGATCTCGGCGTAGCTGTACTTGCGCCAACGGCCCTCCGGTGACTTTTCCGACCAAGTCGCCTTGCGCTTGTGCCGGTCCGCCGGGTTGTAGCAGGTGATGAAATCCTTCAGATCCTCGAAGGCGAGTGGGTCTGTTTTGAGGGTGTGCTTGATGTTGGTGCGGTAGTCGTAGATCCACACCTCCTTGGTGTGGGCGGTCTTGCTGGCGGGCTTAGCCTCGAAGAAGAGCACGTTGGCCTTTACGCCTTGCGCGTAGAAGATGCCTGTGGGCAAGCGCAGGATGGTGTGCAGCTCGGTGCTGCGGAGCAGTTCCTTGCGCACCGTTTCGCCGGCGCCGCCCTCGAAGAGCACGTTGTCCGGCAGCACCACGGCGGCGCTGCCGCCGATCTTCAGCATGCTGCGGATGTGCTGCACGAAGTTGAGCTGCTTGTTGCTGGTGGTGGCCCAGAAGTCCTGGCGGTTGTAGGTGAGCGCCTCGCGCTTCTCCTCGCCTTCGTCGTTGGTGACGGTGATGCTGCTCTTCTTGCCAAAAGGCGGGTTGGTGAGCACGTAGTCGTAGCTCCGGTCCGGTGCGGCGCGCAAACTGTCGTCGCGGACGATGGGGCTCTCGTGGTCCATGTCGCCGACGTTGTGCAGGAAGAGGTTCATGAGGCAGAGGCGCGCGGTGCTGGCCACGATCTCCCAGCCGCGGAAGGTCTCGTACTTCAGGAACTTCAGCTGCTCCTTGTTCAGGCTGTAGTGCTTCTTGTCGTTGAGGTAGTCGTACGCCGCGAGGAAGAAACCGCCGGTGCCGCAGGCCGGGTCGGCGATGGTCTTCATGGGCTCGGGACGCACGCATTCCACCATGGCCTGGATCAACGCGCGCGGTGTGAAGTACTGGCCCGCCCCGCTCTTGGTGTCCTCGGCGTTCTTCTGCAGCAGGCCCTCGTAGATGTCACCCTTCACATCGGCGCCGAGCACCACCCAGTTCTCGCTGTCGATGAGCTGCACCAGCTTGTGCAGTTTGGCGGGGTCGGTGATCTTGTTCTGGCTTTTTACGAAGATGTCGCCGAGCATGCCTTTCTCCTTGCCCAGCTTGTCCAGCAGTTTCACGTAGTGGCTCTCCAGCTCGGCGCCGCTCTTGCCGCGCAGGCTTTGCCAGTCGAAGCCTTTGGGGATGTGCGTGTCGCGGTTGTGCGGCGGCTTGCTGTACTCATCGGCCATCTTCAGGAACAGCAAATAGGTGAGCTGCTCCAGGTAGTCGCCGTAGCCCACGCCATCATCACGCAGGGTGTGGCAGAAGTTCCAGACTTTGTTGACGATGGCGGTTGATGTCATCGGTAGGGCACGAGCGCGGGTTACTTGGAATAGAGCACCAGTTCCATTTCCGGCTTGAGCTTGCCGAAGGTCTTGTCCGCCGTGATGAGCGGAATGCCCAGATGCAAAGCAGTGGCGGCGATCACCGCATCGGGCAGTTTCAGCTTGTAACGCAAGCGAAGGTCAACCGCGCGGTCCTGTACGGAACGATGGATCTCCTCCAGCCCGCATCGGTCCAGGAAGCGCTGTACCTGAGCCAGATGACCCTCATCGGCGCCGTGATACACCATGGCCTCCATGCGCACCATGGTGCTTGCCACAACATCACGGCCTTTCAACAGCTCGTGGGCGGTCTTGTCACCCCCTAGGATGTAGAGTAGAATATTGGTGTCTATCGCGACGCGCTCATTGCTCATCGCGGAGGGCGCGTTGGAACTTCACCGGGTCGGTATGCAGCGGTGCAGTGCCCACCAAATCGCTGAAGTCGGCACCTTTCTTTGGCTGGCTGCGACTACTGGCCGACTTGATGATACTCTTCACCCGCCGCTTCGGGGTGCGCTTGGTGACGATGTGGACCATTGAGCCAAAGATAGTCCGGCGCGTCCCTCACAACCCCTCATACCAACCCCTGATCTTCTTCGCCATCAGCTCATACTGCGCTTCCAGGTAACCACCGTAGCCCACGCCATCATCGCGCAGGGTGTGGCAGAAGTTCCAGACTTTGTTGACGATGGCGGTGGAGGTCATGCGGTTCGGTTCGAGCGACAAGATCGGCATGCTGAACGGAACGAAGCACCGTTTATCTTTCCATCATGTCCGCGCTCGAAGAGGAGGCCCTTATTCTGCTTCGAACCTCCGTGGGCGATCCTGCCGCCGCATTCCGCGCAGGCCAGTTGGAAGCGATCCTTGCCTTGGTGCGCGACCGTAAGCGGATGCTGGTCGTGCAACGCACCGGTTGGGGCAAGAGCAATGTGTACTTCATCAGTGCGAAACTGCTCCGGAACAAAGGTGCCGGGCCCACGCTCATCATCAGCCCGTTGCTTTCGCTCATGCGCAATCAATTGCTCGCTGCCGATCGCATGGGGATCAAGGCGGTGACGATCAACAGCGCTAATCATAGTGAGCATGACGGAGTGATCGCATCTGTTCTTGCCAATGAGGTGGATGCGATCCTGATCAGCCCCGAACGGTTGGCCAACCAACGCTTTGTGGACCAAGTGCTGCTACCCATTGCTGCTCGCATCGGCATGCTCGTGGTCGATGAAGCCCATTGCATCAGTGATTGGGGTCATGACTTCCGTCCGGACTATCGGCGTATCGTATCCATCCTGAAACGCCTTCCCGGAAACCTGCCGGTACTGGGAACGACGGCCACGGCCAACGAACGGGTGATCAACGACCTGCACGCGCAACTGGGAGATATCGCGATCGAGCGCGGGAGCTTGGTGCGTACGAGCCTTGGGTTGGATGCCATCAGGCTGCCGGACCATGGCGCTCGTTTGGCCTGGTTGGCACACCATGTCCCCAAGCTGCCGGGTTCAGGGATCATCTATACGCTCACCACGCGCGATGCGGAGCGCGTCGCGTTGTGGTTGCAAGAGAACCACATCGCAGCGGAGGCTTACCATGCGGGGATCGCGGGCACGGATGACGTGGATGGCAATACACGTCGCGCTCAACTGGAGGAAGCATTGTTGAACGGTTCGCTGAAAGCGCTGGTAGCCACCACCGCGTTGGGCATGGGGTTCGACAAGCCGGATCTGGGCTTCGTGATCCACTTCCAGGCACCCGCCTCCGTTATCGCTTACTACCAGCAGGTGGGTCGTGCCGGACGCGCGATCGATAAAGCCTATGGCATCCTGCTCGCTGGCGAAGAGGACAACGAGATCCACGCCTATTTCCAAGAGAGCGCGTTCCCGACCAAGGAAACCGTGGTCCGCATCCTGGCCCTCCTGGAGAAAAGTGAAGCGATGGCGCAATGGCAGATCGAGCAGGTGATCAATCTGCGTTACGGCCAGATCGAACGTGCGCTCAAGTTCCTCGCCATGGAACAGCCGGCCCCGGTCGTACAGGAAGGCTTCACTTGGAAACGGACCGCTGTGGCGTTCACACTGGACACGGACCGAATCGAGCGTCTCACGGCACAGCGGATCAGCGAATGGGATCAAATGCAAGCGTATATCGACCATTCCGGATGCTTGATGACCTTTCTGCAAGCAGCGCTCGATGATGCTGAGACCGTGCCCTGCGGACACTGCGCGAATTGCGTTGCGAAGCATTTCAGCACCGCGCTGGATCCCACTGCCATTGGACGCGCTGCCTTGTTCCTCAAGCATGCCGAGTTCGAGCCGAAGTGCCCCGTGCGGGTGCCGCAAGGAACCCTTGTCCACCTTTCCGAGAAGGGCAAGATGCTTCCACAATTCAGGCCTGAAGTGGGTCGCGTACTCTGCCGATGGGGTGATGCCGGTTGGGGAAAGTTGGTAGCCGATCAGAAACACGCCAACCACTTCGCCGATGATCTCCTGGAAGCCATGGTGGAGATGATCGTACAGCGCTGGCGCCCTGATCCATTTCCGGAGTGGGTGACCTGCGTGCCTTCGCGCAAGCACCCTGAGCTCGTGCCTGACTTTGCCAAACGACTCGCAGCCCGGTTAGGCTTGCCATTCAACCAAGTGGTCAACAAGGTCACGGACAACCAGCCCCAGAAGCTGATGCAGAACAAGCACCACCAATGCACGAACCTTGAAGACGCCTTCGCGATCTCACTGCCTTTGTTGGAAGGTCCTGTGCTTCTGGTGGACGATATGGTGGATTCTGGTTGGACCTTTGCCATCATCGCCGCGCAACTGCGCCAAGCCGGAAGTAACTTGGTGTATCCCGTGGCACTTGCCAGTACCTCGCACGCCTGAACGAATGGATCTTCGACCTGACGACCATGTGATCCTGCTGCTCACCGCGCACCTGCCCGGTGGCAGTGGCGTGCAGCCCTTGGCCGCAGGCGAATGGTCACGCTTGTCCAACTGGTTGCAAGGCCAGGGTCTTCGTCCCGGTGAGCTGCTCGTTGGTGATCCCAAGCATACGCTCGCAGCATTCCAGGATAAGCCCGTCACTTTGGATCGCATCGGCCCATTGTTGGACCGGAGTTTCCAGGTCGGCCTGTTGTTGGAGAAATGGCAACGCGCTGGTCTTTGGGTCATCACCCGCGCATCGGTCGATTACCCTGCTCTATTGCAACAGCGCCTGGGCGATCAATCCCCACCGCTCTTCCATGGCGCGGGTGATCGGAAGAAATTGGACACCCCGGCGCTCGCCGTGATCGGCTCGCGCAACGCCGCCGAGAACGATCTGCATTTCGCACGCCAGCTCGGCCATGCTGCGGCACAGCAAGGTTGGTCCATCGTTTCGGGTGGTGCTCGCGGCGTGGACGAGGCCTCCATGCGCGGTGCCATCGAAGCGAACGGTACCGTGATCGGTGTGGTGGCCGATAGCCTACTGAAGACCGCCACCAGCCACAAGTACCGCGATGCCATCCAACGCAGCGACATCGTACTGCTCTGCCCCTACCATCCCGAGAGCGGCTTCAGCGGACCGAACGCCATGGCGCGCAACAAGCATGTGTATTGCCTGAGCCGCGCCGCGGTGGTGGTGTGCTGCGATCCGAACAAGGGCGGCACATGGGCGGGCGCCACCGAGGACTTGAAGAAGAAGTGGGTGCCGGTGTGGGTGAAGCACCACCCCGATGCACGCTCGGGAAACCGGGTCTTGATCGAACGCGGTGCTCTGGCACTGCCGGAAAACGACCCGCATGCCTTGGTGATGGACGAACTCGCAGCGGGCAAGCTCACCACCAACCAGTTGTTCGACCTGCCGATCGCCAGCGAGCCCGGAACCACTTACGCACCAGGATCAGCGAAGGCCGCTGCCACCAACGGCCATGCGCAACCTGAGGCGCAAGAAGCCGATGACATGGAAGCGGTCCTGAAGGCATTGGCCTCACCCATGACGAGCAAGGCGCTGGCCAAGCACTTGAACATGCGTGCGGAACGAATCGACAAATTGTTGGAGCACTTGGTACACCTGCATAAGGTGGAACCTCCCACTGGAAGGAAAAAAAGCTACACGCTTGCCGAGCCGGACCTGTTCAGTTGAGCGCCGTAGCCCATGCCATCATCGCGCAGGGTGTGGCAGAAGTTCCAGACTTTGTTGACGATGGCGGTGGTGGTCATGCAGTAAGATCAGAATTCAAGTTTCATCTGGTCACGGCGGCGCGGATAGAACACACCGATGATGACAAAGGGGTTGGGCGCGTTCTTCGCATGGAACTCCAGGGTGGTGCCGAGGAATAACGTGATGTCGCATTTGCTCAGGAATTCCTCCTCGTACTTCATGCGCACCAGCCGTAACGCTTCTTGTTCGTTGTTCTTGCTGCGTGCCATGCAATGCCAGTAGAGCGCGCCGATCTCCCAATCCTCGATCATCAGCTTGCGCACCTTGCCGGTCTCGTCCTCGAACCGGTAGCTGAACTTCCACGGGATCTTCCGGATCAGCTCCTTCGGTTCCACACGGTCCTCTGGTGCGAATAGGTCCGTTTGTTTGCGCAGCTCGCGGTACATCGGGTCCCAATCCTCATTGCTTGCTTCGATCACGAAGTCAACGATGCGGTGCGGCTTGTATGCTGCCAATGAAACCGACTTCGGCGGCTTGCTGTCCGCGAGCAGTTCCGCCATGCTCGTGTACACCTTCTTCAAGCAGGCCTCCTTTCGCACCGACCAATCGTTGGCGGTGTCCAGGTGGCCCAGCACCTTGAGGTCGCTGAAATCCTTGTGTTTGGGGGAATGGCTCTCCGGCCGGAAGTCCTTCGTTCGCCGCTCCAGGTCCAATTCCACCAGGGTGTACTTCAGGCTGTCCTTGAACTTGCGCGTCTTCAGGTCCATCAACAGACCGAGCGGCACCGGATAGATCCGGATCCACTCGCCATTCTCCAAGATGCCCGCCGTGCATACGAGTTCATCGTAACTCTTCGAAGGCAATGGATACGTGGTTACCGTGAGCAGGACCTTGCGGCGCATGCCCTAAAGATGGTGCACCGGCAGCTTATCAGCGCTCAGTCCCGCAAGGGAATCGGCGAGATGCGAACGGTGGCAGCAATCCGGGTCCGCTTCGAAGCACATGATCGCCACACGATGCTCCATCTGTACATCGAAGAGCAGGTTCTCCTGCTCGTAAACCACTTCGGGCAGGTAGCGCTTCGCGTACTCCATGAACAGCTTGCGGTAGGCCTCTGGGCCTTTCAGTTCCTGACGTTTCTCCGATGCAATGCCGAGCGCCGGACGATGCAGATAGCGGATACCCGCGCTCTTGCAGTACTTCTCCAATTGCTTCCTGCTGTACCCGTACTTCATGCTTTGCGCGTTGCGCCGCACGTCGCACAGCAGGGTGATGCCCGCACCGAGCAACTTGTTCAGGAAGGCGTCGATGTCCAACCCTTCGTAGCCGATGGTGTAGAGGCCCGGGGCCGAAGGCTTGGGCTTGGTGGCCTGCACGGCTTGCAGTTCTGCGCCGCTTAGCAGGTCGGCGGCCATCTCGCTGCGCAAGGCGGTCTGCGGCAACAGGCGGTAGCTCTCGTGTACGATGTCCCGCGTGCTCCAGGATGCGTACTGCTTCACCGTCCGCGCAATGCGCGACCGGTCATCAGTGCTTAACGCGGCCATTTGGTCGGTTGCATCCTTCAGCTGCCATTGGTTCTCCACAGCACCTAAATAGCCGTGGGCCACCAAGGCACCAAGGTCCTGCGTGGCCTGGAAGCTGTATGCACCGAACTTGTACGGCACGAAACTGTAGAGTGTCTCCGACCTATCTCGCAGCGCCAGCAGCAGCAACTTCATCAGCCGCAGCCGGTCCAGCGTGTCGCCATGGGCATGCAATAAGGCGAGTATGAAACGGCGGCGGTAGTACACGGTGCGAAGTTACCTGCGTCGCGAACGTTCTTGTGGCGCACCTCTTCTCATTGCGAACGAAACGCAGTGGACGACCACTATACTCCGTGTGTCGCAAATGTGCCATTCGCGCATCTACAGCACTTCCGATATAGTGCGCTGTCCATCAGGTCGCGCAACTTGCTCTTGTCCCAGACAAAAGGTCTTTGGATCTCGGGTATGGCTATTTCACCCTCCTTCACCCAAGCCAAGAGACTCTCGATCAAAGGCTGTTGAATGCTGTACTTCTGGGTTTGCATGGTTCACATTGTCTGATCTTCTGATCCTCTTATTGTCTGATCGGCATTGGGCGCTGGATCTCAGGTATGGTGATCTCGCCCTCCTTCACCCACGCGAGCAGGCTTTCGATCAGGGGTTGGCGGATGGAGTACTTCTGGATTTGCATGGGCTTTCGGCTTCCTAACTATTGCCACTCTTTGTCGTTGAGTTGCTCTGCAATTGTGTTGGGGGCAGGTATTGCGCCATCAAACTCTAGAACCTTACGCAAGTCGAAGTATCTGCCTCGTCGGGCAGCACCTTTAGAGACCTTCCTGAAGTCCGTGTCATGGAACTCATCCACAACGAAGAAGCGATGACCGGTTTGTGGGGTGTAGCTGGTCATCTGTGTGGTCTCCGTTATCATCGCTTGAATACGGTCCAATTGTGTCTGGTCGATGGGCGCGCTAAATCGAGAAACTGGTGTCCCCAACTTTCCATCGTGCATCTCCACGCTTATGACGTTCAATAGTTTGCCGACAGCCTGGACTGACTTATCCGTGTACAGCCCCATGTAAGTGTGTGCCGAGTATCCGCTGCTATCTAGGTCGAAGTAGACACCGTGCTTTTTGTTGAGATCAATGGTATCCCCAGCCGTCACGGCGCGAAGCATGAATTGTGAGTACGGCAACAGGCCTTCTTCATTGCAGAATCCTGCATAGTCGTCAATCAATTCAAGAAGTTCCTCGTCCCAATCTTGAAGCTCATCGCGAACGAGGTTGATCAATGTCTCGAATGTGCTGTTCTCAATCGACACGTCGGGGACCTGCGCCCGAGCCGCTAGGACAAGGGCTTCAAAGGCGGTGCGGTCCGTTAGTTCATTACCTAGTAGGAGAAGAAGCTTGCGCTCTCCGGTATTGAACTTCTTCAAATGGCCCTCAACCTGGGTTTGGGTGAAAGCGTTTCCGAGCTTCGTTTCAACGAGGACCCGCCAGCCCACCTGAGCAATATCGCCATCCGGGATCCCACCCTCGCCCGAACGGGTTTGTTGTAGAAAGACTGGACCGACTGGCAAGCGGGCCACTTCCTCCTCCAATTGGAGAAGACCATTGAGGACCCTATCAAACAGCGCAGGTCGCTCAACGTGTAGTCGACTAAAGAGCAGTAGTGTGTTGTTTGTGACGACGTTCTCTCGCTGACTGTAACGCTGGAAGTAATGGATGCGGGACATGATCGAAATTGTTCAAGGTTCAAGTGGACTACTTTACACCTAGCGCCTTCTTCTTCGTGTCGAAGGCACCAAGCCAATTGATCAAAGCCTCAAGGTCGGTCTTGATCTCATTTACATCTGGCAATGCAATGGGCGCGTCGATTGGTTGTGGATGCTCGTACCGCGAGTACTTGCTCATCATTGCATCCAGTACTTGGCAGTCCGATGGCTCAATTGCCTGCAAGTCTGGTAACCGTAAGGTGCTTATTGGCCGCTTGAAACGCTCGACCACACCCGATAGAAGGTCATTCTCGATCAGCCGCTCGATCGTGATCCGAATATCGCTGCATATGGCTTTCGCCTCGATGTAGTAGGCATCAAATCCTTCCTGTTCTAGCTTCTTTTTTGCAGCATCAAGACGGTTGTTCACCAATGTGTTCAGCGCCTTCTTCGGCTTCTGGGCAGGCATTGGAGGCCCTTGCGGCTCACCGGCACCCCACGGTTGCCTCACCACGGCAAGAACCTTCACCTCGTGTTCTGGCTTAGCCCTCTCCGAACGAGACTCGAGCTCGAAGAGAAGAGATAGCCGATGAGTAAACACAATCACCTGCCTATCACTGGACAAGTCGACCAGGCGCTGGGCAACGGCTTCCTCGAAATCTTGATCCAGCGAAGAAATCGGATCATCGAAAACAAATGGGGTACTGCCCACCCTGCCGGTGAGGTCCGCAATGAACGCCGCGATCGAGACGAGGCGCTGCTCACCCTCGCTCAGGATCGTGGCAAGGGATGCGTTGAGCTTGGGCTCGTTGAGTGAGACACGATAGTAGCTCACTCCTTTCGAGTTCTTCGTAGGTGCCAAATGAACCTTGATCCGGCTACCTCCTACTCCTGCAAGCTCCTTCTTGAACCGATCCAGGTATTCATTGGTCACAAGCTCCTTGTACAGCGCTCCATTCTTCGATGTGATGTTCCCTGTATCACAGAGCTTCTCCGCCTTGTCCCAAGCGACGACCATCTTCAGGAACGCATTGTCCATCTTGAGGCGCTCCAGTTCTCCACTGCACCACTTCTGGCACTGGACTTCGCGCAACTCCTTCAGGATGTGGTCCCGGTTGTCCTTCTTGGCATCCTCCTGATGCTGCTTCAGTTCTATCTCCCGCTTGGCGATGCTCTTCGCAAGTGAATCAAGTAGTGTGGTGGTCGGTAGTGCCGGGACCTCATCCGAAGACTTTCTTTCAATAAGAGCATTCTCCCGGTCCGCCAGTGCTTGACGATAGGTCTTAATCATCGCCACATTCTCTTCCATTTTCACTCCGGCTAGCGTGACCAAGGGTTCAAGGGTCTCCCATGTAGTAACCCCCGGTAGGCCATTGATGAGAGTATGGATCTTCTGTTCGGCAGCTTGGGCATCCGCAGCGGTTCGACTTTTCACGTATTCCTCAAAACTCATGAGCCTGTTCTTCGCACGGTCCGCAAGGGGCTGTTGGCACAGTACGCAGTTCGCCTCCTCCACAACATTCGGGTAAGGCAAGTCCCTGTATGCCTCTGCTTCCGAATACGCCCTTGCGTGATCCCACATCAAGCGCCATGAAGGGCTACCTACACCGCCCAGCGGTGCATCAGCGAACACCTTTTGTGCTGCATCATTTGCTGCTTGCCGTTTCGCAGTCGCATCCTTCCGCGCATGCGCAAGGTTGGTTGCTGCTTCTGCGGAAAGCTTGGTTACGCAATTGGTGAGGATGGCGTGGATCTGCTTTCGGTGGTTCATCTCTTGCCCCACCTTGCTTACTAGCACAGCCGCGCCGGGTGCGCGGTATCGCTCGTCAACCTTCTTCAGCTTCTCCTCTAACTCTTCGGACCAGAGACATAGCGCTTCAAGCTGGTCTATCGTCGTCGTCGCTGCGAGGCCGTTATATCGTTTGCCGTAGTCGGTGGCGACATAATCGTCCGGTAGGCGTAGTTTGCTTGTGCGAAATCCCTTCCGGTCGTTCTTGATCCGCTCCGTGACCGCGATGCACGTCTCGGCGAGTCGTCGGAGTAACGCAACAGGTGGTGGTTCTATCGCCACCTCCTTTTCCTTGGTCACGTAGATGCTACCGAGTTCAGTGTCGTATAGAGCGATAGCGCGCAGATGCTCTTGCGGACCTTCTGTTGGTATCCAGGTGAGTTTGGGTTGAAGAACTCCACCCAGAGTGTACTCGAATGAGCACGATTTAGCACTGGTCGGCGGCTCAAAGACATTCCCCAGCAACGTTGTCTCCGAGGGGATTCCAGCAACCGCTTTCAGTATTCTCGTGTAGCCAGACTTGCCCGAACCATTTGAGCCGTAGACGATAGTCATGCCTGCACCTAGCTCCAGCGCTTTCCTTGGAGCAAGCGCATTGATACCTTTTACATCACCTATACTGTTCAGTGCCAGGCTCTGACCATCCCTATTGAAGGCGAGGTCCTTCTTGTCGATCGGCTGAAATTCCAGCGGATCAAGATCGGGATGGACAAACCCTGCCTCCTTTAAACAGAGGTCCGTGAGATGCTTTAGGTCATCGCCATCTAGCTCTGCCTTCGCTGCCAAGCGACGTGCTGCATCTTGCTGCCACTTGGGGCGCTCAGCGAGCCATTGATGGAGTTCGGCGATTGTATCAGCCATTTCTAGTTGCTTGTTGTTACCAACCTCCCCTCAAAAGCCCATTTCAACACCGCCTGCCGCAACCGCACCACTTGCTCGCGCGGGGTGGTCATACTGGCTGCTGGCGCGTACATGGCATTGGTCTGGTCGGATTCATTCGCTACCGGCTAGCGATGAGCCGTGAGTAGGTCCCACATCGATCCTTCGATGCTTCATCCGCACTTCTACATCTGGGAATAGCTGATAGCACCATAGGAACATCACCAGGATCCAGAGGCTCCGAAAGATCCATACCGTGATCCGGTGTTGGGTCTTTTCTTGGGCCGCACCCATATGCACGAGCGGATCCGGTATCGTGATATTAATGGACCGTAAGGTATCCAGCAGTTGTTGGGGATCCATCATGGAATGACCGACAAACAACCCGCTATCGTAGGTGAGAACATTCGTATAACCTTCTAGGTTGATCTTCGTCGTATCCAGGATGGCGATATTCCTGACCGCCTCATCGTAGGCTGTGCTGTCGATGTCCGATCTCTGTGGCCGTTTGACCATGGAGACCGTGGCGTTGAAGCTCATCCCGACCATCAGGGCCGCGGTCACTATGCACAATTGCTGATTGTTGATCCGCCGCAAGCGTGATGGGAGATCGGGAATGACCGGACCTGTGTTGCCGTCGATCATTTGCTGGGAGCGGATGAGGTAGACGACAAAGACGATGCACTGGAATGCTGCCGTCACCACGAGCCAAACGAAATTGTCAATGGGTTCCATTTTGATCACCGCATACGAAACGAGAAAAGCCACACAGGCGCTCACCAATCCCAAGGTTCTCGCCAGCCGAAGCCCGCGCACATACCGCTCCCCCTCAACGGGTGCGGTGCGGGTGATGAACCAAAGACTGATCAGCGTGAGCGCTGTGAGAAAAGCAGCCACAACGATGAACCGGTCGAGCGGATAGACCACCAGACCGCTCAATAGCGAAAGACAAACAAGGGCAACGCTCGCGATGAGATGGTTCGGAGTGCGGTCGGGGGAAAGAAAACCGATCTCCTTAAGACCTTCGGCGATCGTTGATGTCTTCTCTTGAAGTGGGTCCATGTGTACTGGTTTAGCTGTGCTTTCTTCAAACCAACCTCCCCTCGAACGCCCGTTTCAACACCGCCTGCCGCAACCGCGTGCTTTGTTCCAGCTGCGCGTTGAGGGTGGTTTCCGTTTCGTCCGCCGCTTCCAACATTTCTCTGACAAGTCGTGCGATCTCCTGTTGCTCGGCCAGACTACAGATCGGCATCGGGCATTGCTTTAATTGTGTCGTGTTGATCCGTGGGCGGGTAGCGCCGTGGATCTGGTGAACCAATTGTTGGTATGCGAGGTCGCTTGACAGGAAGTAGTGCAAGTAGTTTCGGTCCACAGGCACGTTGTCGATGCGCACGCAGAAACAATCGGACTTGTTTATCGCGAGATCAATGTGGTCCGGAAGGATCGCTACGCGCGTCTGCTCGTTGATGAACGAGGAGAAGATGATGTCACCAGCACGGACAGTATGGTTTCGTATCGTCTCGTACTTCTCTTGCGACACATAGGACTTCAAATCCTCCCTAAAACCAAGGAAGACAACATTCTCCAAGCGAATGACGCGCACACCAGCATCGATGTAATCCACGGACTTCAGGTGTGAGCCGAAGGGGCCATCGAACACATCGTTCACGGCATTGCCAACGCGCGTCCATGCCCAGCCTTCCGGCAGTTCAGGCAGCTCGGAAAGTTCATCATCCGTGAGCGCCTCCAGTTCTTTGGGCTTGCGCACTTGTCGTTCGCCATCGACGCGCTCTTCTTTCTGAATCTTCTTGAATGCCTTCTCGCGGGCTTGCCTCAAACTCTCAAGGATCTCCTCCGGGTTTTGCAGCTTCTTGGCATTCTTCTCCCTCCACTCCTCCGTCAACCTTCCCTCCACCGCCGCCTTCAACACCGCCTGCTTGTACCGCTTCAATTGGGCCTTGGCCGCCTGCAGCCGCGCAACCGCCGCATCCAGCCGCCCCAGCTGCGTTTCGATCGCCTGCACGATGCGCCGCTGCTCGGGGAGGGGGGCGAGGGGTATCGGCGCAACACGGATCTTCTCTAGTATGATGCGTTTGATCGCGGTCCCGGTCATCTTGCCGATCAATTGCTTGAAGCCATCGGGACTCTGGATGTAGTACATCAGATATGCCGGTTCGAGCTTGCTGCGTTCCGGCTTCATCAAGCACACACTCGACAACAGCGCATAGGGCTCGTCGATCGTGTTCAGCGTCACGTTGCCTGTATTGGCACCATCCTTCGTGAGCAACACATCATTCAGTTCCGGCTTGCAACGCGGGTAGATGGAGTTGAAGTAGTCTTCGTTGACGTACACCAGATCATCCAGATCCATGTAACTGTTCCGGATGTTCTTCGAGGTGATGTACATGAAGCGACCCTTGGCCGGTTCACTGAACTGCTCTTTCGGAGAGAAGTGCGACCCGTCTTGAATTTTGGTACACACCTCATCCAACCGAACGGACTTCCATCCTTTCGGCAGCGCGCTTCCGGCAATCTTCTCTGTGACCAGTTCTGCTTCCATCACTCCGCTCTCGTTTCTGCTCACACAAGTTGCTCGATCGGCGGCATCTCATCCCAGGTCTGCCCATCCAGTTCGCGGCCAGCGACCTTCTTGTTGGTACCGCCCCATTGCTTGAAGAAGAAGGCCGTGTCACTGCGTCGGCATTGCTCCTTGATGTCCTGCACCCATTCCGCCTTCATGGGGCGTGGGGTGCGGCCGCTCTCGCCGCCCACGATCACCCAATCGATGCCGTTCAAATTCATGTTCGGCAACGCACCGATGAGCGGCTCGCAGCTCAGGAATTTTACGCGCGCACCGGTTTCGCGCAGCAGGTCCACGCGCTTCATCACGCGCTTGTCCTCCACGCTCACGCCCATCCAGATGTTGTGCGTCCACTCCAGCCAACCCTCGCTGTCGTAGTAGCGCAGAATGTCTGCACGCTTGGTGAGCACCTGGAACACATGCTGCGGATTCTCCTTCATCACCTTGAACACTTGCTGGATGAAGGCGATGGGCACGTCCTTGTGGAACATATCGCTCATGCTGTTCACGAAAACCACCTTGGGCTTCTTCCACGTGTAAGGCAGGTCCAGTTCCTTGGGGTGCGTGCGCAGCTTGAAGTTGTCCTTGTACTTCTCCACGCCCATGGCCTGCAGGCGGCGGCTCATCACCTCCGCATAGCAGAATTTGCAGCCCGCTGAAAGCTTGTTGCAACCCGTGGTGGGGTTCCAGGTCATCTCGGTCCATTCGATGCTGCTACTGGCCATGGTTCAGGTCTTGGCGATGATCTCCTGTGCGATGCGCACAGCATCGGTGTTGTTGCTGGCCATTACGAAGTGGAAGATGGGTGAGCCGGTGCTGTTGTTGAGGCGCAAGGGTTGGGGCGTGACGAATTTCCAGACAGATCCGAGTTGCTTAATGTACAGCCGCGCGATCTTGTTGATGGGGTCGATGACCTTGCTCACCATTTCGCCCTCCTCGCCGAACAGGTCCGTTACCGATGCGGTGCCATAGAACTGCTTGCGCACCTCTTCCTCCGTGAGCCCGAAGAAGTCGCACAGCAGGGCCATGCTCTTCAGTTCGCCCTTGCGGTCCAGCAGCCGGTTCACGATAACGCCCGTGGGGATCAGGATCCAGATGTCGGTGCGCGTGCCTTTCAGTTCGGCGATGGAGTTCCAACTCACCTGCATGCCGAAGGGGTCGAGGAAGACGAGGCTCGCGTAGTGCTTGTCCTGCTTCATCAGCGCGGCGAGCTTCAGCAACTGCGCGTTGCCATCGCCACTGCGGAACACGAGCTTCTCCTTCAAGGCCGCATCCACGAAGTCGAGCTTCTTCTGCAAGGCTTCACTGGCGGCCGCCTTCTTGTCGATGAAGTAGTACCAATGGAAGCGCCATTTCTCCGGCAAGCGCAGCAGTCGTTCCGCCGCGCCTTGGTATACCTGCTCTTCACTCTCCACAATGGCGAGCTGGTGCATCAGTTCAAGGTCCTCCTTCTTCTTGCGTTCCCCGCTTCCCGCGAAGCCATCGAAGTAGATGGTCTTCCAATACGGGTTCTTGGCCATGATGGTGAGGTAGGCCTTCACGTATTTCTCGAAGGCGACGAGCTTCTTCTCGGTCCAAGAGCCGCCCCAACCCTCGGGCTTGGGTTCGTTGGCGATGTCGCTGCCGCTCGTGCTCATCACGCCGCCAACGTTTCGTTCAACTCATCCAGCACCCCGTCCATGTCATTTCCAAAAAGCTGGTGCATCCGCGCCAATCCGCCTTGCTGGCCCATGCTGCCCAGTTCCAGGTCGTCGCGGTCCACATGTACACTGGTGGCGATGTGGTCGCGCAGCAGGTGCAGCCAGGCCATCTGCGCCTCGGTGAATTTGATGTGGCCCGCCTGCTTGCGGAAGACCCATTCCTGGAAATTCTTCTTTACCGTTTCGGCATAGGGGCGCAGGGCATCGTCCACCTTCAGCTCGTAGCGGATCAGCGAGACGAGGTCGGTGAGTTGGTGGAGGGGGGAAGGCTTCTTGGTTGTCGGTTGTTGGTTCGGCTGTCCCGCAGAACCCTGCGCGCCAGCATGTGCGACAGCCGGCGAACCGACAACCGACAACCGCTCATACGCATCCCAGATCCGCACAATGCTCATCGCATACGGCGGCTGCGCTAACACCTCCGCTACCTGTTGCACCATCTGGAAGGTGAGCTCCTTGCGGCGGTAGGGCTGGCTGTAGTAGATGCGCAGGGCGGTGAGCTCATCGCGCTGCGCGGCGAGGAAGGCGCGGAACTGTTCCACGGTCTTCTGGGCCTCTTCCTTGGCGGCGCTGCCGAAGCCCGCGAAGGTGACCTGGTCCAAATTGCTGGTGTCAATGACCTGCTCGTACTTCTTCCGCACGTTGTCCACGTAATCGCGGAACGCGGGATCGTCGAACACGGTGGTGGCTGCCTTCGGCAGGTCGACCCCATGGGTCGACGCTACGGCGTCCGGGTCGTGTGCGTTCAGCAACGCACCCACCACCTCCTGAATGCTGCGCCCACCGGCCTTGTTCTTGAACTCCGCTTTTTCCTTGGGATCGATCTGCTTCTCCATCCGCGTAAGGCGGTTGGCGAGGCTGGTGAGCGTGTCGGCGTCGCGCAGGCCCATCACCACTTGCATCATCAGGTCCTTCAGGCTTACGCCGGGCTTGCGTTCCAGCGGACGGCTGTCGGTCTTGCAGCTCTTGGTCACGCCCACGGCATCCACGATCACGAAGTGCGTTTTGTTGGTGGTGGCACTGGGCGTCACCTTCCGCAGCCCATCCACATCCAGGGTGCGCGTGCCGCGGCCCTTCATCTGCTCGAAGTAGTTCTTGCTCTTCACATCGCGCATGAAGAGCAGGCACTCCAGCGGTTTCACATCGGTGCCGGTGGCGATCATGTCCACCGTTACCGCGATGCGCGGATGGTAATCGTTGCGGAAGCGGGCCAGCAATCCCTTGGGGTCCTCCTCGGTGCGGTAGGTGATCTTTTTGCAGAAGTCGTTGCCCTCGCCGTATTCCTCGCGCACGATCTGGATGATGTCGTCCGCGTGGCTGTCGCTCTTGGCGAAGATCAGCGTCTTGGGCACCTCCTTGCGCTGCGGGAAGATCTCCGTTTCGATGCCGCGCTTGAAGGCTTTGATCACGGTGCGGATCTGGCTGGGGTTCACCACATCGCGGTCCAGCTCGGTGGCGCTGTAGGTGATGTCCTCATCGGTCTGCTCCCAGCGTTTGGCGCGTGTCAGCCGGTCGCGCTTGTCGATGTACTGCTGCGCCTTGATCGTGTCGCCCTGCTTGGTGATCTTCGTTTCGATCAGGTAGGCATCGTGGCCCACGTTCACGCCGTCGGCCACGGCCTGTTCGTGTGTGTACTCGCTCACCACGTTCTCATTGAAGAAGGCTTTGGTGCGTTGGTCCGGCGTGGCGGTGAGGCCCACGAGGTAGGCATCGAAATACTCCAGCACCTGCCGCCACAGGTTGTAGATGCTGCGGTGGCACTCGTCGATGATGATGAGGTCGAAGAACTCCGGCGGGATCGAAGGATTGTAGGCAACGGGCGCCGGTGCCTTTTTGCCCAGCACGCGCTCCACATCGGCACCGGGCTCTTCCTCGGCGCTGGCATCCAAGGTCTCGCCTTGCAGGATGGAATACATCCGCTGGATGGTGCTGATGCACACCTGCGCGCTGGGGTCCACGAAGCTGCTGCTGAGCCGCTGCACCGCGTAGAGCTCGGTGAACTTGCGCTTGTCGTCGTTGGGCGTATAGCTCTGGAACTCCTGCTCGGCCTGTTCGCCCAAGTTGCGGGTATCCACCAGGAAGAGCACGCGCTTGGCACGCACGGGCGGTTTCAGCAAACGGTACGCACTGGTGATGGCCGTGAAGGTCTTGCCGCTGCCGGTGGCCATTTGCACCAGCGCGCGCGGCTTGTTCTGCGCAAGGCTTTGCTCCAGGTTGTTGATGGCGCTCACCTGGCATTCGCGCAAACCGGCCACGTCCAGCGCCGGGAATTTGGTCAGCCTCTTGCGAAGGCTGTCCTCCTTTAGCCACTCTTGTAATGTCTCCGGCCGGTGGAAGCTGAACACTTCGCGAGCGCGCGGCTTCGGGTCGCGCAGGTCCCAATGGCGGGTGATCTCGCCGGTGCTCAGGTAACAGAAAGGCAAGGTGCTCTGGCTGATGGTCCACCGCAGTTTGGCGGTGGCATAGCCGGAAGCCTGCTCTTCATGCATCGTGAACTTCTCGGCCTCCTCGGGCTTCTTGGCCTCCACCACGCCCACCGGCACACGGTCCACGAAGAGGATGTAATCCGCCGGACCGACGTCAGTATCATACTCGCGCACGGCAACCCCGAGCGAAGCCGAGGGGTTGAAGGCTTTCTTGTCCTGGACCACCCATCCGCTGGCGAGCAGCATCTGGTCGATGCGCTCGCGGGCGAGTTGTTCAGGGGTGAGGGGGGACATCCGTTGGAAAAGTAATGACCGGTTTCCACCCCGCACCACGTCTTTTTCACACCCCCGGGGAACATTTTCCGCCTTTTCGCGCCTCACCCGCTTGCGCCGCATACCCCGATCCCGCTGCTTTTCTTCTCCCAAAACCATAGGACCATGGCCACTAGCAGAGGCAGTTCGTCCGTGACCCCCAAGACCCCGGCACGCACTCAGGTGGCCCTCGTGGCCAGCGATGAGGTGACCCGGCGACAGGCCGAGATCCTGCGCTGGTGGGTGGACCCGCTGGGTTTTTCCAAATCGCAGATCGCCCACAAGATGCAGCTCGGGCTGCGCACGGTGCAGAGCCACATCAAGGCGATCTACAAAAAGTTGAAGCTGCACAACCGCATGCAGGCGCAACGCTACGCCCGGCATAACAAGCTGGACTGAGCCGCACGACGGAGCGTCCGCGTGTGAGGGGCGAACACCTGCGGGTGCTGCGCGATCACGATCGTTTGCTGGCTGATCTCGATCGCGTGCTGGCTGAGCCCGATCGTTTGCTGGCTGAACTCGATCGTGTGCTGGCTGAACTCGATCGTGTGTTGGCTGAACTCGATCGCTTGCTGGCTGAACTCGATCGCTTGCTGGTTGAGTTCGATCGCTTGTTGGCTGAGCTCGATCGCTTGTTGGCTGAACTCGATCGCTTGTTGGCTGAGCCCGATCGCTTGCTGGCTGAACTCGATCGCTTGCTGGCTGAACTCGATCGCTTGTTGGCTGAACTCGATCGTTTGCTGGCTGAACTCGATCGCTTGCTGGCTGAACTCGATCGCTTGCTGGCTGAACTCGATCGCTTGTTGGCTGAACTCGATCGTGTGCTGGTTGAGCTCGATCGCTTGCTGGCTGAACTCGATCGTTTGCTGGTTGAGCTCGATCGCGTCCGGAGGCGGAACGCGTGCGATCCGGGGATCGGGCAGGTCCTCATCCGCCGGTGCGGGCGTTCTCCGGGGGGATGCCGGTGCGATTCCTGATCCCCTAGGAAACATGCGGACGGGCGGTGTGGATCCTCCCCTCAATAGGGGAGAGGGTCCGTGCCACTCGGGGGATGCCCCCCTTGCGCCGCACTGTTCCCCGCCCTTGTTTCGCCTTCACAAACCAACGGCTTGGTCCAGCCTCAATGGCCACAACCACATGGCACGGTCCATATATACCGTCCGGCTCGGAATAGCCGGGATCACCCCCACGGCCCTAGTGGAAAAGGGACGGAACAACGTGGCGATGCTCACGGGCAACCTCGCCTTCGCCACGCCCACACCGACGTTGCCCACGATCACTGCCGCATGCGACGCGGCGGACGCGGCGAACCAGGCGTACGACTTCAACCGCGGTAAGTTGGAGAAGCAAACGCGCGACAAGCGTTCCGCCGAACTGCTGAACTTGATCCGCGTGCTGGGCGGCTACGTGCAGGCGCACTGCAACAACGACAAGGACCTGATCCTGAGCACCGGTTTCGACGTGCGCCGTCGCAGCGAGCCGCTGGGACCGCTGGCCGCACCGAAGAACGTGCAGGCGCTGGTGACCCCCTTTCCGGGTACGCTGAAGGTGCGCTGGAGCGGCGTACGCGGCCGCAGCATCTACGTGCTGGAGATGACGGCGACCGATCCGCTGGATCCCGCCGGCTGGAAGGTGCAGGTGAAAGGCGGCAAGAACCGGTACGAGATCACCGGCCTGGACAGCAACACGGTGTACACCTTCCGGGTGACGGCCCTCGGCACCGCCGGAGCCAGCCCGGTGAGTGATATCGCGAGCGCGAAAGCAGCGTGATCGACAACGCATGGAGCGGCCGCGCCGGCATCGGTCGGGGCCGCTCCTGTGTTCGGGCCTATTCCTAATTGGAATGGTATGCACCCCACCAGAACCCAACAACAGCGCGCACGTCACTCCGGAAGCCCGACGGACAAGGGCCGTCATCCCGGCGAACGCCGGGACGGAGTCTCGCAAAGGATCAGCGTGTGCGGATCGGCTTCGGTCACTTACGAGATGCCGGATAGCCGCGACCGCACGGGCCCACCCACATGGCTTCCGGCATGACGTCCGTAGGGGGGTGACGAACGTCGCAACCCCAGCGGGTACGTCACCCCGGAAGCTCGACGGACAAGGGCCGTCATCCCGGCGAACGCCCCCACAGGACACGTCACTCCGGAAGCCCGACGGACAAGGGCCGTCATCCCGGCGAACGCCGGGACGGAGTCTCGCAAAGGATCAAGGAGTGCGGATCAGCTTCGATCACTTACGAGATGCCGGATAGCCGCGACCGCACGGGCCCACCCACATGGCTTCCGGCATGACGTCCGTTGGGGGTGGCGATCAACCTTCACTACGAACAACCCACGCCTGTCCTGAGCACCCCGAACAACGATCAACGTTCACTACGAACAACCCACGCCTGCCCTGCGCCCCTCGAACAACCCTCACCACGAACAACGCTTCCCTTGCCCAATGCGCTCGGGATCACCGCTCCTTGCTTCGCAGTACCATGCGAGCGTGGGAGAGTCCGCGGAGGTTCAACGAGGACCTTCTGCGTTAATCCCCCAGCCTCTTCATCACCAACGCATCCACCTGCTCGAAGAGCGTGTCGGGTTCGTAGGTGCGCCAATCCAACGTGTTCAAGCGGCCGCCGAGCAGGAAGTACTGATCGATGTTCGCTTGTTGCATGTCCTCCACCACGTGGTCGCGGAAGTTGAGCAGTGCGATCCAGCCACCGGCGTCGCAGGTCTCCTCGAACCACTCGCTGTAATACTCGTCATCGCTTGTGTGGAAGTTGAGCACGTTCTCCCCGATGAGGATGAACTTGCTGATGCCTTGCGCCATCAGGTGCTCC
>Ga0138256_10001272_pt1 | contig 27215 bp, 11 predicted proteins | sample KNB2016incub_MG_FD_105486 | JGI IMG/M metagenome (GOLD analysis project Ga0138256, IMG submission 105486) | Active sludge microbial communities from wastewater in Klosterneuburg, Austria - KNB2014incub_MG | ecosystem: Engineered > WWTP > Activated sludge > Unclassified | place: Austria...
CGGAACATTTGTTAATACTACCAATCTCAACATGGCTGATAATATTACAATCAACAGGAATACAGGTATCTTAAATAACTTACCGGTATTTCCTGCAAGTGTTAATGTAATTTATTCCGGTACGACAGATAATGTTGCAACCGGTGTAGAACTGCCGTTATCATTGACAACTCTTAAAAAACTGACAGTGGACAAGACCGGTGGAATTATTCTAAATGATGATATTACAGTAAATGATTCTTTGAAAATTATATCCGGATATTTAAACCTGAACGGTAATGTAATTACAATGGGAGCAACAGCTTATCTGACAGAAACGCCCGGAAATACAGTTAGAGGTTCTTCAGGTTACTTAGTTGCAGTCAGAGATCTCAATGCGCCGACCGAATTAAATGTAGCAGGACTTGGTGCAATTTTTACAACCACAGAAAATATGGGAACTACGGAAGTCAGAAGAGGTCATACAATTCAGACTGAAGATACAACAGAAAGCATTGAGAGATATTATGAAATAAACCCGGCAAATAATAATTCACTAAATGCTACTTTTGGTTTCAGGTACGATAATTCAGAGCTGAACGGAAGTATTGCAAGTAATCTTATATTATTCAAATCGACAAACGACGGCGTAAACTGGTTCAGTGTACCGGGCTCAAACAATACATTCATTAATGAACTAACCGCCTTCGGAGTAAACTCTTTTTCAAGATGGACAGCTGGTGACAGCTTAACTTCACTTCCTGTTGAGCTTGCATCCTTTACTTCATCTATTGAGAACAGAAATGTTAAATTGAACTGGTCAACAACAGCAGAAGTAAACAACTCCGGATTTGAGATAGAGAGAACTACCGAAGGAAATGAGCAATGGCAGAAGATCGGTTTCGTAGAAGGAAACGGGACGACAAATTCACCAAAGGATTTTTCATTCACAGACAGAAATTTAAATACAGGCAAGTATAATTACAGATTAAAACAAATTGATTATAATGGTTCGTTTGAATATTACAGTCTGCAAAATTTAGTAGAGATAGGTGTTCCGTCTGAGTTCAAAATTTCACAGAACTATCCTAATCCGTTTAATCCTTCAACAAAAATTGACTTTGCACTGCCGTCTGACGGTAATGTGAGAATCTCATTGTATGATATGACCGGAAGAGAAGTCGCTGTAATGCTGAATGAATCAAGATCCGCCGGATATCATACTATTAACTTTAATGCATCAAACTTATCAACCGGATCTTACTTTTACAGGATCACAGCAGAATCAGGCGGTCAGAGCTTTGTTTTGACAAAGAAATTGACGCTTATAAAATAGTTAGTAGTTAATAGTTAGTAGTTAATAGTTAGTAGTTAATAGTTAATAGTTAATAGTTAGTAGTTAATAGTTAGTAGTTAATAAGTTGTATTGATTCAATGAAGTTGGCTTTAGCGAATGGAGAATCAAAAAAATTAAATTGAAGCCGCAGGCTTTAATTTAAATTACGAATTGAAATAAAAAATAATAGTAGCCGCAAGCTTCAGCTTGCGGTTATTTTTTTGATTTTCAACCCCGCGATTTTGAATGATTTTGCAAAATGATGTTATACAGTCTGATATTTAATAAGGCCTCTATCAAATTAAAATAACATTCTTTGATTTACAGGTAAAGCGCTTATATCTTTGCATGTGTAAAAATTAAAAAGACTTTGAGCTTATTTTCAGACCCGATAAATAAGAATTTATTGAAACAATAAAATGATTTTGACAAAACATTTAAAATTGAAATTTAAAATCGTGAGTTGAGAGACGTGAGATAAATTTTAACTTTCAATTTTTTAGCGAAATATTTTTGTCATTACTAAATCATTTCTGCTGGTTAATTTTGTATACAGTAATTAACCCCCACTACAATGAAAACCTTCATTATCTTCTTCTTATTATTATTTACAACCGGAACAATTTTCTCACAGGATTTAAAGATCAGAAATAATCCTTATGAAAAAGCGGATGAGATCACAAGATCAAGAAAAGCATTTCAAAGGGAAAAATGGTTTTATGAACAGAGAATGTATCCGGATAATTTTATTCCCAAAGATGCATATGAAAAAGCGTATGCACATAAAGAAAATCTTAGAAAACAATCAGGTTATTTATTAATGAGTCCCTTTGATACATGGACAAGCGTTGGTCCTACTCCCGGGTTTTATTTTGGTAATTCGAATATCACTTCGAGAATGACAACAGTAAAATATGATCCGCTTAATCCTGATATAATATACATTGGAGCCGCGTGCGGAGGTATCTGGAAATCAACTAACGGAGGAGCTACATGGACTGCAAAATCAGATTATGAAGTATCCCTGTCCTCCGGCTCGATTGCAATAGATCCGTCAAATACAAATATCATTTATTTCGGAACCGGTGAAGCCACATATAGCGGTGTTTCCTATTATGGCAGGGGATTGCTTAAATCAACAAATGCGGGTAATACATGGATTAACATCAGCAATGATTTACCATTAATGTCCTATACTTCCCGCATCGCGATCAGACCCGGCAATTCATCGCAGCTTTTTTCCGCAATGAGTTATGATGGTTTATATAAAAGCACAAACTCAGGAATTAACTGGACAAAAATTTTATCAGGAAGATGTGATGATGTTATATTCTCACCGTCAGGAGACACTGTTTATGTAATTGGAAGCGGAACCGGTTATAAGATATCAACAAACGGCGGCGTCAGTTTTTATGATAATCCAACACTGATTCCGGCTGAAAGAAACCATATTGCGCTGTGTAAGTCTTATCCCGGTATAATGTATGTTTCTATTTATAATTCAGGAGATATTACAGTTTATAAATCAACAAACGCCGGAGTAAACTTTACACAGATTGCAAACGGGCAGGATTTCAGCGGTGTTCAGGGATGGTATGATTTCTATATGCACGTGAATCCATTTGATCCTAATACAGCCTATGTCGGGTCAATTGATATCTGGCGAACAACTGACGGAACAAATTTCAGTAATCTTACAAATGGATACAGCGGAGGAAATGTCCACGTTGATCAGCATAATCTTGATTTTCATCCGGCCGATGCAAATCAAATGATATGTGTAAATGACGGTGGGATCTGGAAATCAACTAATAAAGGCACCTCCTGGAATAATTTAAATACTAACCTTACTTTAACGCAGTTTTACAGAATTGCATCAGACCCTTCAAATGCAAATCACATACTCGGCGGAACTCAGGATAACGGAACTCAGAGAACTACAGGAACTCTGAACTGGGCTGCAGCTTTCGGTGGGGACGGAGGAGAAGTTTGTTTCCATAAAAAAAGCAATAACTACATTATCGGAGAAACCCAAAATAACGGCGTCGTCCGGTCCACAGACGGCGGTTTAAGCTGGAACTCTGCTCAAAACGGTTTGAGCGGAAACGGAGCATGGATAGGTCCGATCATTTCTCATCCTGACTCAAGCGGGATTTTTTATACTGCAAGAGAACAGGTTTTTAAAACTATAAACTGGGGAGCAGACTGGTTTGCAATTTCCACTGGAACTTCAGGTATCATCAGTGAACTGGCAATCAGTAAATCTTCCACTAACATATTGTATGCAGTTATGGGAAGATATATTTTCAAATCAACAAACAGGGGCTATACATTTACAGAAGTAACAAATGATCTGCCGGACAGAGCAATTACAAGCGTCAGCATACATCCGGATTCTTCACATGTGGCAATTATTACTTTTTCCGGATTCGGAGAAGGGAAAATTTTTAAAACATCAAACGGAGGTTCGGACTGGAATAACATTACTGGAAATCTTCCGGATGCTCCAGTCAATGATGCATTGTTCTATTATCCGGGTACGTCAACAAATACTTATTATGCCGCTAATGATGTAGGTGTTTTTGTAACAAACAACAACGGGCAAAGCTGGATTGAGTTAGCAAACGGTCTTCCGAATACAGTCACAATGCATCTTGATTATCATCAGACGTCAAACAAGCTAAGAGCCGGGACTCACGGAAGAGGTGTTTATGAAATTCAGATCAATTCAACTGTAGTAGATGTACAGTCATTGTCACTCGGAGTTACAGGGCAACAGCTGTTTTTATCTTCTACAATTATTCCCTCCGGAAAAGTAAGAAATAACTCATCTGCAGCCGTGACTTTTACAGCCTTACGGACAATAAATCCGGGAGGATATGCCAGTACAAAATCAATTTCAAACCTTACTCCGGGTGCATCGGCTGATGTTGCTTTTTCACCATGGACATTTTCACCCGGAACAGTTTATACAATTAAGGATTCGGTTTATATTCCCGGAGATCTCAATACACTGAACAATGCACTTTCGGGAACAATCACTCCGAATCTCGGCGAGTATATCACTCTGATATCTGAAGGATTTTACTTACCGGCTTTTCCGCCTTCAGGATGGAATATCGAGAGTACAGGTTTTAATTATATAACAAGAAATCCGGCGAGCAGTTATGGCATAGGAAGCGGCTCATTAAAAATCGATAACTGGAACTTCAATCCAGGAACCGAGCAGTCAATAATAACTCCGGTATTTCAGCCATCTGCTGCCGGTGACAGCATAAGATTCGATCATGCTTACTCACCATACAATAATAATATCTATACGGACTCTCTGATCATTGAGACTTCAGCAAACGGAGGAACAAGTTATAATGCTGCTCAAAGGTTATGGGGAAATTCCGACGGCGGACCTTTGAATAGTACCGGAACAGGCTTTGATGATTTTACACCAGCTTCGAATCAATGGCTTTCTAAATCATATGCAATCCCTGCAGGAACAAACAGAATAAAATTTAAAGGAGTAAGCGGTTACGGAAATAATCTGTATATTGACAGCATTAGATTTCTCACTACGAAAAGCTATACTCAGTTTAATATAAAAGTAATACCTGAAGGATTTTATAATACTGTTTCGGATAAACTTAATATGAAAGATACAGTGAAGGCATTTCTTAGAGTAGTAACATCTCCTTTTAATAAAATAGATTCAGCCGCTGCCGTAATAGACTCGCTGTCGTTCACGGGAAATTTCAGTTTTAAGAATGCTGCGTCCGGGACATACTACATCCAAATAATCCACAGAAATTCAATTGAAACCTGGAGTAAGGCAGGCGGCGAAAGTATGATACGCGGAGTTCTAAAGAATTACGATTTTACAACAGCATTGTCGCAGGCATACGGGGGGAATATGATGCAGGCGGATGCTGCGCCGTTAAGGTTTGCAATATACAGCGGCGACGTAAATCAGGACGGGACAATTGATCTGACAGACGGAAGTCTCATTGATAATGACGCGATAAACTTTGCTAACGGATATCTGCCGACGGATCTGAACGGCGACGATGTAACAGATCTTGCTGACGCTGTACTTGCGGATAATAATGCAATGAACTTTGTGAGTAAGATAACGCCATAAATCAATTACAAATTATAAATTTCAAATTTCAAATAAGGAATTGTGAATTTTATAAATATATATTGAATATAAAACTAAGTATTTGAAATTCGTAATTTATAGGTTGAAATTAAATAAATGCCGCAGACTTTTTACTGCGGCTTTTTTTTTGAGCAAGATTACATCTTAAAACAATTACGATTTATAAATGACAAATAAAGAACAATTATATTAGATAATTGTATATCAAATTATATTAAGTATTTAAAATTCGTAATTTGAAAATTGTAATTAAAAAGGAGAGATTTCCTTGTAAAGGAAAGACTTGAGATTTCATATGAATGATATTAAGAAGGGAAGAACCCGGGAAAAGCCAATACTGATTTAATAAGCTTGTAAGAAAGCAGAGAATTTAAAAAAATACCGCAACCTAAAGGTTGCGGCTACGATTAAAGGACGGAATGTGATATAAATTGATAACAAAATAGTGAAAAGAAAGCATGTAATTGAATGAAGAATTTGTCATTGTGACGGGATGTACCGGGTGTATAAAAAAAGTACTGCAAATTCTGAATAAAGCGACCGGGAAAGTTAATAAAGAGTTATGATAACTAAAAAAAGAAAGGGAGAAGTAATAAATTTAAAAGTGAAAACTTAATTAAGTAAGGTGAATTGTAAAAAATATGGGTGAATGTCAAACAAAGAAAAGTGAACGTCAAATAAAGAGATTTGAAAGTAAATAATGAAGAGTGAAGACAAAATAATGGAGACTGAAAGTAAAGAAATGGAGACTGAAGATAAAGAAATGGAGACTGAAGATAATGAAATGGAGACTGAAGGTAAAGAAATGAAGACTGAAGATAATGAAATGAAGACTGAAGATAATGAAATGAAGACTGAAGGTAAAGAAATGGAGACAGAAGATAATGAAATGGAGACAGAAGGTAAAGAAATGGAGACAGAAGGTAAAGAAATGGAGACAGAAGGTAAAGAAATGGAGACAGAAGGTAAAGAAATGGAGACAGAAGGTAAAGAAATGAAGACTAACAACATAATAATGAAGAGCGAATGTGAAAAAATTTTCAACGAAGACAAAATTATGGAGACAGAAGGTAAAGAAATGAAGACTGAAGATAATGAAATGAAGACTGAAGATAATGAAATGAAGACTGAAGGTAAAGAAATGGAGACAGAAGATAATGAAATGAAGACTGAAGGTAAAGAAATGGAGACAGAAGGTAAAGAATGAAGACTGAAGGTAAAGAAATGAAGACTGAAGGTAAAGAAATGAAGACTGAAGGTAAAGAAATGAAGAGAGAAGGTAAAGAAATGAAGAGAGAAGGTAAAGAAATAGAGACTGAAGGTAAAATAAAATTGAGAAAAAGTAAAATAATTTTAAAAAGTGAAAAATATTTCACAAAAAAAAAGGAGCAGAGTCAATAAAAAATAAGAATTAATAAGATCCACTGAAAAAAATTCAAAAAATTGAAATATACAGTGAGCTGTATATTTTTTTTTGTGTAAATGAATTTTTAATTTTAATATTTACTGAGGTTGTAAATTTTTTTGTGTAAATGAATTTTTAGCCGAGTATACTTCTGAGGGTTATAATTTGTAATGAATGAGACTACAAACGGCGCTGTCCGCTATCTTTTTTCAGGGAATTATCAAATTCATTGGCTTTATCAATCAGCCATGTAAATGAAGTGAAGCTCAATTCGGAAATGAGTCCGGATATTTCATATTTGTTTTTTACAGGACTGTCATTTAACTTTAAAAGTCTGTTATAAAAATTTATAAAAGTGCCGGTTCTGGAAATATACATTTCGGGCAAAAGTTTGTCGGTTCTGATGAAACGAGCGAATGCATCAGATGCCTCGGCGGCCGGAACAAACAGCTTTTGTTCATAATAAATCATTAGAGTCAATTGTTTTATCGCGGCTTTATAAAACGCATTTTTAATCGGACCTGTGCCTGACAGTTTTATAAGCGCATTTGAAAAATTGCCCTTTTCAAATTCAACGCAAGCCTCTCCGTATGCCAGCACATACTGTTTTTTTTCGGGTTCAATTCTGTGTGAAAATTTTTTTAAAAACTCTTCAACACGCTCAGGTTCTTTTAACTGAATGCCCGCCCATACTATGTTCATGATCCTCATTTCATTTATATATTTACCGTTGTGTACAGGAGTCAGAATATTATGCTTAATGGAAAAATCCAGAATATCGATCATGTATTTCTTGAATTCCCCGTTTCCCTCCGAATATTTTAACTGAGCATAGTTTCTTAATATAGTTATCAGATTATATTTTTCATTGTAATCAATATCATCTTTATTTTCAAAAATAATATTTCTCAGTTCAAAAAAGTATTTATCTTCTTTCGAGCTTAACATCTGAACAAGATTGTAATATACTCTGAGTACCGGATCTTTAAGATAATCGCTGCGGTGATTTAAAAAATCAAGAATACTGTTCATAAAATCCGGATAACCTTCGGCTTTAACTACAAAATTTTTTTGATTAAGAAAGTATTGGAAAAATTTCATTGAACTGATAAAGAAATAAGTGTTCAGACTCTTCTGCTCAAGCATCAGATCCTCATCAAGCGTGTCTTTATAAGTGATCATTTTTGTGTCTCTTGCTTTGAGTTCATTTTTAAAATATTCCAGTCTGTATTTTGCAAGATATGTATCAGCAGTCTTTATATTCAGCTTATCGATTTTCTTATCCAGCTCGTTAATGGATTTCTTCAGAAGATTGTTCAGCTCTCTTGAGCTGAGTTCATCAAGCAGTAAAGTTTCTTTCAGCAAAGTATTCCGCTGCAGATTTTTTATTGTGAGAAATTCTTTAGATGATTCAAGAAGCCGGAAGACCGTCATTCTCAAAAAGCTGTCGTCATATTTTATTTTGCCGAAAGCTTTTTCAAACAAAACTTTTTTATCCGTCTGCTTTTCATCGAATTGCGGATACAGTTTTCTAATCTGTCCGAATAATTTTATCACGCTTTGATTTGTATTGAAGAAAGGTGATTGTAGAAATAAACCAAACTCCTTTATGTCCTGTCTGCTGAATGTTTTAAATGTTTCGATAACTGCTGATCTTTGCATATCAAAATTTTTTCTAAGTTTACGGTTACAATTCTTTTCTAAAATTGTCCAAATATCGTTTAAAAACAATCAAAATAGTAGTATTACAATTCCCGTTCTGAAAACAAATTGAAATAACATTCTTTGATTAGATTCTGCAGCATATATAAATTGCTGAAGAAAAAAATTAAAATGACTATAATTAATTTTTCAGCGGCGCAGGGAGATTCAAAGGGAGAGATCAATCTTCAATGGGATTCTGTAAGTGAAGCTGAATCATATGTTATAGAAATTGCATGCCAAGCTGAAAAAATTAAATGGAATATTGTAGACATAATTTCCGATCCCCGCTATACAGTAAAAAATCTTAAGTCAAATAAAATATACATTTTCCGTGTCGCATCAATTTCCGCTAACGGGGAAGGAATACTCTGCAAAAAATTCAGCAGAAAAATTATTAAAAAAGCACCTTAAACAATAAATTTTGAAAATACATTTAATATAAAAACTATAATAAAATAAATAATCCAACATAATTTTAACCCAAAAAACTTTTATTAACTAAAAAATAAAAAAAATGAAAATTGAAAAACCAAAATCAAATTGTTTAAAAAAATTATTACTGCTTTTAATAATTTGCTGTTCGCAAATATTCATCAGCTCCGCATTTTCTCAAACTACTACTCCGGGCTGGCATTTTGTAAACCCATCTCCCGCGCCGTACAATAATTATGATTATCTTTACAGTGCGCATTTTTTTAATGATGATCTGGGTCTTGCTGTTGGTCAAAGAGGTTTTATTTACAGAACTTCAAACGGCGGACAGATATGGAACAACATACCGAGTTCTGTAACAGCCACTCTTTATAAGATTCTGTTCTTAAATGCAAATACAGGTTTTGTATTCGGAACAAACGGGGTTATTCTGAAATCTACAAATAGTGGTTTTAACTGGACAGCGCAGACAAGCGGTACAACTCAGCCAATCAGAAACGCTTTCCGTGTAGGAGCAAATACGATTTATGCTGTGGGAGGGACTGCTTCATCAAACAGCTTAATACTGAAATCAACTGACGCCGGAACAACGTGGGCTCCTCAAATTTCCCCTGTCACTCAAAGTTTAAATTCTGTTCACTTTATAGATGCAAATACCGGAGTCGCTGTAGGAAATGGCGGAACTATTATCAGAACAACAAACGGCGGAACAAACTGGACTGTAAGAGCATCCGGCACAAGTGTAACTCTGAACAGTATTGCATTCAGTGACAATACAAATGCGTTCGCAGTCGGCGAGACCAACACAATGTTATTCTCAACAGATGCAGGATTAAACTGGGGGATTGTAGCCGGTGTAAGCGGAAATTTAAAAATAATAAAATTTAAAAATCCAACTGAAGGATATTGCGGCGGACAAAATAATCAATACAGAACAATCAACGGAGGCGCTACATGGACCTCTGTTAATATGTTCAATTATCCGTATGATATTGTATTTCCTGAATCGGGAAATACTTACTTTACAGTTGGTACTTATAGCAACAGAGGATTTTCCGCTTCTACCAATGGCGGAACTACCTGGAGAGATATGACACGACAAAGTCTTTCTTCCAGTCATTTTTATTCTGCATTATTTACATCCGAGAATAACGGGTTTGTTGTAGCCGGTACTAATTTATATTCAACAACTAATTCAGGATATAACTGGACTTCCGAAGGAGTAAGCAACTGTAATACAGTGACAATAAACGGATCCAGAGGATGCGCTGTCGGACAAAACGGAAGAGTTGGTATATCAAGTAATGGCGGAGTCACCTGGACAAGTCAGACTATCGGTACAAATAATTATTACGGGGTTTCATTTACGGATGCTTCAGTTGGTATCACTGTCGGAAGCGCGGGAAGTGTACTACGGACTACGAACGGAGGTGTAAACTGGCTTGTCAGAACCAGCAGCACAGTTCAGGCATTAAGAAGCATTGATATGATCTCATCTCAAACCGCAGTTGCTGTCGGGGATGCCGGAACTGTAATTAAAACTACTAATGGAGGCGATGACTGGCTTCCTCTAACTTCCGGTACAACCTCTAATTTGAGAGCGGTGAAATTTATTGATGCAAACAATGGATTCATAGTTGGCATCAGCGGTATATTGTTAAGGACAACTAATGCAGGTTCTACCTGGACTTCAATGACAACAGGTGTTACAGCGGACCTGAATTCAGTTAATTTTATAAATACATCAGGAGCCATAGCAGGCAATTCCGGAACAATTCTATTATCATCAAACTCCGGCGCGACATGGACACAGCAAACCAGTATTACGAGTAATAATCTGAGAGGGGTTACAATGCCTTCTGCAAATACCTGGTTTATTTCGGGTGATTCAGCTACAGTTCTCAGAACGACAACGGCAGGTAATACAGTAGGAATTAATTATTCAAATCTTCTTACTCCTGAAAAATACTCACTCAGTCAAAATTACCCAAATCCGTTTAATCCTAAAACAAAAATCAGATTCGACATTAAAGTGTCGGGACTTGTTAAATTAACCGTTTATGATATGCTCGGAAGGGAAATAAAATCTTTGCTGAACGAAAATCTAAATGTCGGAAGCTATGAGGCAGACTTTGACGGAAGCAGACTGACAAGCGGAGTTTATTTTTACAGACTCGAAACCGGAAATTTTACTGAAGTAAAGAAAATGACTTTAGTCAAGTAAAACGCGAGACGCAAGATGTAAGACGTGAGGTCAAAAGTCAAATGTTAGACGGTAACCTGAAACTAAATAAAAAAGCCGGCGGAGAAATCTTCCGGCTTTTATATTATTGCCGATCCATCAGAAGCGCGTGTAAATCGCGAAACAACAATATGGGTTTTGATCAAGAAACCGTAAAGATTAAGTAAGAATTAGACTTTCATCCTCATTATTTCTTCCTTCATCCACACCGGATAATTTAAATTTGAGAATACTTCATCTTTCAGCTTTTTGTATTCGCTTCCTTCAATGTTTTGCTTCAGTCTGAACATACGGTTGACCTTTTCAAAGAAGTCCTTGAGATTATGGATGTTCTTACCGCTTAAGGATTTGCTGCTCTTCAGGAAATGATTAAGTGAGTCTCTTTCATAAAGAAATGTTTCATAATCATCTATCTCATAAAGACACCTTGCTTTGAGCATTCGAAGATGAACTTTCATCATGAATGATTCAGGCGTAACTATTGATATTAGTTCAAGCGCACGATGAAAGTCCTTTTCCTTTATGCTAAAAAACATCTCACCACACTTCATCACATTATCTTTCTTCTCATCATTGGACTTTGAAATGTAATCTTTTATCAGCCTTCCTATAACTTCGAAATCGTTAAGATTTCCGGCGCTCCAGAAAAACTGCAGGAGCTCGAGAATGTATACTCTTCCGTCATCATGTGCAATTAATTTCATTTTCATCCGCAGCTTCAATGCATCAATTCTTTCCTTGGAAACATTAATCTTTGGCGAGTTGAGTATGCTTGCAGAATTGATGATAGCGATAAGAAATCCTTTCAGATCCAGTTCAGGCAGTATGTAAATGTTTTTATAAACTTCATCCCGGAATTCAAAGAAATCATTTTCCGTGGCGTCCTTCATCAAGACCTTTGTTCTGAGCCAGTGGAGATTAATAATCTTTCCTGCCGACTTTGAATACTTTGACATTGCTTTCAGAATTCCACCGGTTGACCCGATTTTAAGCGTTTCGACTAATGAAATAACAGCGTTATTCCCGGGAGTGAAATTAATATCAAGTGATTGAGCCGTTACATTATTGTAAAACATTGATGTATAGATCAGAAAACTTCCGGTCATCAGTGCGGTGTATGCCTGCAGGTCTTCATTCTTTGCAAGCTTCGGATTATACGAACGCAGATAAGAATGCTTCATCCATTTTATTTTGAACATGTAGTTAAAATAATCATCAAGATCAGTTTTCAGATTATGGAGATTCTCTATTTTGTACTTCTTATCAATTTCATTTACTTTGGTAATGAAGAACTTCGGAATGTTCCTTTTACCCAATGCTCTTACAAGTATTTCATCCTCTTCGATCTTGTTTCTTTCAAGCTCATCTATCGTTATGAACTTTGCTGCAAGCTTTTTCAGCTCAAAGATGAGATTCTTCATTGTACCGTAATTGTAAACCTTCCTCGGAAAAAGTTCTTTCCATAACATTTCCTTATCAAGTGCAGGATCATCATAGCCAGGTGAATAATTTTTTATTAGAGCAAACAATCGAATGACATTTGAGTTTTTATTGAAGTATGGTGAATTCAAAAAGTCCTCAAAACGCAGAATGTCTTCGGGAGTAAAGCTCTTTATTGTCTCAAGCGCTGTACTTTTTTGCATATCTGAAATGTGAATAGTTAGGGAATAAATGTTGCTAAATCACCAGTAATATAATTCTTTTTACAATTTTCTTAAAGATATGAATGTGAAATTTCCATTAAAATCTCTTTGGGAAATTTAAACACATCTGATAATTTGTATAAACAAAAATTAATCATTAGCATGATCAATAAGATAATAACCCGAATTCTTGCCGGCAGGCAGACATTCACAAAGGCATCACCGGTATGCCGGGTTATTATTGATTTAATTACACATGTTCAATTTTCAATGTTCAATTATATATTTCTCATAAAAAAATGAATCATTAACCCAAATAAATAATCATGAAAACTTTCTTACTTTTCTTTTCAGCAATATTACTTTTTAGTTTCAGTTTTCAGAAAGAGAATCAGTTTCAATTAAGGAACAGCCAGGACATTAACGATCTAAAGCTTGAATGTCCTGTACAGATCTCATTTGCAGAGACAATTAATTCTGATATAATGAAGAAGTCTGCTGATAAAAACTCTGAAACTATTGATCTGGAATGGCATAGCAAAGCCATGGAAAATATTCAAAAGGAAGAATATAATATTTCTTATAACAATGAACTCGCTGCTTATCAGTCTCCTAATCGAAAAAATAATATTCGTTTCATTTATCATAAAGACGGGTTCACTGCAAAAACGCGAGACGTAAGAGGTGAGACGCGAGACGAGTGGAGCGTTGATTTTAGAATTAGGAATTTTGAATTAGGAATTAAAGATAAAGAATTAATTGTCTCAGGGAATAAAGCATACATTGAAGATGAGAATATCCGGATTGATTATATTAATACAGAAGACGGTATGCGTCAGGATTTTATAATAAAGCAAAGACCTGAAGGAGAAGGAAAGTTAAGACTAAATTTATCTGCTGAGACTGAATTAAAAATGATTGTAGGCGCGGATGCTCTTATGTTTAAAGATAAAACCGGCGAAGACAAGTTGAAGTATTCCGCTTTGAAATGCTGGGATGCGAATGGTCGAGAACTTAGAGCATACTTTGAAGAGCAATTACAAATTACAAATCACAAATTACAAAAAGAAAATATAAGGTATGCACTTAATGATAATAATATTTGTAATTTGAAATTTGACATTTGTAATTCTTTTTCGATCGTTGTCAATGACGAGGACGCTGTCTATCCAATCACCATCGATCCTCTGTCAACTTCACCGAGCTGGACAGCCGAGAGTAATCAGTCTGATGCGCAGTTTGGATTTTCAGTTGGTACTGCAGGTGATGTCAATGGTGACGGTTATTCTGAGGTAATTGTCGGCGCTCCATATTTTGATAATGGTGTTGCTGATGCCGGGAAAACATTTGTTTATCACGGATCTGCTGTTGGGTTGTCAGCAACAGCGAACTGGACTTCCGAAGGTAATTCAGGTTTAAAAAATGTTGGTTATAGTGTTTCTACTGCGGGTGATGTAAACGGTGACGGGTACAGTGATGCGATAATCGGAGCGAAGGGCATTGATCCCTGGACCCCGCAAACTTCAGGAACAGTTGATAATCTTCAGGATGTATATTTTACTTCTTCTTCAAAAGGCTGTGCAGTCGGCGGAAACGGTGTAATAGTAACCACTGTCAATGGAGGAATAAACTGGACATTAAGAAATTCTGCAACGTCAAATGATCTCCGAAGCAACTGGTTTACTACACCGGATTCAGGATGGGCTGTTGGGTTGGCAGGTACAATAAAAGTTACATCAAACGGCGGAGAAAACTGGACAACTCAAACTTCCGGGACAGCAGCAAATTTATCATGTGTTTATTTCAGAACATCGCAGGAAGGATATGTGGTTGGAGCCAATGGATTAATAAGAAAAACAACAAATGCCGGAGTAAACTGGACTGCTCAGACTTCAGGTATTACTGCAGAGCTTCGTGATATTATTTTTACTTCACCATCAGACGGATGGATCGTTGGCGCTGCCGGCAGAATTCTGAAAACAACTAACGGCGGTACAAACTGGACACTTCAGACTTCAGGTACAACTCAAACCCTGCGTGGAGTATATTTTTCATCATCTTCAAATGGTCTGGCATTTGGTCATGCCGGAACAATTCTAAAAACGACGGACGGCGGAACAACATGGATACTGCAAACTTCAGGGACAACTCAGGATCTATTTGGATGCAATTTCACTTCTTCATTAGTTGGCTGGACAGTTGGTTTTGGATCAACTGTTCTTAAAACAACTGACGGTGGTTCGAACTGGATGAATCAAAGTGCGGGTGTAAACGGTGATCTTCGTGGTATTTTCTTTTTTGCTGCTAATTCAGGATGCGTTGTGGGAAGCGGCGGTAATGTATATGGATTTAATCCATCTTCAAACAGCAACGGAAGCATTGCAAATGTTTACACTGGTTCTGCATCAGGACTTTCGGCAATACCAAACAGCATTTTAACAAGCGCTTCTACTATTGGTTCACAAAATAATATTGTTGCAACTGCAGGTGATATAAACGGTGACGGATACAGTGATGTAATGGCTGGCTATCCAAATTCTGATTCGGGCAAAGGAACAGTGTTTATTTATCACGGATCTGCATCAGGTTCACAGACTGCTCCAAATGCAACTTTAACCGGAAGTCAGACGGGTGCATTATTTGGAATTAGTATTTCAACAGCAGGAGATGTTGACGGTGACGGATATTCGGACATAATTGCCGGCGCTTCAGATTTTGATAACGGGCATACAGATGAAGGAAAAGCCTTTGTTTACCGGGGTTCTGCTTCGGGAATAATAACAACTCCTTACTGGACTAATGAAGGTAATAAAAATTTCGTGAGATACGGATCTTCAGTTTCAACAGCAGGAGATGTTAACGGCGACGGATATTCTGATATTGTAATCGGCGCTCCATTTGACAAAGGCAAAGCTTCTTTATATTTTGGATCAGCATCATCAATTTCACCAACATCAAACTGGGCTTATGACGGAACTATTGGTGAAAATTTTGGAAGCTCAGTTTCAAGTGCAGGTGATGTAAATGGTGACGGATACAGTGACGTCATTATCGGTTCACCCTATTATAACAATGGTCAGACAGAAGAGGGAAGAGTGCTTGTGTTTAATGGATCCGCCACGGGTTTAAAGGCTAATGCAAACTGGACAATTGAAAGCAATCAGGCATCAGCAAATTTTGGCAACAGTGTTTTCACAGCCGGTGATATTAACGGCGATGGATTCAGTGATGTAATAGCCGGAGCAAAAAATTATGACAACGGGCAGACAGATGAAGGCGGAGCATTTGTATATAACGGTTCAGCTGCAGGATTATCCTTGTCATCGGGCTGGGATGCAGAAAGCGATCAGGGCTCTTCAAATTTCGGGTGGTGTGTTTCGAGTGCAGGTGATGTGAATGGAGATGGATATTCGGATGTATTAGTAGGAGCAAGATATTTTGATAACGGGGAAGCTGATGAAGGAAAAGCTTATTTATACAATGGCTCAAGTTCCGGTTTATCGGCTGTTGCAAGCTGGACAGCGGAAGGCGGCCAGACAAATTCACAATTTGGAACAAGCCTTTCTACTTTAGGTGATGTAAATGGTGACGGATATTCTGACGTAATTGTTGGCGCGCCTTTGAAGGACAGTGGGCAGACGGATGAAGGAATGGTTTTTGTTTATTATGGTTCTGCAGCCGGACTTCCCGTAAACTATAGCTGGTATGCTGAAGGCAATCAGGCAAATTCTGGTTTCGGCTGGACGGTTTCTACGGCAGGTGATGTAAATGGTGACGGCTATTCTGATGTAATTGTCGGAGCAAATATTTATGACAACGGGCAAACGGATGAAGGCGCTGCATTTGTGTATCATGGATCTGCAAACGGACTCATCTTTCCGGCTGTAGCGAACTGGGTAGGAGAAGATAATCAGCCGGGAAGTAATTTTGGGACAAGTGTTTCAACGGCGGGTGATGTAAATGGTGATGGTTATTCGGATGTAATTATCGGTGCAAGATATTATGATAATATCCCTGCACCTATAGACAATGGTTCAGCGAGTATATATTATGGTTCTTCATCGGGTCTTCCGGCAGCAGCAAATGTATTACTAACAAATATTCAAGGTTTTACTGCATTCGGATTTTCTGTTTCTACAGCAGGTGATGTTAATGGGGATGGTTACTCTGATGTTTTAGTTGGTGCTCCATTATTTAATGGTCCTTTTTTGGATGAAGGAAAAGTCTTTGCATATTATGGTTCAGTAACAGGAATTTCAACTACGCCAAACTGGTCTGCTGAAAGTGACCAGATACAGGCAATCTTTGGAAATTCGGTTGCATGTGCAGGTGATGTAAACGGAGATGGATATTCTGATGTGATCATTGGATCTTATTGGTTTGATAATGGTCAGACAGATGAAGGAGCAGCATTTTGCTATTACGGTTCTTCAACAGGGTTATCCGTTACTGCAAACTGGACAGCGGAATGTGATCAACCCGGGGCTTTTTTTAGTAACAGTGTTGCGTCGGCAGGCGACGTAAATGGTGACGGTTATTCTGACGTGATAATTGGAGCTCCATTATTTGCCAACGGTCAGACGGATGAAGGCAAATCATTTTGCTATTATGGTAACGGAGGTACAGGACTTTCATCATTAATTCAGCAATTCAAACCGGGCTCATCAAATGTACTTTCATCCGGAGGACTATCAGGTACAGACGGCCAGGTGAGATACAGAATTTTCGGTAAGAGTTCCTATGGAAGAGCAATAGGAACATTTGTTTATGAGCACAAAGAAAATGGAATTCCTTTCAGTGGAAACATAATTACAAACAGCACTGCTTTTACAAGTTCATCATCAGATGTTGACTTAGGTAACCCATCCCTTACAGGAGCAGAGCTCTATGCTGATATCTCCGGATTGGATCCTTCAAAAGTTTATAGATGGAGAACAAGAATTAAATATAACTTTACAAACAATCCTTATCAAAAGTACGGCCCGTGGAAATATTATAATAATTATAATCCTGTACCTGTTGGTAACTTCAGGTCACAATCAGTTCCTTCTGCAACAAAGACATTAAACCTTAGCACATTAATTCAGGGATTTTATAACGCGGGATCAAATTTGATGATTAGCGATACCGTCAAAGTGAGTATCAGGAATTTTACTTCACCATACAGCATAATAGATTCAAAGACTCTTAATATTTCATCTTCCGGACAATTAAATTACGGGACCGTTAATGCGGCAATCATAAACAACACATTGTACTATTTACAGATCACGCACAGGAATTCTTTAGAAACATGGAATAAAGGAAGTGTATTTACTTCCTCAAATCAGGTTTTTAATTTCACGCCTGCAAACACACAGGCATACGGGGATAATATGATACAGGCAGATGCTTCACCAGTAAAGTTTGCAATATACAGCGGTGACGTGAATCAGGACGGAACGATCGATCTTACTGACGGAAGTCTTATCGACAATGATGCATTCAATTTTGCATCAGGTTATCTGCCGACAGATGTAAACGGCGACGAAGTAATTGATCTTGCGGACGCAGTCTTTGCGGATAATAATTCTTTCAACTTTGTAGGAAAAATCACTCCATAATACTTTAACGAAATTTTAGTTTGTAATAGCAGCCGCAAGCTTCAGCTTGCGGCTTTTTTGTGTTTGTTATTTTGTAAAATGAAATTAAGCTATCGATTATTATTTCATTGTTATATTACGGGGATTTAGTTCAGTTAATATCAGATTATTAAAATCTCAGCCTCTACGGTTACAAATCTTTTCGGGAATTGTCCCAAAATCGTTTAAAAACAATCTAAATAAGTGTTATACAATTCAGGATCCGAAAACAAATTGAAATAACATTCTTTGATTTACAGGTTTAGCGTTTCTATCTTTGCAGAGTAAAATTTTAAACAAAGCATTTAAAAAACAGATTGTGAATTTTCGAAACTGGAAAATTATAGAACCAAGAATAAAACCAAGAAAGGATCAAATCATGAGATCGGATAAGGTAATAATACAGCTATTTTTATTTATATCCCTTTCAATGAAAGAGGCAGCATCTCAGGTTACTGAGGAATGGGCTTCAAGATATCACGGTCCTCCGGGAAATAAATCTGACCACGCAACTGCTCTGGCTTTTGATGTATCCGGGAATGTTTATGTTACAGGTTACAGTGAAGGTATCGGAACCGGGAGTTATGATTATGCAACTATTAAATTTAACTCTGCAGAAGTCCAGCAATGGGTCTCCAGATATAACGGAACCGGCAATGGAACTGATTACGCTTATGCAATCGCTGTTGACGGTAACGGAAATTCTTATGTGACCGGCGGAAGTATAGGACACGAAACCGGCTATTATGTATATGCAACTGTAAAATATGATGCCAATGGAGTCGAGCAATGGGTTGCGAGATACTATCTCGGCGGGAGTATTGCGCGGGCAATTGCAGTGGATGCAACAGGAAATGTATATGTTACTGGTGAGAGCGGCGGAGCAGGAACATATAATGATTATACTACTATTAAATACAATTCATCAGGACAGCAGTTATGGCTGGTAAGATATAACAGCCCTTATAATGCAGGTGATGAAGCATCCGTGCTTAAACTTGATGCCTCAGGAAATGTATATATAACCGGCACAAGCCATAACACAACTACATTTTATCCTGAATACGCAACAGTAAAATACAACTCTTCCGGAATTCAGCAGTGGGCATCAAGATACAATGGACCCGGTAATGGCACTGATGCTGTAAATGCAATTGATATTGATGGCTTTGGGAATGTATATGTTACCGGACGAAGTGAAGGTATAGGATCAAATGCGGACTACTCAACAATAAAATATATTTCATCAGGTGATACAGTCTGGGTGAGAAGATATAACGGAACCGGAAATGCAGCAGACATTGCAAATGCGCTTACAGTGGATGGCTTAGGTAATGTATATGTCACGGGATATAGTTCAAGGTCAATTACCAACTATGATTATCTGACTATAAAATACAATGCGGCAGGGGATTCAGTTTGGGTAAAGAGATATAACGGAACTTCAAACTACAGGGACTATGCCAATTCTCTGGCGCTTGACGGGTCAGGCAATGTTTACGTAACAGGGTTTTCAAGAGAAATTCCGGAAGGTGATTGTTATACTACTATTAAGTATAATTCCGGCGGAATTCAGCAATGGCTAAAGTCTTACAGCGCTCCCGGTATTACCAGTGATGATGCCCGTGCAGTCAAGGTCGATAACTCAGGTAATGTGTATATTACCGGTTATAGTTCTACGGCATCAACATTATTTGACTATGGCACTGTAAAATATTCACAGACAAGTCCTGTGCATACTTTGACACTCACTGCATACATCGAAGGATTTTACAATTCCGTTTTAAACGATATGATCAGTGATACCGCAAGAGTCTATTTGAGAAATTCTTCTTCCCCTTATAACAGAGTTGATTCTTCAAAAGGAATATTAAGTTCTTCGGGAACAGGAACATTTCTTTTTTCAAATGCACTGAACGGAGTGAACTATTATTTGGAAGTTAAACACAGAAACACTATTGAAACGTGGAGCAGTTCAGGAAATTCTTTTACATCCGGAACTTTGACCTATAATTTTTCAACAAATTCATCACAGGCATATGGAAATAATATGATGCAGGCTGACGCTGCACCGATAAGGTTTGCAATATACAGCGGCGACGTAAATCAGGACGGGACAATTGATCTGACTGACGGAAGTCTTATCGATAACGATGCATTAAGTTTTGCTTCAGGATATCTGCCGACTGATGTTAACGGAGATGATGTAACTGATATTACAGATGCAGTCTTAGCGGACAATAACGGATTTAATTTTGTGAGTAAGATAACACCATAAAGAGAATTACAAATTACAAATGTCAAATGTTAAATAAAGAGCTGTGAATTTAAAAATATTCAATGGATATAATTAAATATTTGACATTTGTAATTTGACATTTGAAATTTAATATAGTAGCCGCAAGCTTCAGCTTGCGTTATACTAAATAAATCGCAGGAAATATAATCAGCTGATTCTAAAATTGTGTAGATTTCATTTAATGAGATATTTATTTTACCGCAAAAATTATTTCAATTTTCTTAAAGGAAAATTTATTAAAACTAACTAACCCCAAATAAGGAGATAACTGTATGAAATTTTTACTACAGATTTTGATCATTACAGTTCTATCAGTTTCATCAAATCAGCTTTCAGCAAATTCCATTTTAAGCGGCAGGACTTTTAATAAGTCATCGGCCTCTGAAACATCCGGTAAAAAATCATCTTTAACTAACGAAGAGTTTTCAGGATTTCCTGATGAAAAAGGAAATCAATTATTTTCAAATTTTGAAAATATAACTGATACACTTGAAACTGATGTAATTCAGGAAAGAATTTTAAACGGGCTTTTAGCCGGGGATGAATTCGGATATTCGGTTTCAGGTGCGGGAGATGTGAACGGAGACGGATATCAGGATGTGATAGTCGGTGTGCCATTTAATGATGCAGGCGGCGCAAGCGCAGGAAGAGCTTATATTTATTTCGGGGGGATGAATTTTAATTCTTCTCCTGATGTGATATTTACCGGATCAGCCGGTTATCAGCTGGGATATTCAGTTTCAAGAGCCGGTGATGTCAATTCGGACGGATATGATGATGTGATAGTAGGTCTTCCATCATACTCAACCAATACCGGAAGGGCGTATATTTATCTTGGCGGATCTAATATGAACAGCGGAGTAGATCTTATTCTCACAGGTGAAGCTGCGAATAACTATTTCGGAACATCGGTTTCTGATGCAGGCGATGTAAACGGAGACGGATTTGCAGATGTAATAGTGGGCGCACCGAATAACGCCTCCAATACAGGTGAAGCTTATATTTATTTTGGAGGTTCGGTTTTAAATAATGTTGTAGATGTGACATTAAATGAAGGATTTGCAAATAATTTTTATGGAATATCAGTTTCAAAAGCCGGTGATTTTAACGGTGACGGATTCGGCGATGTGATCGTGGGAGCTTCCGGTTACAGTACAAATGTAGGAAGGGCTTATATTTATTACGGGGGCAGCTCTATGAATACAGCGGCAGATAATATTACTTTTGGATTTTTGTCAAATGAATTCTATGGTTACAGCGTATCCGATGCCGGAGATTTTAACGGCGACGGATATAGCGATGTTGTGATCGGAGGATACGGACATTCAGCAAATTTGGGAAGAGCATATGTACTTTACGGGGGAGCTTCTCCGAATACAACTGTTGATGCTGTCTTTACCGGTCAGAACATCGGAGATGAATTCGGTAAATCTGTATCTTCAGCCGGAGATGTAAACGGCGACGGGTATGACGATGTAATAGCCGGCGCAACAAATTTTAATTCAGGCGAGGGATCGGCGTATCTTTTCAGAGGAGACGAATCTACTGTAAGCAGCGCTGCCAAAATTTTATCGGCAGAAAGTGCCGGAGACAGAATGGGTCATTCAGTCAGCGGATGCGGTGACATTAACGGCGACGGGAATGATGATTTTGTTGTGTCTGCAAATTTGAATGACCAGAACGGAACTTCTTCCGGACGGGCTTATATTTATTTCAATTCTATGACAGGTAATGATGTAAGTGATCTGATTCTTAACGGATCAACTGTAAATGAATTTTTGGGTAATTGTGTATCCAATGCCGGCGATGTAAACGGTGATGGTTTTGATGATGTAATAGCCGGGTCATATAATTATAATTCCAATCAGGGCAGAGCGTTCATATATTTTGGAGGAAGCACCATGAATAATGTTGCAGATGTAACTCTTACAGGAGCATCATTAAATGACAGATTTGGAATTTCAGCTTCATGCGCCGGTGATGTAAACGCCGATGGTTTCGATGATGTAATTGTAGGAGCAAGCGGTTACAATGCCGGAACATTTCAGGGTAGAGCTTACATCTATTACGGCGGCAGCTCTATGAACAACACAGCGGATGTAACATTGACAGGAGGAGCTGCAAATAATTTTTTCGGAGAATCAGTTTCAGGCGCGGGAGATTTCAATAATGACGGTTATGATGATGTAATAGTAGGAGCGAATGGTTATAACACTAATCAGGGAAGAGTCTATTTGTATTTAGGATCAAACTCCATGAATAATATTTCTGATTTAACCATTACAGGAATAAGCATCGGTGATAATTTTGGAAAATCAGTTTCCGATGCAGGTGATGTGAACGCAGACGGATATGATGACATTATTATCGGAGCAAGCGGCAGAAATACTTTCGAAGGCGAAGCTTATGTATATTACGGAGGCAGTGTGTTAAATAACAGCTATGATCTTCAGTTCACCGGAGGGACATCAACCGACGATTTATTTGGTGAATCAGTTTCTGCTGCCGGTGATATAAACGGAGATGGTTATTCTGATGTGATAGTCGGGGCTTATGGATATCCGGGAGGTACAAACAGAGGAAGAGTTTATGTTTATTACGGAGGACTGTTTATGAATAATACAGCAGATTTAACAATTACAGGCATTGATGAAGCAGATTTTTTTGGAAATACCGTTTCCGATGCAGGTGATGTGAACGGTGATAATTACGATGACTTTATAATTGGCGCGTTTGGATATTCTAATAATTCAGGATATGCCTCAGTCTATTTTGGCAGCAGTTCTCCAAATTCCACCGCCGATATACTTCTCAATAATGTAAATTCTAATTCATTTTTTGGAATCAGTGTTAGCGGTGCAGGTGATTTAAATAATGATGGCTATTCTGATGTAATAGTAGGAGAACCAAATGACGATATTTCAGCCTCAAACTCCGGATCCGCCTACATATATTTTTCCTCCCCTATGACTGTCAGTCCGAGGATAAGTTCTGTAAGTGATGTTCCATTCGATCAGGGAGGAAAAGTTAAAATTAAATGGAACAGAAGCGGATTTGATTTTATAAATCAAAATCTTATCACTGATTATCTCATAGAGATCAGTGATCCTCCGGGCATTAACGGATTTTACTGGGAGACACTAATCGAAATTCCGGCGTCTTATAATTCTCAATACCAATACACAGCCAATACACCAAATGATTCGATGGATGAAAACAGCGGAGTTTTCTTTTACAGAGTTACTGCGAGAACTTCTGATCCTGATCAGTTCTGGCGTTCAAACATAATGTCCGGTTACAGCCGTGACAATCTTGCGCCGGCAGCGCCGCTTAATCTTGCTGCTCTTCCCGATAATAATTCTGTTGAGCTTTCATGGAATGAAAATGAAGAACCGGATCTCGGTTACTACATTATTTACCGGAACGGAATTGAACTTGGTATTTCAGCGAACATAATTTTTAATGATCCGAATGTTGAAGATGATTCGGTTTACAATTATCAGATTGCAGCTGTAGACGTCCACGGAAATGTCAGCGAACTTTCAAATATAGCGGTTGTCAATTTTAATACCGCAGGACAGATCTCGATCTCACTTGTCATAGAAGGATTTTATGATGCTTCTAATAACAATATGAATTTGAGCGATACCGTTTCGGTTTATCTTAGAGGATCTACTCCACCATATAATTTCGTTGACTCATCAAAATCAATAGTTAACGGATCATCGCTAACAGGTGATTTTAAATTTTATAACGCTCCGACAGGAAATTATTATATTGTCATCAGACACAGAAATACTATTGAAACATGGAGCTCGTCAGCTCAAAGTTATATCTACCTTACAAACTCTATGTATGATTTTTCAAGTCTGATCACTTCAGCATACGGAAATAATATGCAGCAGGTAGATACATCTCCGGTGAGATTCGGAGTTTACAGCGGCGATGTGAATCAGGACGGGACAATAGATCTTACTGACGGAAGTCTCATCGACAATGATGCATTCAACTTTGCTTCAGGATATATTCCGACGGATGTTAACGGTGACGATGTTACTGACCTTGCTGATGCAGTATTTGCGGATAATAACGGGTTTAATTTTGTGGGTGTAGTCAGACCTTAACTCAATTACAAATTTCAAATTACAAATGACAAATAAAGAGCCTTAATTTAATTTCAAATTGCAAATTTCAAATGTCAAATAAGGAGCCTTAATTTAATTTCAAATTGCAAATTTCAAATGTCAAATAAGGAGCCTTAATTTAATTTCAAATTGCAAATTGCAAATTTCAAATGTCAAATAAGGAGCCTTAATTTAATTTCAAATTGCAAATTTCAAATGTCAAATAAGGAGCCTTAATTTAATTTCAAATTGCAAATTTCAAATGTCAAATAAGGAGCCGTAATTTAATTTCAAATGACAAATGACAAATAAAGAGCAGTGAATTTTAAAAAATAAATTGAAAATAAAATTAAGTGTTTGACATTTGTAATTTGACATTTGACATTTATAATTTGACATTTGGCATTTAACATTTGAAATTAAATATTTGCTTTTTCTCTGAGCCAAAGTTTTATACCAAATCTGTTATTGCTCATATTCTCGATATCGTTTTTAATTTTTACTGTTTTGAATAATTTATCTTTTTCGTTTATGTTCGTTCTCAGTTTTATAAGATCTGATGTGATCCTCAAAAACTCAAGAATAGATTTTTTGATAGAATCGAGCACAGACTTTTCTCTTGAAAGATAATGTCTGAAAGTATCAATCATTAATTCCGCTTGTTCATAATATTCCTTATCAATACAAATCTGAAGAAGCAGTATCTTTACCTGTATTTTAATTATAAAATTTGAAAAGCCGGTTTTTGAAAAATATTCCAGCGCTTTATCAAGTTCACCTTTTCTATATGAAATAAATCCATAACAAAAATTAAGAGTGTTATCAATCTCATCAGTAAGAATGTGTTTATATTTTTTTATGTAATCTTCAGCCCATTCAAACTCATTTACTCTTACTGCTTTTTTCACTTCATTCAGAAAATCCGGATACAGGACCTTATCCTGTTCGGGTATCCGGTACATTAAATTTTCCTTTACCAGTAAAAACTGTTCATTAAACAGATCGGTCCTGCAATACTCATTGTATGCAGTGGAGCAAAATGAATCCATGTGAAGATAAAGCATATAGTTGTCAAATGGATTAAGACAGTCTCTGTATTTATTCTTTAAATCTTTCAGCGTATAAAAATATTTTTCATCCTTTGTTATTTCCATAAGGAGGATATTATAATATACTTCCAGTGTAGGATTGCCATCGAAAGAACTGTCTTTTAGGTATTCCATTACATTGTTAAACATTTTCATATCAAAGCTGTAATTATTCTGATTCTTTTCATGAAGCATAATGTTATACAGCTTAAGCAGGAAAATTAATGAATAGTTAACAAACAGATCAAGCCTTTCCTGAAAATAATGGAAATTTACGTTGGGTTTTTTGGGAGAATAGTAAGACATTATTTCAGTCTGAAGATCCAGCTTCCGGAGAAAATAAAATTCATCTTTTGCTTCTGTTTTTTCAAGGGATTTGTCAGCAAACTTATATGTCTGTTCAAATGCAGCATCCAGGTTTCTTTTCCTGAGTTCAGAAAGCAGAAATTTTTCATTGAGATGATTGTCTTTTCTGAAAACACTGATTGCAAGAAATTCTTTGCCAAGTCCGAACAGGTCGGAAATAAGATTCTTAATTTTAAAATATTGATACTTCTCATTTTCAAAGATTATTTGAAAAAGACTTTCCTCATTCATTTCCGGTGATTCAAAATCCGGATAATATCTATAAAGTATGTCAAAAAGATCCGAAATGTTTTTATTCTTATTGAAAGCGGGAGAGTTTACAAAATCCCTGAACTGCCGGATCTCATTATTATTTAAAGTTCTGAGAAATTTTATTAAACGGGTATTCTGCATTAAATATTAAATTAAGAGCTTAAGTGTGCGAAAGATAATTTAAATACTAAAAAAATTAAAGGATTTTTATTTAAGGATTCCTAAAGAATATTTTATTACTAGGACTGAAATGCCAAAAACATAAAAAATACCGTATTTTTAATTTATAATTTAATCTTATCCGGAATGCCTATTCCTAAAACCCTGATTTTTTTTCTTTGACAATTTTTATAAATAATTTTTAATTTGTTTCCAAGGCGTTCCGAATGTTTAGACTTATTACCGATTTTAATATTCCCCCTGTTTACAAATCTATAGAGTTAGTAGTTAATAGTTAATAGTTAATAGCTGAAGTTACGCAAAGATGAAAACTATAAGCAAAATAAAGCGGTTATATAGTTGTTATGAACAAACTAATTTTCAAAACCGCCTTATTTGCTTATATAAATTC
>Ga0138256_10001273_pt1 | contig 27212 bp, 17 predicted proteins | sample KNB2016incub_MG_FD_105486 | JGI IMG/M metagenome (GOLD analysis project Ga0138256, IMG submission 105486) | Active sludge microbial communities from wastewater in Klosterneuburg, Austria - KNB2014incub_MG | ecosystem: Engineered > WWTP > Activated sludge > Unclassified | place: Austria...
GAAGCTGGTAATGGCTGATAAATGTCTGGATTGTCACAAAGACGGTAAGATACCGCATAAGAATTTCAAAGGTGAGGAAGAGCTGATAACAGGATACAAGAACAGTGTTCACTATCAGGCATTGGTTGACGGAAATGAAACAGCCCCGACATGCTCTGACTGTCACGGAGCTCATGAGATGGAACTTGCAGAAAATCCGGATTCAAAGATAAGTAAAAAAAATATTGCAACAACGTGCGGACAGTCAGAGTGTCACGGCAAACAGTTTACAAATTTTGAAGGCAGCATTCATGAAAAAGGTGTCACTGCGGGAAATCCGGATGCTCCGACATGTAATAACTGTCACGGTAATCATGGAATTGTATCTAAAGATCTGGAAAATAAACTACAGAAATCGAGAGACTTAATTCAGCTATGCACGAACTGTCACGGATCGGTGGAGATGATAGAAAGAAATGAACTTCCGACGAAAGTCAGCGAAACTTATAAAGAAAGTTTTCACGGACTTGCAAACAGAGGCGGGTTAAAGGAAGCTGCGAACTGCGAAAGCTGTCATGGATATCATAATGTGAGACCTTCTTCAGATTCGCTGTCGACTATTCATAAAAATAATCTACCTCAGACATGCGGAAACTGTCATCCCGGAGCAACTGAAATTTTAATTACAAGCAAAATACATCTGACTGATCTTAAGGAAGATTCGCCATGGGTATTCTGGATAACAAGATTCTATGTAATATTGATATTCGGACTTATTGGATTTATGCTGCTGCATAATATTCAGGATTACAGAAAGAAGAAGAAATCGAAAACACAAGCTGATAATGAAAAGTGATAATGATAAATATATAAGAATGACCTTAAACGAGAGGGTGCAGCATTTTTTGTTACTCTCAAGTTTTATAATACTTGTAATCACCGGATTCTGGCTGAAATATCCTGAAGCCTGGTGGGTAAGATGGATCACCATTCTGATCGGAGAAAATGCATTTAATGCAAGGAGTCTGATACACAGAATAGCAGCTGTGGCAATGGTAGTAACTTCAGTTTATCATATAATATACCTTGCAGCATCGCCGCGAGGAAGAAAACTTTTCATGGATTTTTTACCAAAGCGAAGCGATCTGTCTGAATTCGGAAATTCAATGAAATATCTTTTCGGAAATTCCGCAGAGAAACCTAGATTCGGCAGATTCAGTTATATTGAAAAAATGGAATACTGGGCAGTCGTATGGGGAACGGTTATAATGGGAGCTACGGGATTCATTCTCTGGTTCAAAGATTATTTTTTCAAATATATTTCTAATACAGGAATGGAGATCGCCACAGCTATTCATTTCTATGAAGCAATACTTGCATCGCTTGCAATACTTGTCTGGCATTTTTATTTTGTATTTTTGAATCCTGATGTATATCCGGTTAACAAAGCATGGGTCAAAGGTTATCTTACAAGACATCAGATGGAACACGAACATCCGCAATGGCTGGAAGAAATCGAAAATAAAGAATCGGTTGACGGAATATCTGAGAACAGAGAACCAAATATTGTATCTGAAAATACAAAACCTGATAAGAAAGAAGAATTAACAGAACTTAAAACTAAGACAGATAAAAATAAAAAGAATGAACTTCATGTCGGTGAAGTTAAATCAGATGTGAAAAATGTGACGGATGAAAAACGGATTACAGAAATTAATGAAAATGAAGCTGATAAAAAGAAAGAAGACAATGTTTAACAAAACAAATATATCTTTTTATAAAATGAAAAGTTAATTAGAGTGTCAAATGGACAGTAAAGAAAAAAAGCCGGAGAAAGAAGTAAAGTGGTTTAAGAAAGTCCGCGGATACAAAAGATTTTTTCTGTTTGTCGGATTATACTTGGGCACATTTTTAGTGTTACTTTCCGTGGCAGCTGAATATACTTCAAAGCCGTCATTTTGTCCAACCTGTCATTACATGGAAACTTTTTATCAGAGCTGGAGGACATCAGATCACAATAAAGTAGATTGTGTGGAATGTCATTTTGAACCCGGAATATCGGGCACAATAAGAGGAAAGCTTAACGGTCTTGTACAAATTGTAAATTATGTTTCTCTTTCTTATAAAAAGAGAAAACCATGGGCTGAGATACCGGATAATACCTGCGCCCGGTCAGGCTGTCACGATAATCAGGCGCTGTCCGATACGAGCTATTATTTCAAGGGAGTATTGTTCAGTCATAAGAATCATTTAAAGGAACTGAAAAGAGGTAAGACACTTAAATGCACGAGCTGTCATTCCCAGATAGTACAGGGTACGCATATAGAAGTAACCGAAGCTACCTGTTTTAACTGTCACTTTAAAAAATCGGATGATCCCGAGCATAAATTCGACAAACTTGCAGACTGTAATACTTGTCACGATCTGAAAAATTTTTCGAAGGTGCAGATGGCTGATATGAGGTATGATCATACTACAGTAGTCGGCAACGATATTTCATGCATCAGCTGTCACACAAATACAGTAGCGGGAAACGGCGGAGTAGGAAAGGAAAGATGTTTTCAGTGTCATTTTGAAAATGACAGACTTGACCGATATGATCAGACGGATTCCATTCATTCCATACATATATCAAAGCACAGTGTTAAATGTTATGCATGTCATTCACCCATAGAGCATAAAATTCAGAAGATCGATCCGAGTGTTCCTCCGGATTGTCAAAGCTGCCACAGCAGCGCTCACATGCAGCAGGTTAGTTTATTTACGGGAGAGAATGGATTTGGAGTAGAGAAGAATCCGAGTGTAATGTTTCTAAACGGAATTAACTGCAGGGGCTGTCACATATTTCACGAAGAAAGCAAATCCGGTATGAATACATTAAAATCCGGTGAATCTTCCTGTGAGAAATGTCACGGTAAAGGATATGATAAACTGACTAAACAATGGGAGGAATCTTCGCTGAAAAGACTTGCAATGATCAATTCAATATTTAATACGGTTAATGTCCAGGTCAATTCAACAAAAAGCAGCAATAAGCCTGAAGCTGAGAAATATATGCAGGAGGCGAAACATAATATCGGAATAGTAGATGTGGGAAAGAGTGTGCATAACGTACAATTTGCTGATCAGCTGCTGACAGGAAGTTATTCGCTGATGAAGAAAGCCCTAACGGTGATCGGTTCATCTTCTAATTTACCGGAATTCAAATCAGGAACTGAATATATTCCAAATGAATGCGCAAGCTGCCATATGGGAATTCAGGAAGTTTCCGTAAAAAAATTCGGTATGAATTTTTCACATAATCTTCATACAGTAAAAAACAAAGTAGCCTGCGCGAAATGTCATTCAAATGCAAGAGAGCACGGTGAACTAATTGTAAATAAAGAGAACTGCAATTCATGTCATCACAAGCAGGCAAATTCAGATGATGAGTGCGCAAAGTGTCACAGTTTTCAGAATCAGATCTACAGCGGGACATATCAGAACAAATCACAGCCGGATTTTATGAAGGCAGGCGGAGTAGGATGTATAGATTGTCATTCGGATGCAGTTAAAATAATAAAACCGGATAACAAAATTTGTCTGAAATGTCATGAGAATGATTATGAAGCAATGGGAAATGAATGGAAAAATGATGTTAAGACTTTACTGGATAAAGCTAAATCGGAAATAGACAGGGTCAGTTCATTACAGATCTCAGATGATAACAAGGTACAGCTTAGTGAAGCAAGGAAGCTTGTTAATGATATTTCCACACGACCAAGCATTTATGTACACAACTATGATCTTATCAGTACAATGCTGAATGAAAAGATAAGCAAGCTCAAAAAGATGGAGTGACAACGGGGGCAATTATTTGTGATGAAATATACACTTATAAGTATTAAGTAACGGATTATATAACGATATTGTATATATCTATTTAATAAACTAAATCAGAAACAGGAGACAATCGTAATGAAAACCAAAATGTTTTACGTTCTGCCGGTTTTAATTTTTATCGGATTCATATTTTTTACGGCGACAGAAAATCCACCTTCAGAAATCGGAAGTGATCCAAAGTATGTTGGTGTGAATTCCTGTGTAGGCGCATGTCATAAGACAGAGTCACAGGGAAGTCAGCTTTCGATATGGGAAAGTTCAAAACATGCAAATGCATTCAAGGTGCTTCAGACCGACGAAGCAAACAAGATCGCAGAAGGTAAAGGATTTACAACTCCGGCTGCCGAGACACCTGAATGTTTGAAGTGTCATACTACAGGAAAGACAGTGGATGCATCTGCATTTGAAGAGACTTTTGACATTACACAGGGAGTGCAATGCGAATCATGTCACGGCGCAGGATCGGAATACAAGAAGCTTTCTATAATGAAAGACAAGCAGAAATCAATTGACAATGGACTGCAGGTACATTCAGAAGGAGAAGCTTTCTGTACAGGATGTCACAATTCAGAAAGTCCGACTTTCAAAGGATTTAATTATGCTGAAATGTGGGATAAAATAAAACATCCGAAACCGGCAAGTGAATAAGATTTAAAGCAAATTTTTAGACCCGTGAACAAAAATAACGTTTTAAACTGTTTTGCTCCGGCAGAAGCAAAATAATGCAATAAATATGTAAATTACTGCATAATGATTTTTTTCCTGTAATTAAAATTAATGCAGTAATAATTTAAAAATTCTTAGAACAGTTTACAGGAAAAATATGGCTATATCGGAGCTGTAGCTTGCTCCGTTTTGTGAGAGAATTTTTCGAAACATGTAAATGTGTAAATCAACTGGACAGATTCAAAACACATAGTTGAAAATGGATATTTAAAATTCCATATGTAAAATGTAAAAGAATAATTCTGAATACAAAGTAACAACACCGGAAGTCCGGTATATAAAGAATTAATCTGTAAGTCAATTTGGGAAATATTTATTCATCCAATTCCAAAAGAAAATGAATAGGATATTAATATGAAAACTTTATATATATTTAAATCTTCAATATTATTATTTTTTGTAATTTCGTTCAGTAGTTCTGTATCGATTAATGCTCAGTCGTTAAATATGAGATTCAGTACTCAGGTTTATGGCTGGGAAAGAGCGGACAGTATAAACAGTGACAGTAAAACAGCACATCTCAGGAGTTATCAGAATCTTTTAATAGACGCATCAAAAGATAAATGGTCTTTCAATACACTTGTACAGACTGATGCTGATCTTATGAATAAAATAGGAAAAGGTTTTGATTACAGATTTTACAATCTCTATATAAAAGGTTCGAATCTTTTCAATGTGCTGGATGTGAAATTAGGAAGACAGTATTTATTCTCCGGAGTCGGCACCGGCGCAATGGATGGATTACATCTGAAGCTTAAGGCAGGTGAACACAAGGAGTATCAGTTCACTGTATTCGGCGGATCTATAACGGGAACGGATTATGAATTCAGCGGATACGCTCCATTCAGTGAGAACAGTATTTACGGCGGAAATTTTTCATATTACGGCATCAGGGATTTTTATGCATCAGTAAGTTATATTAACAGGCATAAAAAACCGGAACCATATACCGCAATAAGATACGACAGTTTATTTAATCCTTATCAGACAGTTATTAGTACTGACTCACCTGAAGATCAGCTAATGGGAATTGATCTGAATTATACTTATAATAAGAGACATTACTTTTTCGGGAAACTGTATTACGATATCAATAATGAAAAATTATACAGAGGAGATTTTAATGCAAATTTACTTGTAACTGATAATCTCAGATTCACAGGATTTTATTCATATCATCAGCCGCAGATCAGATACAACAGTATATTCAGTACTTTTGCGCAGAGCGAATATCAGGAAGCCGGAGGGGGAGTTGATTACACATTAAAAAACGGTATAAACATATACGGAAAGATATCCGATGTATTTTATACAGATGAAAACTCAATTAAACTTCAGGCGGGATTTAGTCATCCGTCTTACGGACTTTCATATACACATTATTCCGGTTACAGCGGTGAATCAAACGGATTAGGCGGATATTACTACAGGAAACTTGCGGATATTTTATCAATGAACCTTGGATTAAATTACTCAAATTATAGATTGGGAGAATATTCAACTGAGAAAGAGAATGTATTCAGCGGATTGCTGGGACTTACTTACAGACCGAACACGCAGCTGAGTTTTGATGCGCAGGGACAATTTATTACAAACAGAATTTATAAAACGGATGTGAGATTCTTAATAGGTGTAAACTACTGGTTGTTCACAAAATTTTAATTACAATACTATGAAAACAAAATTTACCGGATTTTATCTTATCTTCATAGCCGGAATAATAATTTTTATTTCAACTACTGCATATTTGCAAAGGGAAGAAACCGGTGAAGGAAATATAAGCAGGATATTTAATTCCGAGCAGCAGTATGATAACAGTAAGATTATAAAATTTGATCACAAGCTTCACACAGTCGATGCGGAAATAAAATGCCAGGATTGTCATGAATCTGCTTTGAATTCAGTTTCATCGAAAGATAATCTTAATCCGAAAAAAAAGAACTGCGAAGGATGTCATGACGTAAAGGATAAGAATGAATGCGGACTTTGCCATTATGACAATGTATATAAGAAACTGAAGGCAACTGTAACCGAGATAAATTTTTCTCACAAAGAACATACCAAACTTAAGCAATGTACGGATTGCCATACTGATCTTGATAAGGTAAAATTTTCAAAAGAGAGTTCTCAGGTATTGCCGGATATGGAAAGCTGTTACAGCTGTCATAATAATCAGAAAGCTTCGAATGCCTGTGAATCGTGCCATACAAATCTTACCAATCTGACGCCGAAGGATCATTTAAGATCCAACTTTTTAAATCAGCACACATCATCCGGAGAGAGTTCCGAAAAAAATAACTGCATGATGTGTCACAGCGATAACTTCTGTCAGTCATGTCACAGTCCGTTAAAATATTCAGGAAATAATACACGTGAAGATTTTTATGCGCCTTATTATACAAAGGAAACCGCTACACGCACTGACCGTGAAGCTTTGCAGAAACTGACTACAGCTCATACATTGAATTATAAATTCACTCACGGACTTGACGCCGCGCATAAATCATTTGAATGCAAGACTTGTCATGATCCGGTAGAGTTTTGCGCAAGCTGTCATGAGAATAAAGGAGATCTTATAACGGGAATATCGCCGAAGAGTCATACACAGCCAAACTTTACTACGGTTGGCGTAAATACCGGAGGCGGACTACACTCAGAGCTTGCTAAACGTGATCTGGAATCTTGTCAGTCATGTCATGATGTACAGGGAAGTGATCCGGTATGTGTCAGATGTCATTTTGATAATGACGGTGTAAAAGGAACGAACCCAAAAACTCACGAAAGCGGATTCATGAGAGATGAAAAAGGATTATGGCATGAGACGCAGGGTGCGGTTTGTTATACATGTCACAATGACCCGAATGCCAGACCGGACGGAATATCAGGAGTAGGATTTTGCGGATATTGTCACGGAACGGAAAGCAGATAATCGTTTACGGAAATATTTTTCCGACAGAAATTAAAATACATAATTATGAAGATGCTAAAAATATTTTATCTGTCTGTTACAATAGTTTTATTTACTGCACTGGTATATAGCGGATGCAGTGAGATAGAAGATAATCTAGTAACAGCTCCTGAGATCGGGACGCATCCACCCGGATTTGCAGATTCGAATTCTCCGGAATTTCACGGTAAGTATATAAATGATAATAAGCTGTGGAATCTTAAAACATGTCAGAGCTGTCACGGAAATGATTATGCCGGCGGGAGTTCCGGTTCGAGCTGTCTTACATGTCATTCTGCATCGGGCGGACCTCAGAACTGTCGTCTGTGTCACGGCGGAGTATCGGGAAAATCACATCCTCCGAAAGCACTTAATGGAGAAACAAGTATATCATATGTCGGAGTCGGTGTTCATACTTATCACATAGATTCTACAAAATATTCCGCTCCCGTAGCATGCGGGGAATGTCATACAACATTAACAGGAGGATTCAGTGATCCGAATCACATTGGGGATATGCCTGATGGTACAGCTGAGATAAATTTCGGACCGATTGCAAAGACCGTGACTACGTTCAAAGGCGGAGGAGTTTTTCCTGATCCCGTATGGGACAGAAACACAGCGACATGTTCGAATTCATATTGCCATGGAAATTTCAGGGACGGAAACAGCGAAGCGGTTCCTGTATGGACAGACAGAAACAGCGTGAAATGCGGATCATGTCACGGCGATCCTGTAACCGGAAATCCGAATCCTATACCGAATGGAAATTTTTTCCATCCGCATTATCCGAGTTATACAATAGGAGTTTGTTATCAGTGTCATGGTTCGGTGATAGATCAGTCGGGTAGTATTATAAATAAGTTAAAGCATGTGAACGGGGTAGTGGATTATAATTAGTGGTTTGGGTATTCAAACTAAAAAATATGATGACCATTCGAATAATGACATGAACTGTTCCCTTTATTAACTAGTTTATTTTGCAATAACTGTAGATATAAAATTTCCTGTTTCTTCATTTTAGTCAGCTGTCAATTCCGGTCTGAATTCAAAATGCATAGTGTCATAATGGTACCACTTCCCGCCCCAGATAAATCCGTATTTCTCAAACACCTCCGCAATTTCAATTGGGATCCTGTTTATGTAAGTTACATTATTATTCCATTTCCAGTAATCAGAGTACTTTGTGTTTATATCTATTGCTGTCCCGAATGAATGATTACTGAGCCTGTCTGTTCCCGCTATATTTCTCCAGACAAAAGTGCCTCCAATGTTTTTTAAATATTTCTGAAACTCACCGGGAAGCATTGAAAGCTCTTCAGCAACTTTTTCCAGACTATCTGCTGCTCCGTTTACATTGCTGAAACTTACATTAGATCCGTCCACCCATTTTATATTAACTATATTGCCGCTTACTTCATTGGAATTATTTCCGTACATTTTTAAAAAAAAGGGTTCGTATCTGATCCTGCCCGGTTCGAAATTCTCCGGCGGAGGTACATTCCATTCTCTGCCTTTAACATACTTCTGTGACATCATGTCTTCAAGATCAGGATTGTCAAGCATTTCTTCATGAGTCTTGTCTGTGATCCCGTCATCATATATCATCACAGTGCCGTCCTTCCAGTGGAGATTATTTTCATCGGCATGATCCAGAAATTCCGGATATGCATCCACAAGTTTTTGTAGCCCGTCAGGTATTTTAAAAATCTTTTCAGTGCTGTCCTTTATCAGATTTAAGTCACTGTCTTTCGTACAGCTGCTCCCGAATCCGGAAATGAAATAAATTAATGAACTTATTGCAATTATTAATTTCAATTTTCTATTCTTGAATTTATTTATTTAATATAAAATAAAAAACCGGAATTACAATTAGTAGAGTATTGTAATTCCGGTAAGTCTTTTAAAAAATTTTAATGCTTAATTATGATGTTCTGTTCGGGTTTTCTTAGGTACGTTATTATTATTTGAGTTATTATTGTGACCATTGCTATGTCCATTATCGTGACCATTTCCATGTCCATTATCGTGTCCATTTCCGCTGGAAGAATGTTGCTTTGTGTCACCGGAAATTTTCTTAGCATTTGTATTGAACTTTCTGTGACGGCTTATCAGTGATGCAAAAAATCCTAATGCCATTATTATTGTACCGCCCCAGACTAAGTTAATAAACGGTTTTATGCTTGCTGTAAGTATTAATGTTTCAGAAGCAATATTAGTATGCTGATGACCGTCTGTAACTGCAATGTCAACAGAAGATTCACCTGTAATTGCAATATTTGTCAGATAAAAAGTTAAATCGGGATTCGATTCAAGTTTGACAGGAATGTTCTGTGTCTGTCCTCCTGAATAATACTGCTCCACCAATAATTCCTCTTTCTTTCCGTTAACAGTTACTTCAAGTTTTGCCCCTAGTATATTTTCTTCCCCTTTCATCATAGATTCCTGATTGAATTTTGACTGATCGAAATCAAGGAATTTTACTGTTACATCTTTGATAACTTTTTCAGAGCCTTTTGGAATATTAACAACATCCTGCTCAGTAAAAGGCTGAGGAGTTTCAAGAGAAATTGGTTCAAGATAAATATCTTTTGTCACAAGATTGGCAATGTCCGGATTTTTCATAATCCCTTCCGAGTAATCACTGTAATACATTATCGGCTGAAGCAAATATCCTTTGCCGTCTTTTTCTACTATTACATTGAAATGATACTTGTCGTGAGTTTCAGGGATCAGACTTGCGCCTTTATATGTAAGACTGTATCCAAGAGCTTCTTTGGTCTCTCCTATCGGCAAAGTTACATTTTCTTCCTGAGAATATTTTGATGAACCGATAATACCAAGGAAGAGTATCATAATCCCCAGATGCGCGATATATGGACCGGCTTTAACTGTACTCTTGTTTAAAATTTTAAAAATGATATTCAGATTAATGAAAAAAGCAAATAAAGAAGCTGCCGCAAATACCGCTATTAATATATCATCTACTCCAAGTATTACAAGTAGTGATGTGAAAACAACGGAAAGTATTACCGGAAGATAAAGTGATTTAAAAAATCTTTTATCATCTGTGTGCTTCCATGCAAGTAAAATGCTTATCCCGTTTATTACTGCAATGAGAATTGCAAGAGGAAGATTCATTTTATTATAAAAAGCGGGATCTATAGTTGCTTTGGTAAAAATCGGCCAGCTCGTTCCTACTAAAATTATTAAAGCAGATGCGCATAATGTAATTGCTCCGATAATCAATGCTGACTCTCTTGAGAGTTTAATTCCGGCATTTGTTTCAAGCGATTTCAAACTCTTAAGTCTGAATAAGATCATGGCTATTCCGCCTCCGCCGAATAAAGATAAAAATACGATCAGAAATAAATATACTTCCTGTCCCGGATCTACAAAAGAGTGAACAGAAGCGTCACCAAGTAACCCGCTTCTCGTCAGGAATGTTGAATAAAGCATAAATACAAATCCAAGTATACATAAAAGTAAACTTGTCTTTTTATATTTGCCGGTTTTTTCTTCACCTACCATTGTATGTATTGCAGCTACGATTACTATCCATGGAACAAGCGAAGAATTCTCTACCGGATCCCATCCCCAGTATCCGCCCCATCCAAGTACTCCGTAAGCCCAGAATCCGCCTAACATTATTCCAACACCTAATACCATTCCGGAAAATAATGTCCATGGCAGCGCGAGTTTCATCCATCTGTCATATCGGTTTTTAAATAATGCCGCCATTGCAAAAGCAAAAGGAATTGCAAGTGAAGCAAACCCTGTAAATAGTATAGGAGGATGTATAGTCATCCAAAAATTCTGCAGTAACGGATTTAATCCCCTTCCGTCCTGAGGTACAAATCCTGCTTCCACATCTTTAGGAAATGATTCCCAAACCATCATATACGGTGACTTTATTATCATTATGAATAATAAAAAAGTAAGTATAAGGGAATAATTAAACATGACTAACGGCTCGTAAGTGTCATTTGAAGTATGACCGCTGTTTGTCTTATCAGAATCCCTTTTTATTAAAAATGCATGAAGGAAAATTCCAAGTACAGCTGTCATAAATGCCCACAGATGAAAACTGCCTTCCTGACCTGCATAAAATGTAGAGATGAGCAGATTTAAAGGAAGGTCTGTAGAACTGTAATTCCAGACGTAAGTGTACTGAAACTGATGTGTGATTATCAGATATAACAAAAATGCAGATGAAGATAAAGTAAATACTACAGCTGCATGAAAAAATATTCTGGCAGGTCTTATCAGTTTTTCATTACCCCTGCTGACAAATAAGAAAGCCAGAGTCGCAATCAGAGCTGATATAAATCCCGCAGTTATAAAAAATGAACCCATATTAAACTAATTTAAATTTTAAGTACCTGTTTTTTTAACTTCATGACCTTCGGCTTCATATTTAGAAGGACATTTGGTCAATACTTCTTTTGCATGAAAATAACCGTCTTTTACCTTTCCTTTTGCTACTACAGATTCTGCCATTTCGAAATTATTGGGCATAGATCCGTCCAGTACAACCTTCATCTCATTCTTATTTTCATCTATCATATAAAATTCAAACTGATTTGTAGCAGCGTCATATTTTGAATCTTTATCCTTTTGCCAGGTTCCTTTTACCTGACATGTCCTGTGAATTTCGGTTGCCTTGCTAAAATCCGTATATTCGATTTTGCTTTCTGAAAAAGTAAGAAACCCGACAACTAAAAAAATTACTATTAAACCTGTTCCGATTATTGTTTTCTTATTCATATTAATTTTATTTTAAGTCATTTAAAATTATTCCGGTATGGGTTTTCCCATGGATTTATATATATCTTCTATCTGCTTCTTGTTTGCCAGCGCTTCACTGTTACCCGGGTCAAGCTCAAGCACTCTTCTGTATCTTTGCAATGCAGGTTTGTATTTATCCTTTGGTGGAAGATCAGCTTCAAACATTAAATAATTTGCAGCTTTCATCTGAGCATCTATAGTACTGCTTTTATCAGATTCGGATTTGGTCTTCCTGTATATTTTGTCAACCTCATCGGCTTCCTTAACAAGTTTATTTGCGCCTTCATCATCCCAGCTTTCCTGACTGCCTTCTGTATTTCCCTGCGGGCTTTTTAGATTTCTGTGGATTGAGTCATCAGGCATATCCTGCTTTTCAGTTGTTTTTGGTTTATTGCTGAGTAATTCCGGCGGTACTTCCTTTGCGCATGATATTAAAACTGTTGTCATCAAAATACACAAAGTATAATTTAAAAAGTTTTTTTTCATCTTTATTTTATTTATTTATAAAACTTCAATTACTATACCATGAATAACGATAATTTTCCTAATTAATTTCTAAATCCTCCTGCCTATGTCCAATTTATCTACAATAATCTATCTTTTCAATCCACATGGGGAATTATTATTTTTCCATCTCCGCTTCAAGTCTGATCTTATCCGAAAGTATTACATCTGTCATTGGAAATTCCCATTTTAAAACATTTCCAATACGGTTATTGGAATTACTTGAAATGACATTGTAAGGTAATTCCACTTCAAAACTGAAATTCCCTCCTTCAAACATTTTTGACATGCTCTCTTTCATATCCATTGCTGTTGAATCTGCGGCATCATTTTCCGTAAATGTATTACCATCATCCTTTAATCTGTATTCATACAAGAAATAAACCTTGTTCCCTACTTCCTTTAAACTTACATCCGTCACATATTTATCATCATTTTCATTTATATGACTAAGCGACGAACCAATTTTTGATAGATTATCAAAATCATAATCTATTAGAAAAGTTTTTGAAGAATCCGGGTTGGTAGTCGAACTCAGATCGATTAACTTTAAACCTGCTATTGTATCATAATTTTCAGCTGTCTTATTTTCAAACACTTCATCGCTGTACAATGAATCAAGAAATCCATCTCTTCGTGTAGAATCCATCAGTGTTGACATTGAAGCCATTACATCATAAAATTCTTTCATAAATGTAATTTTCAAAATCTCCTTTCCGGAGCCGTCACGATTTATCTTTATTGTTCTGTTGATCGAAATACAAGACGACATCAAAACTGGAATCATTAACAACGGGATTGATCTTAATATTAATCTTTGGAATCTCATTTATAATAAATTTTTATTTGTGATAAATTTAGCTAATTTATTTGCAAATAATGAGTTACTTATATTAAAAATTATTAATGTATCCCGTTTAACTGCTGTGATTTTAAGTTTGATATTTCAAATTTGATTTAATTATAATTCTCAGTAAAGCTAAACTTTAATATAGCAAATATGTTTACGGATTCTGTCCCCGCTTTTATTTATGAATAAATTAAAAATTCTTATACCCGTTTTAATGATTGTCTTCTTAGCAATTGCATTTTGGAGTGTTGTCAGTTTAAAAATAATGTTTTCCTTAGTTGATAAAGATCAGGTTTATAAATATTATCAGATCATATCAGCAAAGTATTATGATAATATTGAAACTGATAAAGTATCAGACACCGACTCAGGCATATTAAACAGTCAATCACTTTATGATGTCAAAAGCTATAAACTGAACTTTTCTTTCGATATTCCTCAAAAGAAAATTATCGGATCAGTGAATATGAATTCAGAAAGTCTCTCCGATACGTTGAAATTAATATATATAGATCTGGCAGGAAATATGACAGTAAATTCAGTGAAGTTAAACGGAGATGAAATCCCTCACAAAAGAATTGACGACTACATTGCCGCAGATATAAAAGGTAAACTTAAGTTAAATGAAACTTTTGATATTCAAATAGTTTATGAAGGCATTCCTGAAAATAAAGGCTTTGATTCTTTCAGCATTAAAAAATTTGATGATGAGCCGGCAATTTATACTTTAAGCGAACCAAATCATGCTAAAACCTGGTGGCCGTGCAAAGATGTTATTACAGACAAAGCTGATGCTGAAATAATTATTACTGTTCCGGAAAAACTTACCGCAGTCTCAAACGGTTTGCTGGTTAATGTCTCTGATACTGAAAACGGATCAAAAACTTTTCACTGGAAAACTTCTTATCCAACAGCTACTTATCTCGTTTCCCTTGCAATCGGAAAATATGACAAATGGACAGACACTTATACTTCAATGGACGGGAATATTCAAATGCCGGTAGAATATTATACTTATCCGAATCTTACTGAGAAGGCAAGGTATGACTGGAAAAATACGGTCGATATGTTGAAATTTTTTTCAGGCTATATAGGCGAATATCCGTTCATTAATGAAAAATACGGAATGGCAACATTCGGCTGGGTCGGCGGCGCAATGGAGCATCAGACCATTTCAAGCATGGGGTATACTCTTGTTACGGGAAATGGGAAATATGAAGACATAGTCGTACATGAACTTGTTCATCAATGGTTCGGTGATGCCGTTACTCCTGCTTCATGGAAAGATATCTGGCTTAACGAAGGTTTTGCATCTTATGGAGAAGCTTTATGGGTCGAACATACAAACGGCAAAGATGCACTGAAAAACTTTATGAAGAAAAGTGATTATTCGTTTTTTATGGGAACTGTATATGACCCGGAAGGATATATATTCGGACCTACAGTTTACAAAAAAGGAAGCTGGTGTCTTCATATGCTGAGAGGCGTAACAGGGGATTCGCTTTTCCGGCAAATTATAAGAACTTACTATGAAGAATTCAAATATAAAAACGCCGATACATATCAGTTTCAGAAAATTTGCGAGGACATTACGGGAAATGACTTGAACTATTTTTTCAATCAATGGATATTTACCGGCGCCGGACGTCCCGAATATTCTTATTCATGGAAATATGAAAAAGATGACGCTTCTACTGATTTGTATAAAGTAAGTCTTTTACTGAAGCAAAATCAGGATGATATGGAAGTGTATTCCATGCCTCTCAAAATTTTATTCAAAACAAATGCGGGGGAAGAAGAGATTACCGTATTTAATGACAGCAGAAGTCAGCAGATCAATCATTCGGTAAAAGGAATTCCTCTCGATGTAATTATAGATAATGATAATTGGGTTTTGAAAAAAATCAAAAAGGAGGAGAATAATTAATTTCAACATTTTAAATTTCAAAAAGTAATTATCGTTTATTTTATGTCTCAAATAAAAATTTTAACTGCTCTGATTATTTTCTTTTTAACATCGCAGATCATAACCGCGCAGACTTCTCTAATAATTAAGTTTAAGGAAAATACACCGGCTTCAGTCCTTTCAAATTTCAGAAATAATAATCCGGGCTCAGGTAATTCAGCTGTCTCAAAGCTCAGCAGGGATTTCGGACTGCGAAATACAAAAGCTGTATTCAGCAGCAGGATGCTTCAGAATTTTGACAGCAGAAGTTTTTCTTCCTTCGGTTTTGACAGAATTTTCATAACTGAAACCGATAATGTTAATCTCGATGTATTACTTACACAGGCAAGTAAGAATGATTACATTGAATATATTCAGATCAATAATACTCTAAAGCTGGAAAATTATTCCGCTCCGGAATATACGCCGAATGATCCTCTCTATAACGAACAATATTACCTGAATTACATTGGCATGCAAAATCTCTGGGATATTACTCTCGGCGATTCGAATGTTGTTATCGGAGTAATTGATACCGGTCTCGATTTTCTGCATCCGGATCTTCTGAATAGTTTTAAGATCAATTACGGCGAATACGGAAACGGCAAAGAAACAAATGGAATAGATGATGACAATAACGGATTTATAGATGACTGGCGCGGATATGATTTCACAGATCAGCCGCTGACCGGAGATCCGAGAAGAGGAGATTATCTCGATCCTGATAATGACCCGACAGATGACAATAAATTTTCTCACGGTACCGCTGTAACCGGTGTAATAAATGCCGGCTTTAATAACGGCAGGGGAATTTCATCAGTCGCTCCCGGATGTAAAGTGATGGTGCTGAGAGCTTTTGATGCCGAAGGTTTCGGCGAGGAAGATGATGTAGCAAATGCAATTCTGTACGGCGTTGCAAACGGAGTTAAAGTTTTTAATTTCAGTTTCGGGGATTATGTATTCAGTAATCTGTTAAGAGACGTTATAAAATTTGCATATTCGCAGAATGTACTTATTATCTGCTCAGCGGGTAATGACGGAACAGACAGACTGCATTATCCTTCCGCTTATGATGAAGTCGTTTCCGTCGGCGCATCGGACAACACAAATAACAAGGCGAGCTTCTCTTCTTTTGGTGAGACCGTAGATATTTTTGCTCCGGGTTTTCAAAACATGACTACAGTAAGGACAGGAAAAGGAAGTTCTCAGTATGGCGGAGATTATGATAAAATAAACGGTACTTCTTTTGCAGCGCCTTTGGTTGCAGGAATTGCCGGACTTCTGCTTTCAAGAAATCCGTCCCTTACAAATGAAGAAATAAGAGGAATACTTGTATCTTCGACTGTATTAATGCCCGGTCAGAGTGCCTGGGATCATATAAGAGCATCAGGCAGACTTGATGGATTTAAAGCTGTAGAGAATTTCAATAATCCGACCATCGCCAGAATTCATACTCCTTCGCAGGATTATACTTTTGAAAATGACTCGGTTGAAATAAGTCTATCCGCTGCATCCACTTTGTTCCAGTCCTATTCGCTTTATTACGGGATCGGACAGCGTCCCGCCGAATGGATTACGCTTTTGTCAAATCAAACATCACAGGTGCTCGAAGATACTGTTATGATATGGAACACTGCAGGTCTGCAGGATACTTCATATACTTTGAGACTTGCGATTAACAGTAATTCAGGAAGGACCATCGAACATCGAATGATAATTTTCAAAGATAAAAATCCGCCGGTATTTACAGATATTCAGTTTGGAAATCTTATCGATAAAAATAATTTTTCACAGTTGATCTTGTTTGCTACCAATAAAAGAACTCTCGGAAAGATTTATTATAAAAGAAGAGGAGTTAATGAAAATTATAAATCCATACTTGCAGATGTCGGAACTCCAAACATAGGATTTGTTACCGAAGCGCATTTCGGTCTTCTTAACGGTAATGATCTCGCTCCCAATACAGAATATGAATTTTATCTTGAAGCAATTTCTCTTAACGGCAAGACAGCTAGCTTCAGCGATACTGCATTCTATTTTTATACTCAGCCGTCTGTAAATATTTACGGTTATAGGGATAAGAGTTATAAAATGGGAAACTCACAATTCGCAAAGACTGTAGTTGATATAACAGGTAATGGTATAAATGATTTTCTTGTGAACGATATTAATAATAATTTAAAGCTGAATGTGTTTGAATTCAGCGGCGGCGCTTTTCAGAAAATTTCTTCCGATAACTGGGGCGACTTTAAAATTGCAAAAGATGTGGCGGACATTGACGGCGATGGTAATTTTGAAATACTGGCGTCAAGCGACAGAAACGGTTTCGTTTATGAATCAGATAATCCGGGCGGACTTCCAACAAACCTTATCTGGAGCGATCAGGGTAACGGAAATTTCTGGTCATCGCGGATAGCAGATACAGACGGAGACGGTAAATCAGAATTACTCGGATTCGGCAGCAGCGGTTTAAGAATTCTTGAAACAACTTCCGGAAATAATTTTAATCAGACTGCATCGCTGCCTTTTTTCGGAAAGGATTCCATTTCAAATTCACAAAATTCACTTGTTGAAGATTTTGACGGTGACGGTAAAGCGGAAATTATGTTCTCAAATATTTTTTACAGCCCATCAGCTCCCGGCTTTCCCATTACCTGTGTTTCCATTTATGAAAATGTTTCAGATAATAATTATAGAAGAGTTTTCATTGACAGTATTTTCAGATTTATAAAAGGTGATAATATTGTGTCCGGAGATTTTAACGGTGACGGCAAAAAAGATTTTGCTTTGGGCGTGATAAGTAACAGTTCTGACTTCATTCAGTATTACAGTCTTTACGCTTACACTTCAACTGCTGACGACAGTTACGAAATTATGGATATTACCGATATCTATAATTATAAAGATTACACTATTACTTCGACGATGGCGGCTGATGTTGATAACGACGGTATGGACGAAGTAACGGTCAATGTAGGTACGCTGTTTTATATTCTGAAATTTAATAATTCTTTAAACAGATTTACACCTGTATATTACAGGGAAGGGATTAACTCATTTAATCAGATCGCATTTGATTTTGACGGAAACGGTGTGAAGGAGATCGGAGTGAATACGGCAGAAGATTCCCTGATATTTTTTGAAAAGGAGATTGCATTTACAGGACCGGCAACTCCTCTTAATCTGATCGGATATAGTCTGGACTCAAATTCGGTTTTCCTTAGTTTTGAACCTGTAGCCGGCGCGGACAGATATAGAATATATAAAAGTGATTCTTCTATGTCATTCGTTTTATATGATTCGGTGAATGGAAATAATTATACGGACGCTAATATAATTAACAGAAAAAATTATTTTTACAAAGTCTCTGCTATTGATGATCAGAATCCTGTCAGGGAAAGTATGCTTTCAGATCCGGTCAATGTTTATATACACAACAAATCAAAATTAATATCAGCTGACTACAGCGCCGGCGGTTTTATTGTTTTAAAATATTCCGAACGCATTCCTACCCTTATTCCGAATCTTGAATCATTTGTGATCTCAGGTAATTCTGAGCCGCCATTTAATCCGAAAAATATTACCGTTAAAAGTAATTATGAATATTTTCTTACGCTTAATTCTATTCCTGTGAATGGAATTTATAATGTCAAAGCATCAGGCTTAAGTGATTTTTACGGATCGCCTGCGGATTCTAATTCGATAAGTTTCACAGTACAGGAAGCTGATTCGCAGAAATTTTATCTTGCAAAGCTTGAGCTTTCGGGTGAAAACAGACTTACTGTTGAATTCAATCTGGAAGTCGATTCGATAACTGTAAAAAATACCGCGAATTATAAATTTGAACCATTCAATATTTCTGTTACATCAGTTACAATAGATAACTCCGACAGAAGGAAAGCTTATCTTGATCTCGAAAAAAGATCGGTGATCGGCGCTACAGGAAAAAATTACATTATGAAGATCAGCAATGTTTTTTCTTCAGGCGGAATTAAAATAACTGAAGGTGCAGGCAGCAGTTTCGGTCTTATTTTCAATAAGGAAAATCTTAATGAAATGTATGTCTATCCGAATCCGTACAGTATTAATAATGGACAGGATTACATTACATTTGCCAATATTACAAGGAATACTAGTATTGAGATCTATGATCTGAAAGGAAAATTTTTAATTACTATAAGCGAAACTGACGGCAACGGAGGAGTAGAGTGGAATCTTAAAGACGGCGGGGGAAATTCAGTGCCGACCGGTATTTATATTTACAGAGCCACAGGTAAAAATTCAGATGGAAATGATGTGGAAGAAAAGACAGGTAAATTTGCAGTCGTTAAATAATTCTCATAAAAAAAAGGCGGTGTTAATACCGCCCTTCAAAAATAACTAAAATAAATTATTTGACGTGATCAGCCAGCGTTTTTCCTGCTTTGAATTTAGCAACTTTTTTAGCAGCAATTTTAATTTCTTTGCCGGTCTGAGGATTTCTTCCTATTCTTGCTTTTCTTTTTGAAATTGAAAATGTTCCGAATCCAACAAGTGAAAGCTTTCCGCCTTTCTTAAGAGTTTTTTTGACACCGTCAATAATTGATTCTAATGCAGCTCTTGCCTGAACTTTTGTAACATTAGCATCGCCGGCTATTTTAGCAACGAGTTCTTCTTTTGTCATTTTGTTGTATTTAGTTTAGAAAAAATAATTAAGCAAAAATAACATTGAATTAATTAAAAATCAATCTTTAATTAATAATACCAATGCTTTGCCGAATCTTTGTATAATCGGTATTGTTTGATCAAAAAACTTCTTAGCATTTTTTACTGAAGCACCTTCTCTGCATTTTTATTTTAAACACGAATGCTTATTCTTCAAAGTCATTTTCAAAACAGGATTTATTTATTGAAAAAACTATTGGATAAACAGAAATTTTTTTATGGGGAATTTCAGATTTCAAAGGTTTATATTTGCAACTGTAATTTAAAGAGAGTTGTCCGAGTGGTTGAAGGAGCACGCCTGGAAAGTGTGTAAGGTCGTAAGGTCTTCGCGGGTTCGAATCCCGCACTCTCTGCAGTTCAAATTTAAAGGAAGAATTTTGACAGTACCATCAGAAATTATCACAAAGAAATTTACTTCCATTCTTTAATCAAATTTTTTTTTATAATACAATTTCCGGAGAGGTGGCAGAGTGGTCGAATGCGGCGGTCTCGAAAACCGTTATAGGGGCAACTCTATCGAGGGTTCGAATCCCTCCTTCTCCGCATGATCATTATAAATTTGTTTTTGAAATACTGAACAGTCACTGATTGACAGAAGGTCATGTGCTTAATCAAAATGTTGTGTAAACTTTTTATAAATGAAAAATTTGTTATAAAAAAATTATTGAACGCCTGATCAATACAGGAATTTGGAACAGCAATATTTTCAAAAACAGTTTCTGACCTTTCTAAAAAAATATTCATTTGATTATCTTACGCAGCTGCTCTGCTTTTTCAATATACCATTCATTATTGTTAACACCTGAAATTTTAATCCCGTCTGTTAATTCCTTCAGATGAAATCCCGAGAATTTAGAAGGAGAATTCTTCATTTTATACAGCTTTCTTAGAATATCATAATTTTTTTTAAGATTCTTTTTACGGTCAGGAGTTAATTCTTTTGTTTCATTAATATAATGAATAAAAGAATCAAGACTTGACAAACCTGTCTCAAGTGAATCAGTTTCATAATACAACTTTAAATATAAAATCTTCGTCAGGTTTTTAATGTAAATGTTTACAGGCTCAACTTCAGAAAGATGTTCAATTGTTTTATCGAAATTACCCAGACTGAATTCCACTATTGCCTTTGCCAAGTAACAGACGGAATCTCTTTTAGAAACTTCAAGCTCATTTGTAAATTCGGTTATGATCTTATTAGCATATCCAATTTCATTAGAGTTAACAGCATTTTGAATCACTTCAAGATAAATGTTTATATATAATGGTCCGACACCTTCGGAGTTATATTTTACGGTTTCAAGCTCCTTTTTTAATAAAGAATATTTCTCTTTGTAAAAATTTTTATCACCACTGTAAATTCTGTAGGCGCAGTAATTTTTTAATTTTATAAAGAGATTTGAACAGTCACCGTTCTTATATTTATTTAAATTATTATAAACAATGTTTTTTAAAGTAAAGTAGTTTTCTGTATCATCTTTTTTCACAGAAAGCATTATCAGTCTGACACGCATTTCAATTTCAAATTTGACGGGACTCTTTATCTTAATAAGATCTTTAAGAAATTTTTCGAAGTCAATATGTCGAGCAAATTCCGGCATAATTTCTTTTTCAAAATCAATATTAAAAGAAGCCATATTAACATTCAGATCAGTCATGTTGAACTCAAGCAACAACAGTATGTAGCACAGATCATATTCTGTTCTGCTGATCAGATGACCCGGCACATTTTTCATACCAGACCTGTATAAATGAAAAGCAATATTTTCAGCTTCAAGCCTCCCCATAAAATCAAAATATTCATGATCGATTTTTCTCACTTTATATTGTTTCCTTATCTTTTTTATTTTCAGTTTAAAGAGATTGTCAAGAAATCTAGAATTGTATTCTCTGAGAAGTATGCTGTTATAATGATTGTCCTCAACAGTATTTTTTTTAATGCTGTTAATGACGAGAAACATTTCCGTAAGCTGGAGAAGTTCTGACATAAGATTCCTTACAAAACTGTAACTGTATTTATTCTTTTCGAATATCGGTTTAAGTAGAGTTTCTTCAGTTATGTCTTCCTGATTTAAATTTTCTGAATTCTTTAAAATAATGCTGTACATCTCTGAAATTTTTTTCTTTTTATTAAAGTATGATGAATTAAGAAATTCCGATAATTCATCTCTTTCTTTTTCAGAAAGCTTTATAATTGTTTCAATAACTTTACTTTTCAACATGATAATTAGTGATTTACATCATTATATATTTTTATATAAATATAAAAAACATACAATTTTTGCAGTAAATCTTAATTTACTAAGATTAATGGAAGTGATTTTCATTAAAAAGATTCTTATGAAAAGAGAATTTTTCGGGTTAGTTTTGTCAAGTTTATCAATTTAAAAAATTATCATGAAAACAATTTTAATTTTACTTTTGCTACAGGTCTCTGTTTTTACTATCGGACAGACGACAAAGATAGCGGAGAATCTTTACAGCTATACAAATCCTAATCAGTTAGCTGATCAGCATTGTACGCCGGATATTAAATTTGATCCTTCCATACATGAAAATATCGCAGGTCCTTACGATGGCGGAAATCTACAGTTCATCTGGCCTTTTAATGAAGCTGTTGATGAAGGAATTGTACTTGTAAACTATGTTGACAACCTTTCAGGTAATGGAATCAAAGATTATAATGATGACAACTGGGCATACAATGGTCATAACGGAACTGATTTTAGTCTGCATGATTTCAGAAATATGGACAGGTTTTATGCCGTCAAGGCGGCTGCATCAGGGACGGTAGTTAAGATTGTCTTTAATAATTTTGACAGAAATACTGGCTGGGGAGATGTTGATCCGGCAAATATTGTTCTTATCAGACATGATGACGGAAGCTATGCTTATTATTATCACCTGATGAAAAGGTCAGTAACTGTAAAGCTTGGCGAATATGTCCCGCAGGGGAAAGTAATAGGTTATGTCGGAAGCTCAGGTAATTCAACGGACGCACATCTTCATTTCGAGCCCGGATATTTTGTAAACGGAAACTGGAATAAGAGGGACCCGTGGTCCGGTATTTACAATCAGCTGCCTTCTCTTTGGGAAACTCAGATCCCATATGTCGGATTCAGGGCTTTCGAATTACATGATATGGGAGTTTTTACAGCCGGATTAGTTGGCGGAAATATGAATAATGATTTAGTTCCGTATTTAAAGGAGAGAATAATCTCTCCGAATACAATAAGCGGTTACGAAAGCAAGATAGGTTTCTGGGTGTTGCTGCAGGGAAATTATTCCGGAAAAACAATCAAATATGAGATCAGAGATGCATACGGAATACTATTTGACGATATATCATTCAATCTTAATTCACAGGCACAGTATTCCTGGTCATGGTGGACGCCTGATTTTAATCCCGGAATCGAAGTAACAGGTAACTGGTATGTAAGAGTTCTTTATGATAATGTTGAAAAGGGAAGATACTTTTTTAATGTGCAGCTGCTGACAAGTAACAGACCGAGGATGTATCCCGCTGCAGGCAAGATTTTCAGAAGATCAATATTTGTTCAGAGAGATACTCTGCGAGTGAGACCTGTAAGAACTAATATGGAATACGAACTTGTCGGAGCGCCGCCAAATGTAACCATTACAAATGACTCAATAGTAAACATAGGAATTTTTGATCAGGCTTTCAGAGTCAGGGATTTCAAAGTGATTGCCAGTATGGGAGGCAGTTCGACTTTACGGGATACAATGTTTTATAAACTAATTGACACCGCAAAAAACCATTTTCAGGGAAACGGAATAGTTTCACTTGAATTAAAGACTTATCTCGAAGGCAGATATAGCGGTTCATTTATGGAAGAAGATTCTATTACCGTGCTGCTGAGAAATGCACTTTCGCCCTATGTAATAATAGATCAGGCTACAGTATATTCGCTGTCAAACGGCAGCAGTATAGTTAATTTTCCGGGAGCAACCAGCGGAGTTTATAATTACATTGTTGTGAAACACAGGAGTTCAATAGAGACATGGTCCAAGACATCAATGCAGTTCCCCAATGGACAGCCGCTCAGTTATAATTTTACCGATGAAAGTACAAAAGCATACGGGAATAATCTTAAATTAAAAGGCGGAGAATACTGCATTTATTCCGGGGACATAAATCAGGATGGAATAGTAGATGTTATTGATGTTGCTTCAGTAGATAATGATCTTTCATTTTTTATTCAGGGGTATGTCGTTACCGATCTTGACGGGGATGATTTTGTAGATTCATCTGATATGGCAATAGTAGAAAATAATGCAAACAACTTTGTTGCAAGAATGAGACCTTAATTTTTAGAAAATCCTCAGGATATTCAAAGGATTATCTCATGATAAACAGCTGATACATATTTTCTCATCAGCGGGATAAGCAGGATGAGATTTAACCTGCTTTTTTATTTAGCTTTCTCCGAGCAGATATTTTCTTACAAACATTACAGTGACATATCTCTGAAAATCCGCATTACTTTTTTTAGCAAATCCGTGACCTTCATCTTTAGCTTCCAGATACCAGACAGTTCCGCCGATTGATTTAATTGTTTTCATCATCTGCTCGGCTTCAGTCCTCGGTACTCTCGGATCATTTCCGCCCTGAACAATGAGAATTGGCTTCGTAATTTTTTCGGCATTATTCAGAGGTGAAATTTTTTCAAGAAACTCATAAATTTCAGGATCACGTTCATCTCCGTATTCAACTCTTCTAAGATCAGTTCTATAGCTTTCGGTATTTTTCAGAAACGTATTGAAATTAGAAATACCAACTACATCCACTGCGCACCGGATCCTGTCAGCATAATCCACAGAAACAGCCAGCGCCATATATCCGCCGTAACTTCCTCCCATCACCATTACCCGTTCTGCGTCAAGATCCGGCTGCAATGCGACCCAGTCTAGCAACGCGCCAATATCTTTCACGGAATTTTTTCTGTTAAAACCATTATCAAGTTTAATAAAATTTTTTCCAAAACCTGTAGAGCCTCTAACGTTTGGAAAAATTACGGCAATGCCTAGTTCATTCAGATAATAATTCATGGATCCGATAAATCCGGGTCTTGACTGACCTTCCGGTCCTCCGTGTACATCTATAATTACCGGACGCTTGCCCTCGAATTTTGCTGAAGGCTTGTAATAAAATCCGCTGATCTCAAGTCCGTCAAAGCTGTTCCATTTTATTAGTTCAGGAATACTTAACTCTTCCGGGATCAAACCACCCATATCACTTTCTGTCCAGACCGTAACGTCATTTGAATTTAAATTGTAAACATAAATGTCGCGTGATGATCTTGCTGAACTTACGGAAACAGCGAGATCTTCCGAATTATTGTGAAAAGACAGACTACTATATAGTCCGACCGGTAATTTATCAATTCTTTTTGAAATGTCTGAAGCTATATTCAGAATATATAAAACAGACTGACCACTCTCGTTAACAGTATATGCGAGATGCTTACCGTCAGGAGAGAGTCTCATTCCTTCTGCGTCACCGGCTGTATTTTCAGAAATAAATCTCACGGAATTATCAGATAGGTCCATGTAGGCTAGTGTCTTAAATTCATGATCTTTATCCGTGATAAAATATAGTCCTTTGCCGTCTGTACTGAATACGGCATTACCATAATAAATATCTTCGCTGTTCCTTGAAGTTAGAGGAGTAAGGTCTCCGGTAGTGAGATCAGCTATATGATAATGTGAAACAGTACTGGAAATAAATTCCATCAGCAGAAGATACTTTCCGTCTGCTGAGCAGTCTATGATTCCCCATCCGCCTCCTTTCAGTTCAAGGAATAGTGAATCAGATTCAGGTAATCCCGGATTCATAATATATATATCTCTGTCAGCGCCGTTTCTGCGGGTGGATGTATAAGCGATTTTATCAGAACCTTTTATCCATTCAATGCTTCCGTTCTGTTCACGTCCGCCTTTTGTCAACATTGTAACTTTTCCATCGGCAATGTCATAACGGTAAATCTGTCTGAACTCATCTCCGCCGATATCTTTATAAAATAGAAAATATTCACCTTTGACGGGTTCATAACTTGCGTTTCTTACAGGTTCATCAAAAAAAGTTATCGGTTGAGCTTTCTCAAGCGGATAAGTAAGGTTGCTTAGCTGGCTTGTATTTCCAAATCTCGTTGACATTATCATTTCCTTTTTCAATGGATGCCAGTCACAGAAAATCGCGCTTTTTGACTGAGTGTATTTTTCGAGTTCAGCCGCAACGGAGGAAGGTATAGCCGGAATTCCGTCCGTGATTAGATTTTCGCCCGGAACAATGTATTCAGAGTTTTGAGATAAACTCAGACTGAACGAAGCAAAAAATAAACTTAAAACAAAGAAACATCTTTTCATTTTGGTTAAGAATTATTAAATAGAAATTATAAGCCAATTTATAAATTGCAATATACGAAATACAAAAGATTATTTTAAAACAAATCTCAAACAACTTTGTCATGGATTTAAAAAGAAAACCTCTGTTGACCCCAGAACTTGACATTTAAAATTCAAATTATTAATTTGCATAAGCACTTATATAAACATAAACATAATAATAATCTTAAATAACGAATTTAATGAATACGATTAAGCAGCTTGGATACATAGCTATCGGTACACGATTAAGAATGCTGACTGATAAATTTTTAACCGATGCGGATAAAATATATAAGTCACTGGATGTGGACTTTGAGCCTAGACTGTTCACGGTGTTTTATCTGATAAATCAAAAGAAATCGATCACGATCACTGAGCTGGCGGAACAGCTCGGATACACACAGCCTGCTGTCACGCAAATTGCAAACACGCTGGTTTTAAAAAAACTCATAAGCGCTGTTAAAGAAAAAAAGGACAGC
>Ga0138256_10001274_pt1 | contig 27207 bp, 11 predicted proteins | sample KNB2016incub_MG_FD_105486 | JGI IMG/M metagenome (GOLD analysis project Ga0138256, IMG submission 105486) | Active sludge microbial communities from wastewater in Klosterneuburg, Austria - KNB2014incub_MG | ecosystem: Engineered > WWTP > Activated sludge > Unclassified | place: Austria...
TCACCACTCGAGGGCAGTCACTTCTCGGTGCCATGATCAGACTACACTACCACGGACTCCCACTTGCTGTATAAAATCATGCGCGCGCCGTGCGCTTATGAAACAGAGTAAGACTCTAACCGACATGGATTCAAAGAAAAAGGAAACCGGGCTCTCGAGATACTTGCAGCTAGTTGACGGAAACACCTCGGATGCAATTGCAAACTTGCCAGCGTTGTGGCTGTTCGCCTACTTGGCAGATCCATCGTTCGTTGGCTGGGAGCCTCTTGGTTTTCGTCTTCCGCGAAGATGAATTGCGCGGCATGCCACTCGACGTGCTAGTGTCCGCTGAGAATTGAACCCCGGACGGCCCCAGTCGCGGACCGACATCCGACGGTAGCCGTGGGTTTCAACCCACGGAACGTGGCAGGGGACGACGGAAATGTCGCGGAGCTACGCAATGACGTTATGTCCGCGCCAGCACAAATCGTCAATCGTCGCTCCGCGACTCAGAATCCACGGTCGGAACATTTCCGTGGGTTGAAACCCACGGCTACCATCATGCGGTCGCTCTGCGACCAATCGCAGAATACTTCGCGCCAGACTTCTGGAACTCATCGGCTCTTGGCGCGAAAATGCTGACTGACAAAATCCTTTACGGCGTTGCCCGAACGGGGTGACGGGAATTGGTGTCGTGTTTGTGATGTCGTAATTTCCGTGGCTGCTCGGAACGTGCGTTTTATAACTTGCGTCCATCGGGTTGGTAGTGGACGAGGCAACGAGTCCTTCTGCTTTTACTGACGCCAGGGACTCGTCGCCTCGTCCACTACCAGAAAGTGACGCGGCCACTCAAGTAATAAATCGCACGTCCCCGCAGCCAAAACACATTGAAATCATCCTCATGACCACAGACATCATCACAATCGACGGCTCCCAAGGCGAAGGCGGGGGGCAGATTTTGCGGTCGACGGTTGGTTTGGCAGCGGTGGTAGGGAGGGCCGTGCGGATTGAGAAGATTCGGGCGGGACGCAGTAAGCCGGGGTTGATGCGGCAGCATCTGACGGCGATGAACGCGGCGGCTCAAATTTGTAATGGTACGCTGGTTGGTGCGACGCTGGGATCGAAGGATGTGACGTTTGAGCCTCAGCAGGTTTGCGCGGGCAAGTATCAGTTCAGTATCGGAACGGCGGGCAGTGCGACTCTGGTGCTGCAGACCATTCTGCCAGCGCTGCTGACGGCGGATGGGTCTTCGGAAGTGATCCTGGAAGGCGGCACGCACAATCAATGGGCTCCGCCGTTTGATTTTCTACAACGCGCGTACCTGCCGATCATTAACCGGATGGGACCACGGGTTGAGGCGACTCTGGAACGGCACGGCTTCTATCCGGCGGGCGGCGGACGGTTTGTAGTAAAGATCACGCCGTCGGAATCGCTGAAGGGTTTTGATTTGCTCGAACGAGGCGACACGGTTGCCAAAGTCGGGCGAGTTCTAATCAGCAATCTTCCGTACAGCATTGCCGAGCGTGAAGCGGACAAGATTGTGCGCAAGCTGTCGTTTCTGAAGAAGGATGTCACGATTGAGCCTGTCGAATCGGCGGGTCCGGGGAACATCGTTTTTGCGGAACTTCAGTCACAGCACGTGACAGAAGTTGCGACAGGATTTGGTCGCGTCGGTGCCTCGGCCGAGCACATCGCTGAAGAAGTTGTGAAGCAGATTCGCCGTTATTTGAAGTCGTCGGCTCCGGTGGGTGAATATCTTGCCGATCAGATTCTGCTGCCGCTGGGACTGAGTGCGGCTCAGCCGAGTTCGAGCAGCGTGCTGCGTGGCGGTTCGTTCCGGACGCTGCCGCTGTCACGGCACTCGGAAACGCATATCGATATCCTGCAGATGCTGTTGCCCGTGCGAATTGGCTTGGAACGCTCGGACGAGGATTGCGTGGTGACCGTGAGGCCGAAGGAGTGATTGTCGCACTTGATGGTCAACCAGCCTCAACGGCCTGCGGCCACCTTCTTCACCGAGATCGGTGGAGAAGGGAGAAATAACGATCGACGAGGCAGGAGCCTCCGGGGCAGTGTGTTCCAGGGCTGGAGCCCTGGAACAAGGTTTCTGCTAATCCAGAAATACGGAGCGTTCGGCGGGAGTCGGCATGCGACAGGCGTCGTGTTTGCCGAAGAGGCGGTAGCGAGAGCGAGAGACGATGCGGTAGCCGAGATCGCGGACTGGCCAGGGAATGATCCAGAGCAGTCCGCCGAGCAGTTTCCAGCGGCCGCCGAGCGTCATCAGGATCCGACTGACAGCGGCGGTTCGCACAAACGTGACGCCATCCCGCATGAAGACCAGTGTGTCGAGACGGTCACGAATGGATTTGTCCAGCATTATTCCGGCGTTGCTGCCCTGCAGCGGAGCGAATCGCAATCGGTGCTCGGGATCACGCGCCAGCAGCCAGTTCACGGAGTGATTGCACAGCCCGCAAACGCCGTCGAAGAAGACGGTGGGGTGCTCGGTGGATTTTGGTTTGGGATTTAATTCCGGCACGGATGGTCTCGGATGATTTTGGGGTGACAGGCGCTTTGGGATTCAAACCGCTGATGGTAGTGGATCGTAACTGATTTCCGCCGCATTCATCCCAGCCGGATCACAATTGTGGGGCTGCCATCGAACGCTTTCATGAAATCATCAGCAAGTCCGTCGTGGCTTCCATCGGGGCGAGCCCGAAGGAGAGCAGGAATGAAGGCGAGTTTTTGTGGTGGTAGCTGTCAATTGTGGCTCCATTGGGACGAGCCCAACGGAAACCGGGAGTGCCCGGCGAGATCAGGTTTCGTTCGTGAGAACTCAAAGATTCATTGCTGCTGTATCGCGCCGACGCGCAGTTCAACCAGCGGCAGCGAGCTGTTCAGGCTGCCGGATCGAAAACCTTCCAGATCGACGGTGACATATTTGAACCCGAGCGCGCGGAATTCTGCTGTAATGCGTTCGCGGAGGTCGTGTTTCAGCAGACGCGGGATCTGATCGATGGGGACCTCAATGCGTGCCAGTTCATTGGCTTCATGCCGCACGCGAAGTTCCTGCAGTCCCGTCGCGGATTTGAGGAACGCTTCCGCGCGTTCAACGCGAGCGACACGTTCCTCAGTCACTTCGACACCGTAGGCGATGCGACTGGAGAGACACGGCGAGGCGGGTTTTTCGGCGACGGAGAGATTCCAGTATCTTGCTAGCCCGCGGACCGCTGCTTTGTTCAGTCCTTCTTCAATCAGCGGACTGCGGACATTGTGATTCGTCGCCGCCTGCATACCGGGACGATAGTCGCCGAGGTCATCGGTGTTGGCTCCGTTGACGATTACGTCCACACCCAGATCCTGCAGGTGCGATGCCGTCAATTCATAGAGCGTGTCTTTGCAGAAGAAGCAGCGTTCACCCGCGTTGCGACGGTACTCGGGGCGATCAAACTCCGATGTTGACAATTCAACATGGCGAATGCCAATCTGCTTTGCTTCGGCGCGTGCAATCGCCAGTTCGCTTGCCGCCAGGCTGAGACTGACGGCTGTCACGGCCACCGCCTTATCACCGAGGGCCTCAAACGCCGCACGAGCTACCACGGCGCTATCGACACCACCGGAGAATGCGACGGCGACGGAGCCGTAGCTTCGCAGTCGCTGCACGAGGCGCTGTGCAATGTCAGCGATTGATTCAGTCATTTCAATGGACATGATTTGTTGTTTTTCAGTAGGTCCTGCCTGCCGGGCAGGACTTCGCGGCATGCCGCGACCTGCGACCAAACACTCTTCCAACTTCAAAATCACTTCGGCGCAGTTTACATTCACGCTTCCTGGTTTCGCGACGCTGCATCCCGCACTCGGGTTCGTCTTGCGGCAATTCGAAAAGTCCTTTCCGGCAGAAAGGACCTACTTTGACTGCCGCAAATGATTCAGCCAATTCGATTCATCAGAACTGAACGGCGGCTCCAGTGGACTGTTGTAGTTCATAGACAAATCGTACCGCGCCCGTTGATAGACGATCTCAAAAACGTCCTGAAGCGGCAGCATGGCATCGGCGTCACCGCGTTTGAGTGGGATTGGAATTGTTGGCAGTGGGTCGCGAATTGTCCATGCGTAGACTTCACATCTCGGTCGGCGATTGGCACGGCTGACGATCGCAAAATAATCAGCGGCGGGCACTGGTCCAATCAATGGCAAGCGATCACCGCCGCGCAACAAATCCAGTTCGACAAGGTGAGAACTCCTGGAAAGAAACTCTGTGCGCTTCGCGAGGTATTCATGGCGGCCGGTGCCGTTGCGACGTTTGTTTGCGGGCGAAAGCAATTCGATCACCGTGACCACTTCCATGGAAACTCGATGACGTACGAAAAGGTACGTTTCGGATCGTTCTACCGGCATCGGGACTTCACATTCAACTGCAACGGCTGTGCCTGATGTTTCGAAACTCGTTCGTCCCAAGGCCGGGCCGGAGTCCATTGATAGAATCGCCACGTCCGCTCGCCGCACGGAGCCTGGATCTTCGCTTGCCTGTTCGACATAGACGCGCCGCTCGACGCGCACCAGGTAGTCCGGTTCAAGGCCAGGACTCAGGCGATCTGATATCGCGGTCATGAGTCGCGTATGAAAATCTTCCCACTCCTGATTCTCAAGGAACGGGTCCATTCCGGGAAAGGGAGATGGCATGTTTAGGCCTCTGTGATGTGTGGTTGGCGATGCTTGTAACTGAAGTCGTGAGACTTCAGAAGGGCACTGAACTCTCACGAGTTCAGCTACGAAGACGTCAAACAGTCGCCATCATACTGACACGGCGTATCGTATAGACAGTTTAGGCAAGATTTCCGGAACAAAACGAGGTGCGGCGAAGTCCAACGGGAATCTGCTTTTGCTGGATTGCAGCAAAGTAGACTGCGGCAAGGCTCGGAAATGCGACTTTTTTTGACCTACACTTGAGTGATTCCGTGCCGCAAAACGTCTGTTGAAGGCAGGATAAAATGTAAATTCCGCACAATCCGCGTAGACTACCACTCGGCGGCAACGCGAATAGTGCTCAGGATATTGAAATTAGCTACTTGTTCCGAGGCTCCAGCCTCGGAACAGACTGCACGGGAGGCTCCTGCCTCCACAGTGTTTGAAGGCAGGAGCCTTCGGGGCAGTGCGTTCCAGGGCTGGAGCCCTGGAACGAGAAATGACACGTCCGCCAATGCGGATCGACAAGTTGCAAATCGACAACAAATAGAGATCACGATCAAAGGTCACAGGCATGGCAAGCATCTTCCAATCTCTTCGAAATATCGTTTCGCGACGAGACATGCGTTTTCGAGAAGCCAGGCTTTTTGAAAAGGCCGGGCTTCTGATCGTCCTGCTGGCATTTTTGTCGCTGTCGCTTTCGCAAACGAAGGCTCAGGAGACCACGCCTGCCGGAGACGAAGCTGCAGCGGTGCCAGCAGCGGATGAGACTGCAAAGCCCTCGCTGTCGGAGAAATGGGATCGGCTGATTTACGTGCCGTTCCGCGAACTGCAGAAAGTCTTCGACAATCAGGAGGCATCTGTTGTTCTGCCGTATGCCGAATATCTTGACCTGATGAAACGGGCGATCAACGCCGTTCCTGTCACGACGGGAAATCAGGATGCTGTCATCACGTCCTCCTCCTGGACCGCATCCGTGGAAAAAGATCTCGCCCGAGTCACTGTCGAGCTGAAACTCAATGTCCTGAAAGAAGAAGGCTGGGCGACATTGCCGATTACGTTCGGTGCCGCCGCGATTGGAAAAGTTGAACCTGCGGATGGAACCGTGTTGCTCAAGGGAACCGGACAAGGCACTTACGAGTTGCTCATCAAAGGTGCCGGGCAGAAAACGGTGACGCTGGAGTTGCTGGCGACGATTCTGACATCTCCCGAAGACCGATCGTTTGCCATTCAGTGTCCTCCCACCGGCATCAGTGAACTGGTGGTGACGATTCCAGAGCCCGATCAGACCGTGAAAATTACTCCGCTGCAAGTGCTGCTGCCGACGGACGGCATTGCCGCAGAAGGCAAGACGGTCGCCAAAGCGAGCCTTGGTGCCACCAATCAGTTTGCGGTCCATTGGAATCCGCGAGCGGGCTCGAAGCCGGTCATGGATCTGCTCAGCAGCGTGACAAATCAGACGAGTGTGCGCATCGAGCAGGGCCTGTTGCAGTCTCGGACGGTGCTGAACTATGAAATTCTCCGTGGCGAACTTCGCGACGTGACGATCTTGGTTCCGAAGGATGCGAGAATCATCGATGTCGTTTCAGCGGCCGGTCGCATTCGATCATGGACTGCGGAAGCCGTTGGCGAGACGCATCAGGTCGTGAAGGCCGAGTTGCTGGTTCCGGCGACCGAAAAATTTCAGATCGAAATCCAGACCGAACGCGCGATTGAAGGCGACACACTGCAGCTCATCGGCATGTCGGCCGATGGCAAGCTGCATGGCGTTCATGCCGACGCCGTTGTGCGGGAAGCCGGGCGGCTGGCGATTGTCACCGATCCGTCATTGACCACCGTCGTGAAGACTCAGGTTGGTGTAAAGCAGGTTGAGGCCGGTGCCGCAAACGGGAAAAGTGAGCAGTCGGCAGCGGCTACGAACACCTGGGAGTTCAGCGGTACCAGCGGGCAACTTGTCGTGCAGTTGAAACCCGTCGAACCCCGACTGCTGGTGACTCACCATATTCAATACGTCTTCCGCGACGATGAACTGCGGATGAAGTCCGTGCTGAAGTACGAAGTCGAACGCGCGGGTGTGTTCCAACTGGCGTTGAAGGTTCCGGAATCGCTGACCATCGACAGCGTCTCGGCGGACGGAATGAGCGAATTCAATATCGACAAAGGCAGCGGCAAGGTCACGCTGTCGCTGACTCAGAAACGCATGGGAGCGATCGAAGTCATTGTGCAGGGTCATCAGGCATTCGATGCCTCAGCGGAAAACGCGGAGATGGAACTGCCGACGGTCACTCCTGAAGGTGTCGAACGCGAAACCGGTGTTGTGATCGCATACGCTCCAGAATTTCTGGATGTGATCACCGTCGATGAAAAACTCGTCGGACTGTTTCCTTCGCGCGACACAGCGGTAGAACAGCTGCCTCGCTTGCGACACATCGCATCGTGGAATTTTACACGACGTCCGCTGGCGCTGTTTGTACGCACGTCGCCTCGGCCCGCTCAAATTGCAGCATCGGTGGGCACGACGGTTCATGTTGAACCGGAGATCGTGAAACAAAACGCAGTCATTACATTCGATATTCAAAACGCCGGAATCGATACACTCCGAGTGGCCGTGCCGGAAGCCGTGTCTAACGACGTGCGGTTCCGCATGATGACGCCGGGGCATACGATTCAGCAGCGCGACAAGGCGGCTCAGGCCGAAGACGGCTGGGTGACATGGACGCTGGTTCTGCAGGATGAAACGACCGGCAGCATTCAACTGGGAGTGGACTGGGATGTGTCGCTGAAAAAAAACGCGCCCGTTGCAGCACCTGCGGCCGGATCGCCAGCTGCAGCAGCAGCGGATACCGTGAGTCAGGGTGCTCCTGAGCAAACTCTTGTCGTCGAACCGCCGCGAGTGCTGGTTCCGTTTACAGACGATCAGGCGAAGCGTCGTCGAGTTGTCCTGACGCAGACCCGCGGCGAGATTCGGCTGCTGCGGCATGAGTCGCTGTCGATTACCGCAGACTCGCAGGGCGACACGACGGAAGCGATCGACGTTCGCGAACTTGAACTGATGGAGCAGGACGGCTATCTGGCCTACCGCTATTTCGCTCAGCCCGCGTCGGCGACGATTCGCATCCGCAAGCATGAGATTCACGAAGTCGCGGCGACAGTCGTGTCTCGCGGGGCGATCGAAGTCGTGACGGAGCGGCAGTCACTCGCGTCGTGGCGTTGCCGATTCCGGATTACCACCAGCGAAAGGCAGAGACTGCGTATCGATCTGCCGGTCGGCTGCGATTTGCAGGCGCCGTTGCTGAATGATCAGCGCACGACGATTGAAAAGGCGACAGATGTCCAGGCCGATGAAAACTGGGAAGCGTATTACGTCAACGTGAGTCGTGAATCGACTTCCGATCAGGAATTCCTGCTGACGCTTCAGTTCCGCTGTCCGATTGTGGATTCCGACGCTCGACCGTATTCCGGTCGCGGTGGCGTGCAGGAATTGCACCTGCCTGTGGTGGGTGAAAGCGGTGGTTCGACAGTAGTACAACAATTGAAGGTTGTGCTGTGGGGGCCGGAAGAAATTGCATTCCTTGGCGATCCCGACCTGTGGACTCAGGAAGGGGCCGTTCCGCCATCAGTGACCCGCCCTCTGACATCTCCATCAGCTTCGGTTGCTGCGGCTGCGGTGAATGACTGGGTCGATCCACAGCGTGTGGCCTCGGGAGACTTTCCGACTCAGGGCAGCGCCTCGGTTTACCGAGCCGTCGGTCGCCAACAGATAATCAGCGTGACATGGTGGAGTCGCACATTCCTGTTCTGGATGATCAGCGGCACGCTGGTCGTGATTGGACTAATCCTGCGACGGACGTCGTGGGAGAATCGAATCACACTCGTGCTTTTGGCGATGTTCGCAGTAGCGGCATTTTCGCTGAGCGGTCGTAATGCAACGCCGCAATATGTCGCGATGGCATGGCCAGGGATTTTGGTCGTCGGAGGAATTTGGCTGACGGGTTTGCTTATTGGCCAGCGAAATGGGAACGGTGAGAATCATGGGAATCACGAGTCGCCGCCTGCCCCGCCCGCTCAACCGCCAGGGCCGAGTCCGTCGCCAAGCCCATCGCCAGCGCAGATGAAAGCCAATGGCAGCACGCTGCCGCCCGGCACGGTGTCTCCTGCTCCTGAAGTCAGAAAGATGATGGATGATCTGATGGGAGGTGGAAAGTGAGTGATTCAAAGCGGAAAGCAGAAAGCGGAAAGCGGAATAACGCTGTCCCTTCTCCCCCGAGATCGGGGGAGAAGGTGGCCGAAGGCCGGATGAGGGGGCTTGACGCGCGATGTTGCCCCCTCACCCTAACCCTCTCCCCCGTTGGCGAGGGTTTTGATGTGGCGAGTCGTTCGACGGGGGAGAGGGGACCGAGTAGGTCCTTTCTGCCGGAAAGGACTTCCGCCGAAGGCGGACCTGCGCGACGTGATGACAATACTTCGCGTCGATTTATGAACGGCACTCGCACTCAGGTCGCGGCAAGCCGCGAAGTCCTGCTCGGCAGGCAGGACCTACAAGGGGGACGCACTCGGAGGGCTGACGCCCTGCCGCTCGCCATACTGTTTTCGATTCTCACATGCCTCTCATTCGTCCCATCAGCCTCAGCGCAGGACACCAACGAACAATTCATCCCGGCCGATCAACTGGATACTGTCTTTGATCGCGATCGTCGCGGTGTGATGATGAAACGTGAAGAATTCCAAGACCTGCTCGAAAAAGCGCGCGCGAATGCGAAGGGCACTGACGTACCGATTCCCATCATCACGGAGCAGGCAAATCTGACGGTTACGCTCGGTGATCAGCAGGCGCTGGTGACGATGGAACTCAAAATCCGGCAATATGCCGAAGGCTGGCAGATGCTCCAGATTCGAGCGGGCAATCTGCTTGTTGAGACAATTCAGATCGATGGCCAGCCGGCGCTGATTGCCCGCGATCCGGCCGATCCGACGGCGCTGCTGTTGGCTCATGAAAACCCTGGTGAGTTCACAGCGGTTGTTTCCATGTCCACGCAACTGGCAACGCTGGGCAGTGACCGTACGACGGCGTTTCAGTTGCCGGTGGTTCCCGCCGTTCAGATGACGGTCAACTGTCCTGCCGGTCGGCATTTGCTCGTCAACGATCTGAAACTCGATCGCCCGGCAGCCGATGATGTGGCCACGGATTACGTTGTGCCTGTGGGCAATGCGCCCGATGTCCGATTGCGATGGGTCGTGCAGCGCAAAGAAACTGAAGCACAGACGCTGGTGTTCGTGCGCAGTGATGGCCAGCTGCAGGTTCAGAAAGAAACGCTGCGATGGGAAAGTGATTCCCGCGTGAGCGTGTTTGGCGGCACGATTAACAAAGTCGTCGCGCGGGTTCCTTCACGGCTGGAAATCACCAGTGTCGAATCCACGGGATTGGAAGCGTGGACATTGGATGACGATCCGGACAACGCAGGATTCACACGTGTCACGTTGACTTATCGTCAGCCGTTTACCAACGATCGATTGATCAAAATCAAAGCTGTGGCGGCTGCGGGTGGCGCAGCGAGCGAAGCTGGTGCGATGCAGAAAATTCCGACGCTGCAGTTTGCGGAAGTGACCGCGCACACAGGTCGGCTGGTCGTGACGCATGAAGACGGACTGCGACTGGTCTCAGAAACTGGTGGCGGCGTGCGACGCATGTCAGCGGCCGAACTGGGACTTTCGACGGAAGCCTCTGTCTTCGATTTCTGGCTGCAGGAATTTGAACTGCAGGTCGCCGCGAAGCCACGCGATCGGGAATTATTCACTGAATCCAGTGAGGCACTGACGATTGATGACACATCGCTCACATTTGAAGTGTCCCTCACCATCGAGACCCTGAACGCCCCGTTGTTTGAGTTCATGGTCACGCTGCCCGCAGATTGGCAATTGACGAGTGTGACGGGGTCGGACATTTCAAACCCGCAATCTCAGATTCCACTTCCGTGGACGGCCACGAATGATGTCAATCAAATTCTCGTTCGCCCCGTTCAGGCGATCGCTCCGGGGCAACTAATGACGCTGGTTGTCAAAATGTCGCGTACGATTGCCGATCCGGATAGCGAGCAAAAACTGGCTCTGCCTGTCGTCACCGTGGCGGAAACGACCGTCGTGGGCGGAACGTACGTCGTGCGATTTGCGGACGACCTGACCGTCGCGCCTCTGTCGCTCACGGGTTTGACTCCGATTGCGGGCAATGGCACGGAGCAGGTCTTTCAGAATCTGGGGACGACAGTGACTGGCGAACTGTCGATTGTTCGTAAACCGTCGCGACTGGCAGCTCGTTCTGTTTTGCGTTCATGGGCCGACATTCGGCAGCAATCGCTTGACGCCGAGATCATCACGGACGTCTTGAACGGCACGATTCGCACGCTGACGATTCGGATGTCTGAATCACTCGGCCCGGATGTGCGATTTGAAGTTCGCAGCGTCGGGCCAGTTCCTGGCATCCAGCAGACACGGGCGATTCGTCCGGTGACGATTATTGAGCAGTCAGCGGGAACTCCTGCGGACGGCTTGCGTCCGTTTACGCTGAAGCTGGATCATCGCTTTGCGGGTTCTTTGTCGCTGCATGCGTTTGTCCAGCAGCCGCGAACCGACAACGCGCCCATTGCGGCTCCGGTCGTGCAGGTGCAGGATGCCGTCCGACAGCACGGTGTGCTCGTGTTTGAAGCCTCGCCCGAACAGCAACTCTCGGTGGGGCCGGAAGTGAGATTGATACCCGGTCTGTTCGTGGCCGATGCCGGGCTGATCGATGCGCCGCCGGTTGCGACGGCTCGGCGAGTCGCCCTGACGTATCGTTTCGTCCAGCCGGGTTATGCGTTTCAGGTGAATGAAACTCGCTTCGCAACTGACGCCGTTCCTTCGGCTGTGTGTGAACTGCTGGCCAACGTGTGTACTCTGAACGACGCGGGCGGAATTCAGCGTTGGTGTTCGGCGAAGATTCGTTCAAGTGGCGTGCAGACGCTGCGATTTCGGCTTCCGGAAGGCGACCGATCGTTCCTGTGGTCAACAATGCTGAATGGCGAGCCTGTCGAAGTGCGTCGCGATGCCGGTGACTATCTGGTGGCCGTGCCGACAAATTCCGAACGTCAGGACCATACGTTGACGGTGTTGTTCGAATCGGATTCGGAAAAGTCAGGAGCGTTTGGTCAGTCCGATCAGATGCCGATTCAGCTCTCTATTGATGCTGGCGAATTGCGAGCCATCCCGATCGATGTGCTGCGGCAGACCTGGCGCGTGTACTATCCGCCGTCGTCTTTGCTGGTGGACAGTGATGGTCAGTTCCGACCAACGTCCGGCGTTGATCAGCCCGGCTGGCTCATAAATCTCGGTCACATTGTCTGGCCGGACGTTTCTGAATTGCCGGGCCGTTTGATTCCGCTGGCGATCTTCTTGCTGGTGTTGTTTGTACTGACGATCGCGGTGATTCGCCGTCGATGGGTTGCGGTCGCTGGCGTGATTTTGATTCTGTTCTTTGGAATGCTGTTGATGCCAGCAACTCAGATGGCCCGCGAGGCCGCTCGCCGAACGCAGGCCCGGTATGACTCGCGACCGCAAGGGATGGTGATGCCGCCTGGTGACGGCGGTTACGAGGATGAAACGTCTGAAGCCGCCACATTAGCTACTCGAATGGGGTCGGACGCGATGTTTGGTGAATCCGATAGAGCTCCCGCGCCAGGAATGGGCGGTGGGATGGGAGGATATGGCGGCGGCGGATTCGGTGGCGGTGCAGCAGGCTATCCGGGAGGACCGCCGGCCCCGGCACTTCCTCCAGGAGCAGGCGGTGCGATGTTTGGTCGTCCGGCTCAAAACAATGACAGCGCGGTCAGTACGATGCCGACCGCTGAACCACAGACTGCTGCGCCGGTCTCTGGACTCGATCCTTTCAACGCTCCACAGGAACGACCGGTGGTGGAACCACGCGAACTTGATCGCTTGATTGCAGATCCATCTCCGTCTGAGCCGGCACAGGTCGCGAAACCGCAAAAAGGCAGCGCGAGGCTGTCCGTCAACGTCAACCTGGAAGTGCCTTCGGACTATCGGATTCGTGAATTTGTCTCCGTGGCCGATGCCGTGCATCAGCCGTCCGTGTTGAATCTTGTCGTGCAGCGGCGACAGCAGATTGGTGCCATTCGATGGGTCACGGCGATGATCGTCGTCCTGCTTGCGTGGCGGATGCGAAAAACGTCGCTGCTGTGGAAGCTGACCATGGCCATCATCTTGTTCCTCGGTGCTGTCGCGCTGCTGCCGTTGCTGTCGAACGCATGGCAAAGCGTGCTGGACGGTGTCGCCATTGGTGCGATGATCAGTGTCGTCATGGCGTTGATTTGCGCATGCTGCAGTTGTTGTGCGTGTCCGTGGACATGGCTCAAAAGTCGCTCGTTCTTTGGGAACCGAAAGGTAGTGCAGTCCAATGTTTAACGTGCGAAGTTTGCTGTGTTCAGTGTTCACACGAGTCCCTTCTCCCCCGGGTTCGGGGGAGAAGGTGGCCGCAGGCCGGATGAGGGGGCTTGACGCGCGCGTCGTTGTTTTGCCAGGTCGCCCCCATCCAGCTCGCCTGGATGGAGCGGCAGATGGACGGCTACAGAACGGTCGCCAGAGTTCGGGACCCCATCCGCCTTGTGCGGATGGTGAAGCCGATCATAAGACGTTGCGGCAGGGATCTTGTTCACCATCCAGACGAGCTGGATGGGGCCACGCTCTGTTCGCGGTGGCGCGGCTAGCTCGCCATCTTTGGCTCCATCCAGGCGAGCTGGATGGGGGCCGGTTGAGGGGGCTTGACGCGCGCAAAGTTTCTCCTCGCTCACAATCATCTGGCAACTTTGAATCTTGCCCCCTCACCCTAACCCTCTCCCCCGTTGGCGAGGTTTTTGGAGTGGGGCGTTGTTTGACGGGGGAGAGGGGACAATGCGGCGGGCTTAACTTTGCGTTGTTGCTACTACTGTTCGCGGCGTTCTTCCTGCCGATGGGGGCTGTGGTGGCTCAGGAAACTATTCCGCAGCCCGATGTTGTCGTCCCATATTCTCCTGATGAACCTGCCTTACGTGCCGAACGTGTCTTCATCCGCCATGATGATTTCTTGAAGTTGTATCAGCAGGCTTACCCGAATGCTCTGACTGCACCGTCCTCAGCCCCGCTGGGTTCGATGGTGATTGATGCGTTTTTCAAGACGGGTGAATTGAAACAGGTGGATGGGCAGAAATATATCTTGAGTGTCGATGGCCGATTTGTGGTGTGGAGTGCTTCCGACACCTCTGTAAATGTGGCGTTGCCGATTGGTCCGGTGGCGATTCGGTCGATCAAAGTTGATGATAAGGATGGCAGCGTTCAGCCGCTGGTGGTTGGTGCCGAGACTGCTGCGCTGCAAAACTTTGCCAATCAGCAGATTCAACAGACTCGACAGGCTCCCGCAGCAACAGCGGAAGGCCCGGCCTATACGGTGCAGGTCACCGGCAAGGGGGCTCACGTTGTCGATCTGAAATTTGACATCGCGGCCCTCATCGAAGGTGAACTTGGGCGCGCCGATTTTCCATTTCGCTCCGCTGCCTCGGGGACATTGGAATGGACGCTGCCAGCAGACGGACTCGACGCCAAAGTGCATGGTCGGACGAATGTTTATCGGCGCGAAGGACGAACCGTCATTCTCCCGATCGCTCAGTTATCAACGATTCGCCTGCAATGGCTGCCGACCGTGCAAAAAGTGGCGGGCGACGTTGTTTATCACTCGTCTGTTAGCTCAGCGATGTCGGTGCAGGATTCCGGAATCGTGTTGAAAACGACCGTGGCCGTGACGTGCCGTCAGGGAGAAATCTCTGAACTGGACGTTACAATTCCCGATGGCTATTCCGTGCAGTCTGTGATCGGCGAAGACGTCGCGGGCTGGACGGCTCAAAGCACGGACGCGACTCGCTCAGTTAAACTGCAACTGCGACGATCAGTCAACGATGGCACCAAAGTCACGATGCAGCTTTACGCACCGTTGCCGACGACAGCGGCATTGGCATCACTGGCCGTTCCGATCTCGATGGTTCGCGGAGCAAGTCGCGATCTGGGCACGGTGATTCTGAAAACCGGATCGCAGTTTCAGGTTCGTTCAGATTCACTCTCTGCGGTGACCCAGATCAATCCCAGCGAAGCTCCGGTTCCGGACGGCGATGAACTTGTCGGTCGCCCGATGCTGGCCTGGCGATACACGCGTCATCCGGCTTCGGTCACCGTGAAAGTGACTCCGACCGCTGATGAAATGACGGTCGAATCCATGCACGCCGTGCGTCTCGAAGAGCAGCGGCAGTTGTGGAGTAGCCGCATAACTCTCCGCATCGCCGGTGCGCCGCGTTCGCGGATTGATATTGCCGTTCCGAAGGGATTTCTGGCGCTCGACGTCATGGCCACGGGCCTGAAAGACTGGTACTTCGTCGATGGAGACACCGATGGTCGTGATGCCGCTCAGACAGCCAGCGCCGATCATCGAACTCTCAGTATTCAACTCACCGATGCGCACAGCGGTCAATTGCAGATCGCACTCCAGGGTCAGACCAATCGAGATTCCGACCGGACGACGCTCAAGCTGCAGCCGCCCGCCGTATTGAACGCGACAAAGACGACTTCTGAACTGGCCGTATGGCTCGACGCGGCATCCGAAAGTGCGGGTATTGAAAATGGCAGTGACTGGACTGTGAAATCCACCGCCGCCGCGAACGCTTGTTTCCGTGAAATCTCGCCGACCGCGCCGTCTCTGCTATTCGCAAGCAACGCTGTTCGACCGGGCGACCTGACGATCAAACTGCGGCAGGCGATCTCCACGTTGATTGGTGAATCGGTCACCGTCACGAATGTTACCGAAACGGCGATTGAGATCACGCTCGCTCTGAACTGGCAGGTGGCCCGCGCCGCCGCCGACCATTTCGCCGTGGAATTGCCAACCAGCGTGGCGTCAGTCATGACTTTTGACGTTCCTGGTCAGCGCCGTGTGACTCGGGAAGATCTGGGCAACGGAAAAACTCGCGTCGTGATGCAACTGCGGCAGCCCGTGACCGATCGTTTGTTTGTGCTGGGAACGGCCAGTCTGCCGTTGCCTGCCGACCGAGTCATTCGCGCGGATGTCCCGAGCATCACGGTTCCCGCAGGGGCACCTTCGACTCTGTCCGGCCAGGGCCATTTCTGGGTGCTGGTGAATCAATCGAACGGGTTGCTTCAGCCAACAGCTGAACAGGCTGAAGACAAAGTCAGCCCGGACCAGATTACAACGCAAATTCCACCCGAGTTGTTGCAACAGGCTGTCGCGGTGAAACGGCTGCGACCGGAAACCGCCGCGTGGAATCTGGTGTATCCGGAACAGTTTCAGGTTGCTCCGGCGGTGGTCAATCTGGCGACGCACACGACGGTGATCTCCGATGACGGCAGTTGGCGCAGTCGGCATCAGTTGCAGGTCATGAATGAGTCGCGCCAGTTCCTGCCCGTCGTGCTGCCGAAAGACAGTCGTCTGCTGTATTGCCTTGTGCAGGGGCGACCGAGTCGCGTCGTCATACGCGGCGAAGGCGATGCCCGGCGGCATCTTATTCCGATTCCTCAGTCTGGTGCGCTGGCGTCCGGGTTTGAGGTGGAGTTCGCTCTGGCGGGACGTTTTGCGGATTCCGCTGCTTCGATTCGCAACGACTGGAAGAGCCAGCAGCTGTCGATTCCGGTGCCTGTGTTTCCTGAGTTCCGGGATGATCCTGAGTTTGGAATTCAGGTGTCGCGAAATCTGTGGACTCTTTACGTTCCTGAATCGTGGCGTGCGACGCTGGTTGCAGATCCCAATCAAACCAACGTGGTGAAAGCGGCTCCGACGGAATTTGCCGACGCACTGCTCATGTGCAGCGTCGAACAGGCAACGACACTGCTGAATAATGTCAAATCCGCAAAGGGCAACTTTGCCCGCAGCCGCGCTTTGCAGGAAGTTCAGAATTCGACGGAGAAGCTCATGCGGAATTCCGGCAATGACTCGGGGGTCGAACAACAGCGTGGTGAAGTGCTCAGCAAGCTCAGTGAAATCAATGATTCGTTTGGAATCAACCAGCAAGCTCAACAGATGGGTGAGCAGGTCATTACGGGCAATGGTTTTCTGTACGAGCAGGATCTTGGACAGAATTCGGCGAACTACCGGAATAACAGCTTGTTTTTCGATAATAACGGGCGATTTCAGTCGGGTTCCGGCGTTGCAGTGCAGGCGGACGGGGAGTCTGCGAACGTGGATGCGAGGTTTCGTTTTGGAATCACCGTTCAGGACCAGGAAGAATTCACGCGAAAGGATTCGGAAACTCGCGCGGCGAGGAAAGCCGACGGAGAGAAATCGGGCGGGCGAAAGACTGGGGACGACAAATCATCGGCAGAATCGAAGAGTGAATCGGCGAAAAAAGAGTCTGGAATGTCTGGTGAAATCGATGGCAAGGGTGTCGATCTCAACTCGAATCGATCGCAGTTAATGCAGCGCCGTTCGAGTCAGCTGGAGGCTGGGAAACAAATGCTGAATGACGAACAGATAAGTTCGTTTAATCTGGATGGAGTGACAGCAATGCCACAGCAGCTGCAAGCCCAGATGGACGATGTGCAGAACCTTCAGGGGATTCAACAGCAGGAGTTCATCGTCGAGGGACTTGGAAGAACGGCAACACCCACCGGGTTGCTGTCTTTAAAATTTGACATCCCTACGGACGGCCAGCGAATTGATTTCCTTCGAGTGGGCGGCAACCCATCGTTGTCGCTGGATGTTCGATCAGCGAATGCAGTGTCCAAAGGCACGGGACTCATCTGGCTGGTTCTCTGTGTCATCGGCATCCTGCTGCTGCTTGGCCCCGGTCGTCGCGGCGAGGCGATCGTCTTCTGTCAGCGACTGTTCCTGATCCTGGCCGTCGCCGGACTGGCCGCATGGCTCTTCACGATTGGCGATCTCAAATCCATTGGGCTGATTGCATGTATTGGCGGAGCAATCGCCTTTGCGGTGACGACGGCCGTTAGTCATCTGCGAGCAACAAAATCGCAGAACGCAACGCCGGTTTAGCCTGGGACTGTGGCCCCATACTACGAAAAACACAGAGCCCGGGGCCACGATACTTCACGCGGTCAGAAATGATGCTGTGGATTTTCTTGTGATCGTCCCCTCTCCCCCGCATTTGATTTTCCAACTTGACACGTTTTCCACGGGGGGAGAGGGTTAGGGTGAGGGGGAAATATCCACTATTTTCTGGTGCATCATATGAACTCCAGGTCAGCCGTCGCACTTCTCCAATGCCAGATTCTTCACCCCGCGCAGGTCGAGCTTCCCTGTGCCGAGCATCGGGATCTTGTCCACTTCAATGAAACTGTCCTGAGATGGAATGAACAGATTCGGGAGCCCGGCCTTCTGCAGGCGATCGGTCACTTCCCGCGCGGATTTTTTCATCGGCTTGTGCAGCACAATCAGCCGTTCGCCTTTTTTCGGATCGGGCACCGCTGTCACGGCACATTGCATCTCATATTCGTCGCCCTGGTCTTCTTCGAGGATCTTCGCGATTTCCTGCTCGACAAGAATATGTGGCACCATTTCTCCGCCGATCTTGGAAAACCGGCTCATGCGGCCCGTGATGTGGATAAATCCATCTTCATCGATGACTCCCATATCGCCACTGTTGTACCAGCCATCCTGAATGAGTTCTGCCGTCTTTTCCGGCTGATTGAGATACCCCAGCATGATGTTGGGCCCCTTGATCTTGAGCAGCCCTTCCTGGTTGACTCCCAGCATCGCGCCGGTTTCGGGATCGAAGACGGCGGCGGACGAGCCCGGAATGACCCGACCCACGCTGCCATGTTTCGTGCCGACATCGATCTTAGCGTCTGCCCCCATGCGGGAATCAGGGATATTGAACGACGCCACAGGAGACATTTCCGTCGTGCCGTAGCCTTCGGTTGGCTCCACACCAAACTTCTCGTTGTAAGCGATTCGCAATTCCTCAGGAAGTTTCTCCGCACCGACGATGACAAGATTGACTGACTTCATTTCTTCCACGGAGCAACGCTTTAGATAGGATCGCAGAAATGTAGGCGTCGCGGTCAGGATCGTGCAGCGATGTTTCTCTGAGAGCGAGCCGACCGTTCTGGCATCCAGCGGATTAAAGTGGAATACGACCGATGGATCGGCACTCAGCGGCAACCACATCGTGACGGTAAAGCCAAACGAGTGAAAAAGCGGAAGTGCTCCCAGCAGTCGGTCTTTCGCTGTCAGCCGCATCAGTTCGTTGACCGCATCCACGTTTGACGCAATATTGTGCTGCGACAGCACCACGCCTTTGGGTTCGCCCGTCGATCCTGATGTAAAAATTACGGTGAAGGGATCGTCTGCCTTGATACGATTAAGTCCCAGCCATCGAGATAACAGACCGATGGGCATCAGTTTTGCCAGAGCAAAAGCCCTGGCTTTATCGGTGCCTTTGATTTGGGTTTTTAGGTCATCAAAAAAAACCAGCTCGGCATCCAGCTTCATGGGCCGTTTTTCCATGAAGGCCCGGCTGGTCAAGACCTGTTTGATGCCGGCTTCACGGATACAGTAGTTGACGACATCTTCTGTCAGCGTGTAGTTCAGATTGACTGTGACTTTGCCGGCCAGCGTGAGAGCTGTATTGGCCAGAACTCCACCGACGGAGGGAGGCAGTAACAGTCCGACATAATCAGAGTCTGGTCTCAGCACTTTCTTTGTCAGGATCGCATGGAATGCCAGCGAACCGATCAGGAGTTTGCCACCAGTGAGTTGCGTGCCTGCCGAATCAGCGACCTTCGTGCGATTCCAGGCCAGTCGGCATTGTCGAATAAATCGTCGAGCCGGAATCATGCTGCGTTCCTTTCTAAGGAGCACTGACTGCGTATTCAGTTGCAGCACAGCGTTGCGGACAACGTCTACATTGTCCACATTCGGAACCAACTGTCCAAACGAAATTGATACCGGATAGGGCCAGTATTTTGGCTTTTTCCAGATGAATCGGCCTCGTTCATAGCTGAAGATGCTGCCCCATAATTCATCCAGGCAAACTGGGACGACTGGTGCATCCGTATTGTGCAGGATTCTGAGCATCCCGCGTTCAAATTTCTGCAGTTGGCCCGTTCGGGAGATCTTACCTTCCGCAAAGATGCAAACCAACTGACCGCTCAGCAATGCATTTCGCGCCGTGTTGAGAGACTGAACCAGCGCCCGAGGTCCATCTCCCGCGCGAATGGGGATGATACCAAACAGATTCGACAGCCAGCGCGCGAACCGCCCCTGGACGTAATCCGCGTACGCCACCATTCGAATCGGTCGGGAGCTGGCCAGCAGGATCAGGACACCGTCAATCCAGGACACATGATTGGCCACCAGCAGAGCAGGGCCGCGTTCAGGAATATTTTCGATGCCATAAGTTCGAACGCGATACACAAATCGACTCAGCAGCCACACAAAAAATCGGATCGTGGCCTGAGGCAGAATCCAGACAGAGTAAACGACGATCGGAATGATGGCGACACCCGACAGCAGGAAGATCTGTGATGCAGTCATGTGCATCGGCGAGTTCAGCATCCAGAACAGTCCGGAAACGCATAACATGCCAACGGCTGTCATCTGCTGCACGGCCGCCAGAATCGCGCCGAGTTTTTCGTGCGGACTTCGTTCCTGAATGTACGCATTCAGTGGAACGCTGAATAATCCGCCGCCCACTCCAATCATGATCAGCATCGCGCCGGTCATCACTGGTGAATCGCTGCAGAAGTACAGCAGGATACATGCCAGGCCCATCAGCAGTGTCCCAAAGGGAACCATGCCCAGTTCGACTCGACCGCTCGACCACCAGCCTGCCAGCAGGCTTCCGATTCCGACACCGATCACGAGCATAGCCATGAATGGGCCGGGGCTCAGAGGAGTGACATCTGAAAGTTCGTTTGTCACAAATTCATGAATGTTCATTTGCGCCAGCGCTGCCAGCGACCAAAAGAACACAATCCCAAACGACACTCGCAGAATTCCACGCTCTCGAATCACAAGCTTAAGGTCGCGGATCGAATCTGTTGCGAGGTTCCACTGGAAGCGGACCAGACTATTTGCCGCTGTGACTCTCTCGATCAGAATGCTGCCGCCGACACCTGCCAGCGCAACACCCACCAGTGCAACACCAGCCACACATAAGCCCGCAAACGGGTTTGCAATCGTCAGATCCGCCAGTGAATATCCGGCAACAGTCCCAATGATCGAACCGATTAGTGTGGCCACACCCGAAAGACCATTCGCGGCCGAGATATCTTTCCGTCGGACCAATTCGGGAATGATGCCGTATTTTGATGTTCCAATGAGAGTGGCCTGTGCGCCAATTAAGAACAGCAAAATGAACATCGAACTCACATGGTTCTGCTGAATCGCAAGGATTCCCCCAACCATGAGCAGCACTTCCGCCCATTTCAGCCATATGATGGACGTGCGTTTGCTGAAGCGGTCGGAAACCCAGCCAGCCCAGGGTGCAAAAATGACAAATGGAAGAAAAAATGCAAACAGTCCCAGCGGCAGCACAATGTCATCCGCCTTGACGGAAGCAAATCCCAGCGACCAGGTCTTCCCCTGAAATCGATTTGTCGCAATCGGACAGACCATCCAGCGAAACATGCTGTCATTCACGGCAGTCAGGAACGTCATCAGCAAATAGCCAATGAACGACCAGGACGACAGCCGCCGCGGTCGCACGCTCTCTGATTCTGCTGAAACACTTCCCGTAATGATCGTCTCTCCTCAGCGCATCGAGTGGGCGGACCAGAATCCACTCAACTCCGAAACCCGCCAGTATAGGTATCGACGACTCCCGATGCCCACATATTCGAATCGGCCACCATCAACGGGAATAACCGATCCCGCTGAACCGTGTCGAACAATTGTCCCAATTGTTCCCTCCTTTGGTGTGCCACATCTTTCAACGGAACAATTGAGACAATTGTTCGACAAAGGCTTCTTGATCCAGCCGATGCCATGTGCGATAGTTACCGCTCATCCCTGCCTGCGAAATGCTCACCCGCCCCGACTTTCGGGAGAACTTCATGCTCACAATCACCGATCGCCCCATGCGACTCTGTGACGGACTACGACGGCGCGAAGCGATGCGCATCGGTGGCCTGTCGGCGCTGGGACTGTCAATGGCCGGACTTCGCCAGTCGATTTCTGTCGCTGGCGAGCCGCAAGACCAATCGCCCGGTTTTGGTAAAGCAAAATCCGTCATCATGCTCTGGCTGCTCGGTGGCCCGCCGCAGCATGAAACATGGGATCCCAAACCCAACGCCCCGAAGGAAATCCAGGGGCAATTCGGCTGTATTGATTCCGTCGTGCCGGGAATTCGCGTCGGCGAGCTGATGCCCAAGACGGCTCTCCATACTGACAAGCTGGCCGTGTTGCGAGCAGTCGTGACGAAGGACCAGGCCCATTCGTCGAGCGGTTATCAAATGCTGACCGGCGTGCCTCATCTGCCGCTCAGTCAGGAAAACGTCACCTCCCGCGCGCCGAATTTGTCACCGTCGCACGCCGCCATCATGCGGGCGCTGCGATCGGATCGCGATGGTCTGCCGTCCGCCATCGCTTTGCCAAAACACATTGCCAATGACGGAGAAATCGTGTGGCCAGGTCAGAACGCCGGAATCCTGGGACATCAATACGATCCCTGGCTGATCTCCTGTGATCCGTCTCTGCCGGATTTTCAAATTCCTGACCTCGCGTTTCCTGACGATATCAACCGACGCCGCTTCACATCCCGCCGTGACCTGCTTTCGACTCTCGATGGAGCCCGCAGTCACATCGATCGCCTCGGAGCCGCCGGGCAATTTCAGCAACACGCGGCACAGGCCTTTGATCTGCTCAATGGCAGTTCCGCTCGTCGTGCGTTTGACATGACCGAAGAGTCCGACAACATGCGCGATCGCTACGGTCGCAATCGTTTCGGGCAATCGGTCCTGCTCGCTCGACGACTTGTGGAATCCGGCGTGTCGCTCGTGCAGGTCAACTGGACGCGAGTCGAAGAAATCAAAGGCAACGGCTCATGGGACACACACGCAAATCATTTCCCCCACCTCAAAGATCACCTGATGCCACGCATGGACCAAGCCTATTCGGCGCTGTTGCAGGATCTTGACGATCGCGGCTTGCTGGACGAAACGCTTGTCGTCTGGCTCGGTGAATTCGGCCACACACCAAAAATCAACGGCAACGCAGGCCGCGATCACTGGGGCAATTGCTTCTCGATCGCGCTCGGCGGTGCCGGCATCCGCCACGGCACCATCCACGGCGAATCCGACGCCCACGCCGCGTTCCCGGTCAGCGGAGCCGTCTCCCCCGCCGACATCACCGCCACCATCTTTCATTGCCTCGGCTACTCCCCGGAAACCTTGCTCCACGACCAATCCGGCCGCCCGTTCCCGATCACGCCCGGCGAAGTGATCCGCGAAGTGTTGGCGTAGCCGCTGTGCCGGTTGTTCCCTGCAAAAAGAAGTGCGAGATTCGGAGCCGCGAGATTCGGAGCCGCGCCCGTCAGGAAGCGGGGCTCGACGTCCGCTTCCTGACGGGCGCGGCTCCTCGGATTTGTTTTTGGACAGGGACTTAGCCTTGCAGCGGGCCATCGATTTTATTTTGCGCTATCGCGGGGTATTTCACGAGTTGGAAGACGTGAAGAAGGCTTCGACGGCGATCGGAATTTCACCAAGTTCCGCGCGCAAAGACTCAGCGACAATGTGTACGCTTGATGGAATGCTAACGTAAAAATTCGTGCGAGGAATGGGCCAGTCGCGAGTTCCATCGCGGGCAATCGACTCGATATTTACGTCAGCTCGCTCAGACAGCAATCGGCTGATCGCGTAGTGCATCCCCTTGTTCGTGCCGGGCGAATGGCAGGAAAATTTCACTTGCCCACTTCCGAGATCGGTCAGCCTTGGACAAAGGACTTCCATCACCGGTTGAAGAATCTCAGCCGTATTGTCGGCAATCTGTTCATGAGGATTCTCAAGTCGCTGCAATATGCGACCTTTCAAATCCTCTTCCCACGATTCATTGGCAATTTTCGGAGCATCAAAGGTCAGCACGTCGCAAATCAACCGTCGCTCGTGCGGAATCAATGAATCGCCGTCGGTTGCCAGTCCACCGGGGTCTGGAATGCCGTAAAGATCCGTCGAACGAATGGAGCAATCGGCGTCGAGCAGCGCTCCTGCGACGCGCCAAAACAATCCGGGGAAATCCCAGGCGAACAGCGTCAAACGGCACGATTCATCGGCGCGTTTGATTTCGACCTTTGGACGCCCCGAATGCACGACTTCTCTGAGGGCATGAATGATTCGATGCGCACGCTGTGGGTCAAGAGACTCGGCACCTTCGTACGTCGGCTTCAGGGAATTATCCACATGGGGGCTCGCCAGGAGTCTTCGTGGCAGTATTTTTCCGATGCGCTGCCCCGTCTCATCAAAGTAGTGCTCCTGAAACGGCTGCCCGACGACGCCCAACTCTTCATGCAGAAGATTCTGGGTCAGATTCTGCACATTCTGCCACTGTTCATAGTCCAGGCGATCTCGGTGGACTCCTTCAGGCCTGTGAAAGTCGAACGCCGCGTAGGCAAACAGTGCCAGAGCGCGAATCGTGTCAGCAGCATCGCGTGGCTTCGACTCGCGAATTTTTTGACGCCAGCTTTCCAGCACCTGCTCCTGATCACTCATCTCCGAAGCCTTCAGCAGCTCACGTTTCATCAACAGCAGGAATTCCACGGTTCGTAAAGTGGGACCCGATAAACCCGGCACGCGCGTCAGGAATTCGTTGATGTAGCCATTGACGGAACTGGCATAGGGTTCCGCGCTGTCATAGAGCGTTTGAGGAATCTCATCCGTGAGCAGTGCCAAACGCAACGCGCACAGCGCCGATGCACCAATGGCCTGGTACTGACGCAGGAAATACGACTCGAGCGAACCGACATTCGCAGGTTTTCGCGCCGAAAGATACTCCAGACTTTCGACACGCTGCATCGCCCGGGCAGCTCGGGTGAGCGTCGCGGCTCGATGCCCAGGTTGATATAGCCTGCTGGCGAGTTGATCAAATCCCGGGATGAGCTTGTCCAGGATTCCGAATTCAGACCAATCCCTGAGCGCCGGATAGATGGCTCCCGGAGCTACCATCAGTTCAATCAATGCGGCGTCCGGGCGGAGCGATTCTGCGATGTTCTTTTGTGCGGCTCGTTTTGTGGACTTGTCGATGGGAATAAGAAACCGTTGTTGTGCTCCATAAAGGGAATAAAACAAATCTGTCGCGTCCCGGAACATGGCATCGACGCCGATGTGCAATCCGTTGGCTCCCCAGACGACAAGGCCATCGGTCTCGGGCACAACGACTCCATGTTCCAGCAGGCGATCCAATGTCTCGCGGCGGTAGGAACTAATCGTCTCGCGGGCCGCGTTGAGCCCGGTCAGTCCCTCAGCCCCGAATCGCTGCAGAAATGCTTCCATATCAACAACATTAATGAGCAGACTTTCACGACGTCTTTTCGAGAGGTCTGTTGGCTGTCCTTCCCCCCACTGATCCTCTCGTCGCTGATCCTCTCGTCTCTGCTCGATCCAGCAACGTACGGAAAAAAGGATACTGACCGCGTTCAGCACCTTGGGCGTTGGAGCCCCTTCGCTGTCAAATCGTCGAGTGCTGCGGACCTGCTCGTAAACCTGGACAGACGGAATCCATCGCTCAAACGAATAGAGCCACATTGTCATTTGAAAGTTCCGCAGTCCTCCAATTCCGTTCTTGACGTGAAACGCTCCGACATCTCCTGGCAATTGAGGATACCGTTGATCAAACTGTCGCAGATCCTGATTGATGGCAAAGATGAATTCGAGTCCCAACTCTGCTGCCCGCTGCTGGCAGACTCGGCGAATACGATGATCGAACCCAACATCGCCGACCAGCAGATCCGCATCCAGGAGCGATGCCAGAGACGTCAGATCGAAATGTTTTTTATCAGCCAGATCAGGGAACGCATTTGCTTTTACAACATCTCGAAGGCCGGGCATCAGTGGCGCAATTTCTCGAAGTTGCTGTGAAACGTGATGTAAGAAATGCTCATTCTCTTCGATGTTTTCAACCACGATTCCGACATCGACATCAGAGCCGGGGCAGATTTCCTGTCTGCCGGTGCCACCCAGTGCATGGATTGCAAACGCTCCCCGAGGCGGCGATTCCCGAACAACCTGCTGGTAGAAGCACTTCATCGCTTCACGAATCACTCGACCACGATGATTGACGATCGCCCATCCGTCGGTGAGCGACGCTGTGCGAATGCTCTGATTGCTTTCCGCCAGCCCGTCACGCAATGCTTCGATCCAGGCAAACTGTTCCAATTTGTTCGGCTCCGTTGGATCTGAGTTCAAAGTGTCATCTCCTCTGAATAGTTTTGTTGAGTTGAATCGCAGTGCCGACGATTCCGATTCCGATTTTCAATGTATGACCCATGCGTAAGTCCTGGGGCATAACTTGGCGAGCGGTGGGTGTCAGCCCACCCAGTTGCCCGCATTTGACTCGGAGGGCCTACGCCGCTCCACTCGCCGGGTTTGCGGCGAGCAGGGGACGCCAGTCTACGTCATTCAAAACCCGGCTTGATTTCAACAATTCGTCCATGATGTTTCAACTGACCGCTTAGATTGCAGCAGGCACAGTTGATGAATTGCGTTTCACTGCGGGTGATGCTGCCGAAGTTGCTGATGCCGCGTTCGTCGTGGATGTGGCCGAAGACGTGGATCTTTGGCTTGATGCGCTGCTCGACGTGTTGCGTGAGAGATTTCGAGCCGACGTGGACGGGTTCTCCCGTGCGCATGTCGCCGGTAACGTCGAAAATTCCCTTCGGAGGACCGTGGGTGATCAGGATGTCGATGTCGTCCGGGATCGACTGCCAAACGGCGTCCAGTTCCGATCGAGGCTTCATATAGGCCCAGTCAAAAAACATGGGTGTGTACGGTGTGCCAAAAATCTTCAGTCCGTTCCACTCTGTCTGTTCGTGGATCAGGAATGTCACGGTCGGATAATCGCTTGCTCGAATCAGTCCCTGCTCGATCGCTGTCGAATGATTGCCCGGCACAAAGATCTTGGTAGGGATCGGCAGTGCGGAATACCACTCGAAAAAATTGCGAGCCTCTGGCTCGTTCATCCATGCGTTGCCATGCGTCGATTCGTCGCCGCAATGGATGACGGCGTCCACGTCCGGAAGTTCCAGTCCGTCGTGTTTGCAGTGAGTGTCGGAGATGAACCAGAGTTTCATGTGAGTGTGAACCTAACCGCTGTAGGACGGGCATTTCTGCCCGTCATTGTAGAACAATTGTCCTCAATTGTTCCAGGTCTGAGTATGCCGCAGCCAAAACCACCTGGCTTAGGATCGCTCGATGAATTACAGTCGTGATTGAATCATCCGCAGTGTGTGTGTGTCGCTGAAATTGGATGCGGCCCAATACGCAGCGTTTGAGTGCAATTCCGTTTGCGTTCCGGCCCAA
>Ga0138256_10001275_pt1 | contig 27206 bp, 19 predicted proteins | sample KNB2016incub_MG_FD_105486 | JGI IMG/M metagenome (GOLD analysis project Ga0138256, IMG submission 105486) | Active sludge microbial communities from wastewater in Klosterneuburg, Austria - KNB2014incub_MG | ecosystem: Engineered > WWTP > Activated sludge > Unclassified | place: Austria...
CCATAGTCGAGCGTGTCATAGATACGCATTTCGTTGGCCTTTGGGCGCATCGTGAGCGGCATCGGCATGTGCTCGAAGAAGGCTTGGTAGGCGCCAGCTCGGCGCAGTAGGAAACTGGGGTCGAGGTTTTCACTCTGGTCGGCGGCGTAGTCGTTTTCAACTTCGTGGTCGTCCCAAGTGAATGCCCATGGCATCGCCGCGTGGCTTGCCTGCAGGTCGGGATCAGATTTGTACTGGGCATGGCGCACGCGATAACGATCCAGGGTATTCGCCTCGCCACCGACATGGCGGCGTACCAAATTGTCTCCCCAGTTGCTTTCGTAGATGTAGTCGCCGACGAAGAACATCAGGTCCAGGCCTTCGTTGGCGAGATGTCGATGCGCGGCGAAATACGCCTGTTCGTAATGCTGGCAGGAGGCAACGGCGAAGCGCAGTTTGTCGAGCTTCGATCCGGGTGCCTCGGCGGTACGCGTACGACCCACCGGACTCACCTCATCGCCGCAGATGAATCGGTACCAATACCAACGCCCCGGTTCGAGGCCGCGCACATCGACATGCGCGCTGTGCGCCAGTTCTGGCACTGCACGCACGCCACCCTTGCGCACGATATGCGTGAATTGCTCGTCGCTGGCAACCTGCCATTCAATGTGGATCATGTCTGGCACCATGCCGCCGTCGGGCTGCAGCGGTTCCGGCGCAAGGCGCGTCCATAACGAAATGCCATCCGCACGTGGATAACCGGAGGCGACGCCGAGGGTAAATGGATATCCGGTGAAGCGCGGCAACACCCAGCCATCGGCTGCACGCACTGATCGCGGGGCCAACGACATCGCAATCGTTGCAGCACTGAATGCAAACGCGGCACGGATCACATCTCGGCGTGTCACTTGGGCGGTGCGCGTGCGCAGACGCTGGATCAGACGCTGGGCGCGATCGAAGGTCTCATCATGCATGCAGATCTCCCGAAACTTGGCTTTTGAGTGATGTCGGATCGTTGCAGCTTAGCAATTCAGGCCGATGTCCGTACGTGCCGAAATCGCCGATGGCACAAACCAATCTATCCGGGCGCATCGCTACAATGGGCGTCTTCCCAGGTTGTACCGGAGTTCCCGATGAGCACACCCGCGAGCCAGTTGCCCGCTGCCGAGCATCCGAGCGAAGCGACGCCGCTGCGTTTCGTCACGGCCGCCAGTTTGTTCGACGGCCACGATGCCGCGATCAACATCATGCGTCGATTGATTCAGGCACAGGGCGTGGAAGTGGTACACCTCGGTCACAATCGCTCGGTCGAGGACGTGGTTCGTGCGGCGCTGCAAGAGGACGCCGACGGAATTGCGCTCAGTTCCTATCAGGGCGGGCACGTCGAATATTTCAAGTACATGGTCGACATGCTCAAGGAGCGCGGCGCGGCCCACATTCGCGTCTTTGGCGGCGGTGGCGGCACCATTACCCCTGAGGAAATCCGCGAACTGCAGGACTACGGCGTCGAGCGCATCTATCACCCGAATGACGGCATGGCGATGGGCCTGGTCGCGATGATCGAGGATTTGGTGCGTCGTACCGTCACCCATCGCGTGCCGACTGCACGTCCCGCCATCGTCAGCAAAGACGACGAGATCTCTGTCGGCAAGATGCTGTCGGCACTGGAGGAGGGCGTCTTCACCGACATTGAACTCGCAACGCTGCGCAAGGAATGGCAACTGGCGGGTGGCAAGACGCCGGTGATTGGCCTCACCGGCACTGGTGGTGCCGGCAAGTCTTCGGTGACCGATGAACTGTTGAACCGATTTCTCGCCAGTTTTCCGGACATGCGTATCGCCGTCATCTCGGTCGATCCGACTCGGCGTCGTACCGGTGGTGCGCTGCTCGGCGACCGCATCCGCATGAACTCGCTGCGCTCGAAGCACGTGTTCATGCGCTCAATGGCGACCCGTCGCCAGCATGTCGCGACCAATATCGTGCTCAAGGATTGCATCGCTTTCCTGCGTGGCCAAGGCTATGACTTGGTGATGGTCGAGACCGCTGGCATCGGGCAGAGCGACTCCGAGATCGTCGATCTCGTCGATTTCCCGGTGTATGTGATGACCAGCGATTTCGGTGCGCCGAGTCAACTCGAAAAGATCGACATGCTCGACTATGCCGAACTCGTGGTGCTGAACAAATTCGACAAGCGCGGTGCCGAGGATGCTCTGCGTGATGTCCGCAAGCAGTGGAAGCGCAACCGCTTGGCGTTCAAGTTGGCCGACCAAGATGTGCCGGTCTATCCGACTATTGCCAGCCAGTTCAATGATCCCGGTATCGGTTGGATGTTTTCAAACCTGTGCCGGCTGATGCGCGCAAAGCTGCAGTTGCCCGAGTCGAAGTGGACGCCGCAGATCGATACCTCGCTGCGTGAGCCACGCGCCACCGTGCTGATCCCGGGCCAGCGGACACGCTATCTCGCCGAGATCGCCGAACAAGGCCGCGGCATCAACCGCATGATCGAATCGCAGTCGGAAACCGCGAGTCGGGCGCAGAGCTACTTCGACACGCTGCGTGACATTGAAGACCCGGCATTGCCAAAGGCGCTGGATCTCTACGCGGTCGCTGCATTGTCCGGCGAGAGTGATCGATTCCTGTTGACGCTGCGCCAACGCTACAACGACGCCATCAAATCGCTCTCGAACGATGCGCTGAATGTGCTGCGCGATTGGCCGATTCGGCGGGCCTCGATCACGAACGAATTCAATGAATACACGGTGCGTGACAAGGTCATCCGTGTCGAGAATTACCGCGAGTCGTTGTCGCACCAGAAGATCCCGAAAATCGCAGCGCCAACCCTGCGCGATTGGGGCGACCAACTGCGCTTTCTGCAAAAGGAAAACCTGCCGGGAGCCTATCCCTACACAGGCGGTGTCTATCCGTATCGCCGCAGCGGCGAAGATCCGACGCGCATGTTCGCTGGCGAAGGTACGCCAGAACGTACCAATCGCCGCTTTCATTATTTGAGCGTTGGTCAACCGACAGCGCGCTTGTCGACAGCATTCGATTCGGTGACCTTGTACGGCGAAGACCCGGCACCGCGCCCGGATATTTTTGGCAAGATCGGCAATTCCGGGGTCAGCATCGCCACGCTCGACGACATGAAGAAGCTGTATTCGGGCTTTGACCTGTGTGCGCCAACGACCTCGGTGTCGATGACGATCAATGGGCCGGCGCCGATGATCTTGGCGATGTTCATGAATACCGCGATCGATCAGCAGATCGAGAAATATCTGCGTGCCGATCAGTCACGTTGGGACCGCGCCCACGACATCATCGAAAAATGCTACGAAGGCCGCCATCGCCCGAGTTATCACGGCATGTTGCCGGACGGTAACGACGGCCTCGGTCTCGGCCTGCTCGGTATCACCGGTGACCAAGTGGTGGCGCCCGAGATCTACGCGAACATCAAGGCGGAGACCCTGCAATCCGTTCGCGGTACCGTGCAGGCCGACATTCTGAAAGAGGATCAGGCGCAAAACACCTGCATTTTCTCGACCGAATTCGCGCTGCGTATGATGGGCGACATCCAACAGTATTTCGTCGATCAGAAGGTTAGAAATTTCTACTCGGTATCGATCTCCGGATATCACATTGCCGAAGCCGGTGCGAACCCGATTTCGCAACTCGCATTCACGTTGTCGAATGGGTTCACGATTGTCGAGTACTACCTCGCGCGCGGCATGAAGATCGACGACTTCGCGCCGAATTTGAGCTTCTTCTTCTCGAACGGCATGGACCCCGAATACACCGTGATCGGCCGTGTCGCACGCCGCATTTGGGCACGCGCCATGCGTGAACGCTACGGCGCGAATGAGCGCAGCCAGATGCTCAAGTACCACATCCAGACATCGGGGCGCTCGCTGCATGCGCAGGAGATCCAGTTCAACGACATTCGCACAACCTTGCAGGCGCTGTACGCCCTGTTCGACAACTGCAATTCGCTACATACAAATGCCTATGACGAAGCGATCACCACACCCACCGAGGAGTCGGTGCGGCGTGCCGTTGCCATTCAGTTGATCATCAACCGCGAGTTGGGTCTGAACTTCTGCGAGAACCCGTGGCAGGGCAGCTTCGTGGTTGAAGCATTGACCGATATCGTCGAGGAGGCGGTGTACAAGGAATTCGAGGCGATCAGCGAACGCGGCGGCGTGCTCGGCGCGATGGACACGATGTATCAGCGCGGCAAGATCCAGGAAGAGTCAATGTTCTACGAGCAGAAGAAGCATGATGGCTCGCTGCCGTTGATCGGCGTCAACACCTACCTGCCGCGCGAACACGCCGGTGAAGTTGCGACCGAGATCGAACTCATCCGTTCGACGCCGGAAGAAAAACAGCAGCAGATCGACAATGTGCTGACGTTCCAGTCGTTACGTAACCACTATGCCGCCGACGGCCTGACCGAATTGCAGTCCACCGCCCGTCGTCGCGACAATCTGTTCAACGCGCTGATCGAAGCGGTGAAGACGCATTCCCTCGGCCAGATCAGCCACGCGCTCTACGACGTCGGCGGTGAATACCGCAGGAATATGTGAGGCGGGGCGATGGACATCGAACGTATTTTCGAAACGCTCAACGTCGCTGGCGTTCGCTATGCGTGCGTCGGCGGTGTCTTTGCCTCGAACGCATTGTCGCGTCGCCGGCATCGAACATCTGGTGAAAGTGAAGCAAATCGCAGGGCGAGCCAAAGACCAGAGTGACATTCGAGTATGCCGATCCTCACATGGCGCCATTGGTGCGGTCGCTGACACCGCACTCACGCGGGCAATCTGGGCCTCGATCCGGGCCATGACTTCCTCATGCGGATGCTCGGCCGTAGGTCGTCGATGGTGGCCTGAATCTCGGCGGCCAGCCATGCGGTGTGGTTCTCCTGGGCCGCGGTCACTGCGCAGCCTCCCACGGATTGATGACGTTCAGCCCGGCCGCCTCAAAAGAACTGGTGTCGCGGGTGGCAACGGTGAAGCCGTTGGCAAGGGCGACGGCCGCAATGAAGGCGTCGGCCGTTTCGATGGCCAAGCCAGCAGTGCGGGACTTGGCCAGCAGCTCGGCATACGCCTTCGTACAAGCCATATCGAACGACAACACCCGATTGGCGAACATCGGCAGCAGTCGCTTTTCCAAGTTCTCATGCAGGCCGTCCCGGCGCTTTCCGGCTGGCATCAGCGCGATACCGGCACGCAGCTCGGCTACGGTGATCGCGGACAGATAAAGCGTTTCCAGCGCTTGCGCGTCGATCCAGTCAAGGACGCGGGTATTGGGCGCTTGACGCTGCGGCTCCGAAATCACGTTCGTATCGAGCAGAATCATTCGAAGCTCACCGCACGGGCCGGAGACTTGATGCGCGCACGCTCAAACAAGGCGTGTTCCTCATCGGTCAGGCCGCCAGCCTCGCGGGCGATGGATGCCAGGAACGAGCCAAGTTTCACGCGCCCCTCGGGCTTTGCTGCTCGCTCCAAGATGGCGCGGATTTCAGCCTCGGTGCTACGGCCATGCTGGGCGGCTTGGATTCGGATGGCCCGATGCACCTCGTCGGGCAGATTTCTTACATTCACGTTTGCCATTTGATATATCTCCATTCATGGCTATCAATGCACCCATTATATAGCAATGATATCAATCCATCTGCCCTTTGTGGCGGGCGCTGGTTAAATCGTAACTCATTGATATACGGTCACTTGCAGTGAAAGTGCCTACGTCACAAGGCCTCGGAGAGTCTCGGTAGCCGCGCTATGAAGTCCCGCAGGGACAGCTTCGCTTCGCCACGCGATCCAGCACACTTTCGGACACAGTCAGGGTAGCGTTCGTTGCTCCATCAGCGGTTTCAGCTGCGGGCGGCTCAGAGCGAACGGGCGGGCGGGTGCGTTAAAGTTCGCGGCCAAATCTCAATATGAGCGCGCGTCCATGTCCATTGCGGCCAGCTATCCCGTCGGCACTCCCGGAAAAGCCTGGGGCGACTCTGAAAAGTCCGAATGGCGTTCGCGCCAGCGCAAGCTGCGTAGTTACGCCGACGACGTGTTGAGCGTCGTCGAGCGGCTGCGCGATCGCTTCGACGTGCAGCAATATGGCGAAATCGGCTACGACGACGCGCATTACCCGCTGATGGCGATTCGTAATCGCGATTGGAATGAGGCATTGCCGTATGTGCTGGTTACCGGCGGCGTGCATGGCTACGAGACCAGCGGCGTGCATGGCGCATTGCAGTTTGTCGCAGAGCACGCCGAGCGCTATGCCGGGCGTGTCAATCTGCTGGTCGCAGCCTGTGTCAGCCCGTGGGCATATGAGCGCATCCATCGATGGAACGCGAATGCGATCGACCCGAATCGTGCATTCCGCGAACCCAGCCCAGCTGCGGAATCGGCAGCGCTGATGCGTTTCACCTTGCCGTGGCGCGATCGCTTCGTCGTACACATCGACCTGCACGAAACCACCGATAGCGATGAAACCGAATTCCGCCCGGCGTTGGCGGCACGCGACGGCAAAGCGTTCGAGCCGGAAGGCATCCCCGATGGCTTTTATCTGGTCGACGACAGCGAAAACCCGCAGCCGGCATTCCAGAGCGCGATCATTACCGCTGTCTCACAGGTCACACACATCGCGCCGGCCGATGGCAAGGGCGAGATCATCGGTTCCACCGTGGTGGCGCCAGGCGTCATCGAATATCCGTTCAAGCGACTCGGCCTCTGCGCTGGGATGACCCATGCACGCTACACCACCACTACCGAGGTCTACCCGGACAGCCCGCGCGCCACACCCGAACAGTGCAACGCTGCGCAGGTCGCGGCGGTGTCTGCGGCGATCGACTTCATGCTCGCCGCATGACTGTCGTACTGACCGACTTTGCGCGCCCGCGCCTGTTCCCTCGTGAGCCAAGGCGCAACACCATCCAGGATATTTCGGCGGATGAGTTCGAGCGCTACCTCAACGCGCACGAACCGCTGAGGGTCGTGGATGGCTACGCGTCGTTTTGCAAGCTGCACGTCCACCGCAATTGGACCTCGACACGCTGCTTGACGGTGCCGATCAACGACGCCAATCGCCACCTGTTGCGCTCGGACTACGAGGCGCGCAGCAGTACCGAATTACCGGTGCTGGTGCGCTGGTTCGAAGGCATCGAACCGCCGGTTGCCGACTATCTCGTCGCCATTCTCTACAGCCGCGAACAGATCGCGAAAGAGGGCACGTCAATCGTCGCAGACTGGGGCATCGTTGGCTGCATGTACACCAGCGAACCTGAGGAAACACCGATGGCCCCGATCACGATGCTGCGTAATGCGCTGGGCGTCGACGAAGGCGGCTCGGGCGTGCCGATCGACCGTGACGCTTACCAGCGCAGCGTCGAGTTCTGGCGCAGCCACGCGAATTGGCGATAACACTGGTTGCCAGCACGCGATGACACTTGCAGCAGCGCCGAGAAGCCGCTGCAAGCGACGATCTGCGATGCGCAATGATTATTCGAGCGTGAACCACTGCACTTCGACGCGACGATTGAGATCACCGTCGCTACCGGCCGGTTCTTCCCAGCCGCGACCGACGACTTCGATGCGATCGGTGGCGAGCCCGGGGTGCTTTTTCAGCAGTGCATCGCGCACCGATTGTGAACGCTGACGCGACAATTCCATCGCCTTCAGCGCCATGCTGCGCACTAGCGCTTGGCCACCCTCGCGTTCGAATTCACCGATGCGGGCGTTGTCGACGTGGCCACGCAAGACCACGATCGAGCCGGGACTGACCTGCAAAAAGTTTTTGATCGAATCCAGATACCCGAGATTTTGTTGGGCATCGCGGTCGAGCGTCGCCGAGTTCGGTTCAAAGAAGAAGCGGATGTCCTTGCTTAACAGGGCATCGCCTTCGAGTGAGCTGCCTTCGCGCGTCTTGATCGGCGCAATGGCGATGGTCTGCTTCGCAAACTCGGCTTTGCCCTTGAGCGCATCGAGTTGCTTGGCATCAATGAAGCGTGCCGGATCCGCCGGATTTTTGATCAGCTTGCCGTAGGCCAGCACCGATGACTGGAAAATGCCGTTGAACGAACCGGCAGAATCGATGGTGCCAGCGAAGAACGCCTGATTCTCCGGCAGGTTGGAGAAGTGCACCTTTGAGAGTTCGTCACGGGTGTCGGCATCACTCCACTTGAACGCCTTGGAGATGGTTGCGACATTCGCTGCGGGCTCGTCGCGCACCCGGCGATTACCGTCCAGCAGGCCGTGCACCAAGCCTTTCACCCAGTCCGGATGTGCGGCCGCAAAGCCTTTGTTGACCACCAGCAGGTCGGCAATGATCAACAGGTTGCGGTTCGACACCAGCATCTTCGCCTTACCGGCGGACGCTTCGATCACCTCATCGGTGCGTGGCGACCAGCCGATGCAGCCGTTCAAGCGGGCACTGGCGTTGAGTTCGTGCTCGTAGGCATCGCAGGCGACGTCGTTGTCTTCGTAAAACACCAGACCGAGCTGGTCAGGATTCGGGCGTGCATCGAGATCGCGCAGCACCACCACCGGGACGTTCGCTTCGGAAGCGAGATAACGGATGAAAAACTCACTTTCGTTGAACTGCGCGGCCGCCAGCACCTTGCCTTTGAGCTGGTTGATGCTGCTGATGCCGGTATCGACCACCACCATGTCGGCGCCGCGCGAGAATCCGATCTGCGCCGGCACCGTCACTTCAAACTGGCGGCCGAGCGCGGCCAACACGTCGGCAGTGGTTACGCTCGCGGCGAGCTTGCCGTTGTTGAGCTTGGACCAACTCTCTTCTTCGCTCAGTGTCAGGTGAACTTGGAAGCCATAATTTTTCGCGAAAAACGAGTCCGGGTTGGGATCGAGGCCGCCATTCGCGACCACCAGTCCGGCATATCCAGCGTATTCGCTGATGTCGACATCGATGACGGCTCCGGTCGGCTGATAGGTGGCGGCGGCATCCAGCGTCGGCAGACCGTCGACCGGTTCAATCGGTGTCGGGGCGTCGCCATCAACGGCAGGGTTCACCGTGGGATTTCCCGGCGTCGTGGATTGCGTCGTTGTCGACGTATTGGTCGCGTCGGCTGCTTTTTTGTCGCGCAGCATCAACCATCCGCCCATCGCGATCAGTGCCACGATCAGCAATAAGGTGATCGCCGTGCCGGCGGAATTGCCACGCATCAAGAATCTGGATGATCGAGTGTTCATGACGAGGCTCCGGTGGATAAGGGCGGTGGCTTGCGGGCGCTGTTACGCACGCGTTCGGGGAGGCGCTGGGCGGTGCTCGACTCGAATACGCCGAGCAGGTCGCGCTGGCTATCGAGCCAGCGATGGGTTTCATTGAACGAGGTCGTCAGCGCATTTAACGACGCGCCAACGGTGTCATCGTCGGAGGCGAGCAGTGCCTGCTCGCGGATCAGCGCGAGTTGGTGATCGATGCGCGCCAGTTCGGCTTCGACCTGTTCCAGTCGATTGGCTGCATCGGCATGGGCCTGCTGGCGTTGGTCGATGACTTGTTGCTGCTGTTCTAGGCTGCGCTTGAGTTCCGGGCTGATATTGACTTGGGTGATACGCGCAGCGATTTGTTTTTCCTGGTCGGCAAGTTGCGTCCGTTCGCGCGCAGCGGTGTCGATGACGCGGTTGATCGAGACCAAGGCGACCAGCAGTCGCAGGTGCAGCCAGACCAATTGCTCGACACTGTCGCTCTGACTGTCGAGCAGCGGAGTGCGCTTTAGCGTGTCGAGGATCTCGCTGGCGCGGCGTTCGATCTCCTGATGGCGGCGCTTTTCCGGGTAACCGAGTTGCGCCACCATCTCGTCGTAACGCGTGTCCATCGGATTGACCTCAGCCGCGGACGCAACGTTGCCGGCATCCACGGTCTTGCGGAAGCGAACATTGCCGGCGAGCAGTTTCAGATAGCCGAGTTCGAGCCCGGCACCGACTAGCCACAGCCCCGGATTGACGAAGACGCCAAGCAGACCGATCGCCGCCAGGCCGAACCAGTTGGGTGGCACCGGCATGCCCAGCGGTCGCGCATTGAAGGCGGCCCACCAATACTTCATGCATTGCCACCTTGAGCCAGCGCGCGCAAGGCGGGCGGCACGAACTGCATGTCGGTGGCTTCGCGAATCGCGATTCGCATCTGGAAGTCGAGTACATCCGCGGCGACCGGTGGTTGATAGCCATCAAGGCAAGCGGCCAGCGCTGCGGCCGGTGTCTCATTCGCGGTACGCACGCGTCGATACACCTTAACCGACAGCGCTTCGGCAGCACCCGGCGTCAGCAAAGTCGGTAGCGCTAACGCATCCATGGCCTGCGGATCGATCGTGATGTCGAGACGTTTCAGCAAAGCGTTCAACAACGCGGCGCTCTCGGCCTGGGTGGTGGTTGGTAGCAAGGGCACTTTGACGTCGATTCGACCGGGGCGTTTTAGATCGACTTCGATCAGGTCCGGGCGCGACGTTGCGAGAATCCAGACCACGCGGCCGCGGTTCGATGCATCACTCATTTCCTGCGCGATCATCGAATACAGGCGACCGGACAAGCCGCTGTCGCCGCTGCCGGAATCGCGTTTGCCGAGGCTCTGGTCGGCCTCATCGATGAACACGATGCAGCGACCGAGCGCACGGATCAACCGGAAGATTTTCTCGAGGTTACCTTCGCTGGAACCAACCCAGCGGTCGCGGAAGTTCTTGAGCTTCACCACCGGCACGCCAGCCTCGCCGGCGAGACATTCGACCAGAAAGGTCTTGCCGGTGCCGACCGGGCCGCAAAACAGGTAACCCATCGGCATCGCCCGCAAATCGTTCGCTTGCCATAGCGCGATGTCTTGGCGCAGCCAGGTCTTCAGTGCTTCCTGCGCGTGATAGTGCGCGAGCGTCTTGTTTGATTCGATAAATTCGATCAGACCGGCCGAATCTGCTTCGACCATTTGTTTTTTTGCCGCCACCCAATCGGATTGATTCAGTGGCTTGCCTTCATGTTCGCGCAGTTTTACCAATGCGTTCAATGCAGTCACGGTGACGCCGGCGAGCAGGGGTGCCGCCTTGCTGCCGTCGTCATCAACGAACGCCTTGGGATTGTCGATACGCAGTTGCGCCAGCGCTTGTTCGATTACCGCGATATCCGGCAACGGCACGCGCACCCGCGCGACGCGCGGGTTGGTCGCGATCAGTGGATGCAGATCGTTCAAATTGTCGGCAATCAGAAAACTGGCGAAGGGCAGGTCGGTGAATGGCGGTTCAGCGGCCCAATCGCGGACCATGCTGGCTAGGCTCGCGGTATCGAATTCGCCTTGGCGGTTCGCCGGCAGGATTTGGTCGGCACCGCGCAGGATGCATGCGATGTGTTCGACTTTGTCGCGGCCCATGGCACTCAGGTTGGCGCGATAACGCAGATAACGCGTGATCAACTCGACCGCCGCGCGCGGTTCTCGCGTGTTTGCGCCGAGCAGTTGCGCCCCCGGCCACTTCTGGAAGGCGTCGCTGGTGCGCGGCACGCTGAGGCCGTTGCCGGGGTCGTACAGGAATACCAATTCGAAGCGGGACAGCAGTTGCACATCGAGAAACGCAGTCAGTGACAAGAAGCGGCCGCGACTCGGGAAGCGGTCGGCGACGTTGCCGTACAGCACAAACTGTCCCTGCGCGCCGCTCTCGTAAGCCAGCGCAAGTTCACGAGCCCAGTTGGGTGCGTCGCTTTCGAGCGGCATCGATCAACCCTGCTGTGATTCGGACGGTTTTTCCGCTGTCGCGCCCATGCTGCGCGATGCCTCCGCTGGCGTCGCCTCGGTGCCGAGCGAGAGACCTTCGGCCGCGGCAAAATCCGCGAGCGCTTGGTCGGCGAGCGCCGTCATTTCGGCTTCCTTGAGGTTGATGTCGGCCATGTCGATCGAGTCTTTGGCAACGCGCGCCCGACCGGACGCTTTGTTGCGTTCTTCTTCGACCATGTCGTGCAGACGGTTGAGCGTGTCGCCGGAGCCGCCGATCGAACCGATCATGCCTGCAGCCATCTCGTTCATCTCGGCCATCGCCTTCTTCATCTTCATGTCGTTGATCGCGCCCTTGAGGCTTTCGATTTTCGCGCGCGCCGCATTGACTGCGACATCCCGCGCCTTGATCAAATCCTTGTAGGTGCCTTCGGCGGCTTCGAGTTGCTTGCGATTCTCGGTGAGTTCGCGTGTCACTGTTTGCAAGCGCAGCGCATATTGGCCGGCCGCCTGCGTGTTGCCCGCACGCAAATGCGCCGTGGTTTTGGCGCGCAGTTCCGATTCTTCCGATGCGAGCTTGCGCACCTGGCTCATCAAGCGCTCGGCGAGTCCGGCGTGACCCGCCAGGCCTTGGTTGTAGCCGGCAATTTGCTTACGCAGGTTTTCTTGCTCCAGTTCCAACAGCGCTTCCGGATTCCGCTTTTCCACATCCTTCACGAACATCGCGAAGAACCCTTTGAACACATTGATCAGGCGCTGGAACATGAAATCTCCTTGCAACAGACTGTGAGCCTCGCGGCGACGCCCGCCAACTTAGCGGGTTTGTGCGTTGGTGCAAGGGGTTCGCGGCAACCAGAGATCAATCAGTTCGCTGCCGCATCCGATTTCCGGCATATTTCCGGAACCTGGCCATCGCTACCAAGTGTTGCGCCAACTGGGACGAGCCGGTGCCGATCGTGATCTGTCGTTCGCAGCGTCTTGACCTGTCGCGCCATAATCTCCGGATAGATTGAACAGGCGCGTCGGAACCCCGATGCGCGCAACGGAGCTGGCATGAGCGCTACACGATCGACACGCAACCTCGTTCTGGCCGGACTGTCCGCAGTGTTTTTTGCGGCTTGCAGTAGCTCGTCGCAACAACAGGCGCAACGCGGCGGTTCGCCGGTGACGGTGCGCAGCACGGTGATCGTGGCCAGCGATTGGCAGGACAGCGTGCAGGCACTCGGTACCGCCAAGGCGAATGAATCGCTGACGATCACCGCCAAGGTCAGCGAGACCGTGCAGAAAGTCGCATTCGACAGCGGTGATTTCGTCGAAGCCGGACAGGTGCTGGTCGATCTCACCGGGAAGGTGCAGCTCGCCGGGCTGGAAGAGGCGCGCGCCGCCTACAAGGAAGCCGAGCAACAACTGAAGCGCGGCGAGGAACTTGCTGCCCGCCACTTGGTCCCCGGCAGCCAGATTGACACGCAACGCGCGACGCGCGACGCCGCACGTGCGCGCATGGATCAAGTTCGTGCACAGTTGTCGGATCGTGTCATCACCGCGCCGTTCGATGGCGTGCTCGGCTTGCGTCAGGTCAGTCCCGGGGCGCTGGTCACACCGGGCACGGCGATCACGACATTGGACGATGTCTCGATCATCAAGCTGGATTTCTCGGTGCCAGAAACGCTGATCGCGGCCTTGGCGCCCGGTCAGGAAGTCGCGGCCCACAGTGCGGCTTATCCCGCCGAATTATTCAGCGGCGTGCTGCGCACGATTGATTCGCGGGTTGATCCCGTCACGCGGTCGGTGATGGTGCGTGCAGAGATTCCAAACCCGGAACGACGCTTGCGTCCCGGTATGTTACTCACCGTTGATGTGCGGCGTGCACCGCGTCAAGCCTTGGCCCTGCCAGAGTTGGCGTTGCTGCAGATCGGGCGCAATAGTTTCGTGTTCCGCGTAGCCGCTGATGGCAGCGTGGCGCAGGTCCCGGTGATGATCGGTGCACGCGAACGCGGTCGCGTTGAGATTGTCGACGGCATCGCCGCCGGCGATCGCGTCGTGGTTGAAGGCACCGTGAAACTGCGACCGGGCGCAAAGGTGGTCGAAGCGGGTACGAACCCGCCGGCACATTGAGGGCACGGCAATGATGCTCTCCGATGTCTCCATCCGCCGCCCGGTATTTGCGACCGTCCTCAGTTTGATGCTGGTCGCGCTAGGGTTGATCGCGTTCACGCGGCTGCCGCTGCGCGAACTGCCGAACATCGATCCACCGATCGTGTCGGTCGATGTCAGCTATCCGGGCGCATCCGCTGGCGTTGTCGAGACCCGCGTGACCCAGGTGCTGGAAGATGCGCTGTCCGGTATCGAGGGTGTCGAGACCATTCAGTCGCAAAGTCGTAACGGTCGTTCCAGCATCACGCTGGAATTTTCTTTGAATCGCGATATCGAAGGGGCGGCGAATGATGTGCGTGATGCTGTCAGCCGCGTCGCCGACCGTATGCCGCAGGAGGCAGATGCGCCGCAAGTCGCCAAAGTCGAGGGTGACGCCGACGTCATCCTGTGGCTGAATCTGAGTTCGCCACAACTTGATTCCTTGGCGCTAACCGATTACGCCGGCCGCTACATTGTCGACCGGCTGTCCAGCATCGACGGCGTGGCGCAGTTGCGCATCGGTGGCAGCCAGCGTTACGCGATGCGTATCTGGTTGGATCGCGATGCGCTGGCCGCGCGTGGCCTGACCATCGCCGAAGTCGAAGCCGCCTTACGCGCAGAAAACGTCGAGTTGCCGGCCGGACGACTGGAATCGGATACCCGTGATTTCACCCTGCGGATCGACCGTGGTTATGTGCAGACGACCGATTTCGAAGCGTTGCCATTGCGCAAGGGCGCTGATGGCCACGTCATCCGGCTCGCCGAAGTAGCACGCGTCGCGATCGAGTCGACCGATCGCCGCGCCATGTTCCGCGGCAATGGGACACCACAGATTGGCCTCGGCGTGATCAAGACCTCGACCGCGAACAGCCTCGATGTCGCCAATTTGGTGAAGGCCGAAGTCGAGCGCATCAACGAGGGCTTGCCCGAGGGTATGAAGATCGGCGTGACTTTCGACAGCACGATCTTCATCGACGAAGCAGTGAAGCAGGTTTACAAGACCTTGTTCGAGGCGACTTTGCTGGTGGTGCTGGTGATCTGGTTGTTTCTCGGTTCGGTGCGTGCGGCGTTGGTGCCGGCGGTGACGGTGCCGGTGTGCCTGATCGCGTCGTTCATTGCGCTGTGGATGTTCGGGTTCTCGATCAATCTGTTGACCCTGCTGGCGTTGGTGCTGTCGATCGGACTGGTCGTTGATGACGCCATTGTCGTACTGGAAAACGCCCAGCGGCGTGCGGATCTTGGCGAACCGGTTTCAGTTGCAGCGCTGCGCGGTACTCGCCAGGTCGCGTTCGCGGTGATCGCAACCACGACGGTGTTAGTGGCGGTGTTTGTGCCGGTGTCGTTCATTGAGGGCAACAATGGCCGACTGTTCCGCGAACTTGCGGTGGCGTTGGCCGCTGCGGTTGCGATCTCAGCCTTCGTCGCGCTCACCCTGACGCCGATGATGTGCTCGCTGCTGTTGCGTCGGCATGGCCAAGCCAGCGGTTTTTCCGAGCGCGTGGATGAACGCCTGAATGCGTTGGCCGGCGCTTATCGGCGCGTGCTGGAGCGGGTCATTGGTCACCCGAAGCGCTGGGTGTTGTTCATGCTCGTCGCGCTGGCGGGCAGCTATGGCTTGTCGACTCTGGTACCGCGCGAATTGGCGCCGCCCGAGGATCGCGGTGCATTCTTCTTGTCCGTGGTCGGCCCCGAAGGGGCAGGTTTCGACTACACCGCGTCGCAAGTGCTGGAGGTCGAGAAGCTGTTGCTCAAGTACACCGGCGAGGGCCAGCCGATCGAGCGTGTCAACATCCGTGTTCCCGGAGGGTTCGGTGCCAGCGAGGAAATGCATACCGGGCAGGGTATCGTCGTGCTGAAACCGTTCGGACAGCGTGACCTGTCCACCAACGAGGTGGTCGAGCAGGTACGCGCCGACATGAATGCCATCGCTGGTGTGCGCGGACTGGCGCAGGTGCGCCAAGGACTAGTGCGCAGCCAAGGCCAGCCGTTTCAGGTGGTGATTGGCGGGCCCGATTACGCCGAACTCGCCAACTGGCGCGATCGCTTGATGGCGCGCATGGAAAAGAATCCGGGCCTGTCCTCGGTTGATTCCGATTTCAAGGAAACCCGCCCGCAGATCCGGGTTTCAGTGGACCGCAACCGTGCCGCTGCGCTGGGTGTGTCGTTGGCGGACATCGGTCGAACTTTGGAAACCATGATGGGCTCGCGCCGCGTCACCACCTATGTTGAGGATGGCGAGGAATACGACGTCATCCTGCAGGCCGAACGCGATGATCGCGCCGCACCGTCCGACCTGCGCAACCTCTACGTGCGTGCGCGCAGCGGCGAACTGATTCCGCTGGGCAGTGTGGTTTCGCTCAGCGAGTTGGCTGAACCGGGCAGCCTGAATCGCTTCAATCGCCTGCGCGCGATTACCGTGTCGGCGGCCATCGCGCCGGGATACACCTTGGGGCAGGCGATCGAATGGATCAGCCGAACCGCCAAGGAAGAACTGCCGCAGACCGCGCAAATCGACTTCAAGGGCGAGTCGCGCGAGTACCAACAGTCTGGCAGCGCGGTCCTGTTTACCTTCGCGTTGGCCTTGCTGGTTGTTTACCTGGTGCTCGCGGCGCAATTTGAAAGCTTTGTGCACCCACTGGTGATCATGCTGACAGTGCCGTTGGCGGTGTTTGGTGCCTTCGTCGGTCTTGCTGTTACCGGGAATACGCTAAACCTGTTCAGTCAGATCGGCATCATCATGTTGATCGGTTTGGCGGCAAAAAATGGCATCCTGATCGTTGAGTTCGCGAATCAACGTCGCGATGCCGGCCGGTCGGTGCGCGACGCGGTACTCGAAGCCGCATCGACGCGCTTGCGTCCAATCCTGATGACCTCGATCGCCACTGCGGCAGGGGCCTTGCCGCTCGTGCTAGCGAACGGGCCTGGGTCGGCGAGCCGTGCCACGATCGGTGTCGTCGTCGCCTTCGGCGTGACCTTGTCGACCTTTCTGTCGCTGTTTGTGGTGCCCGCGTTCTATCTGTGGCTGGCTCCGTACACGCGTTCGCCGGAAGAGAAAACGCGCGAACTCGAACAACTCGAACATGCGACGCCGCCGGTGGAAAAGTAAGCGTGGTCGCGCCCAACACGTTCGAAGTACATCACCAACCTGAGCATTCGCGCTTCGTCGCGAACATCGACGGCAAGGACTGCGTCGTGCGCTATCAAATCGACGGTGACACGATGCATGTGCTCTCTACCACGGTGCCTCCCGTCCTCGAAGGTCGTGGTATCGCGGCGGTTCTGACGCGCGCGGCGCTCGCCTATGCCGATGAACAGGGTTTGCAGGTGAACCCGGTATGCACCTATACCGTCGCATATCTGCGACGGCATCCGCGCTAAGTCACGCGCCAGTTCAATCGGCCGTCGACGATGGTCTGAGTACAGCCACCAACCCAAACTGACTGGTCTGGATCGATACGAATGCGCAGTTTGGCGTCGCGGCCGATTTCGCGGCCCTGACTGACGCAGTAGCCGCGGGCGAGTGGTCCTTGCGCTTCGGCCTGAGCAATATAGGCAGCGATCAGTCCGTTGGCGGCACCGGAGGCGGGGTCTTCGAGAATGCCGACGCCACATGGAAACGCGCGCACCGCAACGTCGTGTTCGCCACTGTCACTGCGCGCAAATGCGCATAGGCCGAGCGTATCGGTGGCGCGGGCGAGCGAGCCGATCGCGGTGTGGTCTGGCCGCCACGCACGCAGCGTTGCTTCGTCGACTAATTCAGCCAGCCACCACTTGCGTCCGCCTTCGATCATCGCCGCACCCAGCGCGCCGAGTTGCACGTCACCCAGGATATCGCGCAGTGCTGAGGACGCCGCGGCACCCTGACTGACGACACGTGCCGTCGGCGCTTGCACCGATAGCTCGCGTTGCGCCCGCGTATGATCGATCTCGACCGCGAGCAACCCGGCAGCGCATTGCTGGATCAAGGATTCGGCGGTGACATCGACGAAGCCGGTTTCCAGCGCCGCGTGCGCCGTGCCGAGAGACGGATGGCCAGCGAATGCGATCTCACGACTGGGCGTGAAGATGCGGACGCGATAATTCGCCGACGGTTCGGTCGGATGCAAGAGGAAGGTGGTCTCGACCAAATTCGTCCAGGTTGCGAAGGCTTGAAAGTCAGCGCTATGCCAGTGATCGGCACCGAGCACGACGCCGAGCGGATTTCCACCGCCGGGTCGATCGGTGAATACGTCGAGTTGCAGGAAGCGCAGGTCGCCGAGTGCGTGAGTGTTCAATCGCGAATGTTGAAGCCGGGGTTCTCGTCGAGCGTGCCGTCGTCTTTGAGTACGGCAAACTTTTTACGATCGGAATCGAACACGATCGGAATCGACGGCTTGAACGGCGGTCGACGAATAAACTTCAATTCCCAACCGTAGCGCTCCAATCCGCGCAGCGTGATCAACTGTTCCTGATTCAGGTCACGCTCCATTGCTCTGACCGGTCGTGCCATATCGAGGCGCCGTTCAAATGCCATGCAAGCTGTCCTCGGATGATGATGGCCCGATTGTTACCTGAGGTCACGGTAAGTTCAATGCTGCTGTGACAGCCAATTGACCGCGCCGGCACCAGCGACCTTGCCGCTGGCAAAACTGGCAGTCAACAAGTAACCGCCGGTGGGTGCCTCCCAGTCGATCATTTCACCAGCGCAAAACACGCCTGGCATTGCGCGCAACATCAGCCCTTCGTCGAGTGCCGCGAAGCGGACACCGCCCGCACTGCTGATCGCCTCGGCCAATGGACGCGGGCGTAGTAGGCGGACCGACGCCTGTTTGATCGTTGCCGCGACGCGGCCTGGGTTGATCCATTCAGTGCGCGGCAACAGTTCGAACACCAGGGCCGACTTGGCTGCGTCGAGTCCGATAGACCGGCGCAAGTGTTCGCCGATGCTGCGTTTGCCGCGTTCGCGAGCGAGCGCAGCAACCAGTTGTTCAGTGCTGCGTTCCGGCAACAGGTCGAGATGCAGTAGGGCCCAGCCGTCAGCAACGATGCGTTCGCGCACGGGTCCGGATAGGGCATAAATCAGGCTGCCTTCCAGACCATAAGCACTGATCACGCATTCGCCGGCGACTGCCGTGCCAGCACCATCTAGTCGCGCGGCAATACGTTTCAGCGGCGCGCCGGCATGACGCGATCGCATCGGCTCGGACCAGTCGACCTCGAAACCGCAGTTCGCAGCCTGCAAAGGTGCGACCTCAATGCCGCGGGTGCGCAGCACATCCACCCACGCGCCATTCGAACCTAGTTGCGGCCACGACCCGCCACCCATCGCTAGCAGCGTCGCGTCGGCATGGCGCTGGATGGCACCATCGGGGGTATCGAAGACGAGTGCGCCGTTGGCGTCCCAGTCGGAGAAGCGATGATGGACATGAAAGCGAACGCCCTGTGCGCGCAGTCGTCGCACCCAGCCACGCAGAAACGGGGCCGCTTTCAGGTCGATCGGAAACACGCGGCCAGAACTGCCAATGAAGGTGTCGATGCCGAGCCCGCGTGCGAACGTGCGCAGCGCTGTCGCATCGAATTTGTTCAACCAGCTACGAACATCAGATTCACGGCCACGATATCGCGCCACGAAGGTCTCGAAATCGTCGCTGTGTGTCAGGTTCAGGCCACCCTTGCCGGCGATCAGGAACTTGCGTCCGACCGAGCCCATCGCGTCGTACACGTCGACCTCGATTCCTGAAGCACGCGCGGTTTCTGCCGCCATCAATCCGGCCGGACCACCACCGATGATGGCGAGCGTCGTCGACATGAGACTCAACGGCCCTTGTAGATCGGGTCGCGACGTTCCATGAAGGCGCGCATCGCTTCGGCGAAATCTTCCGATTGCATGAGCAGACCGTTTTGAATTGCGGCATCGCGGTTCACGCGGGCGATCTCGGCGTCGATGCGCGCATTCATTGTGTGCTTGATGCCGGCAACGACCAGCGGCGGATTTGCCGCGAGCCGTGCCGCCAGGCGCTGTGCTGCTTGCGTCAAGGCATCGGCATCGTCGACGACATGGCTGACCAGTCCGATGCGAAGCGCAGTGTCGGCATCGATGTCGTCGCCGAGCAGGGCAAGTTCGCGCGCCCAAGTTTCGCCGATCAAGTGCGGCAGCCTTGAGAGGCCGCCGAGATCAGGCACGATGCCCACTTTGACTTCGCGTAACGCAAATTTTGCCGACTTTGTGGCGATACGGATATCGCAGGCAGCGACCATCTCAACGCCGGCGCCGATGCACCATCCATCGATCGCGGCGACCGCCGGTACGCGGCTTGATGCCAATGCCGAAAAACCGCGATACATGCGCTCGGCCAGCGCCGGAATCTCGGCGCGACCACGCGCGCCATCGTTCAGCAGCGTGCCGATCTCGATGGCCATCGCGGGCAGGTCGAGACCGTAGGAAAAATGCTCGCCGGCGCCACGCACGATCAGTGCGCGGATGTCGGCGGCAGCATCAATGGCGGCGATGGCGGCGGGCAGTTCGCGCCAGAAGTCCGGCCCCATCGCGTTACCGCGGCCAGGCCCGAGCAAGACCAGTTCCGCCACCGCTGCGCTGCCCGTGTCGACGCGAACCGAACGCTGTTCACTGGTCATCGATCGATCCTCGCGATTAGTACTTCTGGCGCGGTGGCTTGCGCTTCGGGTCGAAGTCACCGCCATGCTTGCGGATTGGTGCGCGCGGCGGTACGCCATCGACACGCGAGATACGCATCATCTGGCCGGCGACGCGAACCTTGCGCAAGTGATCCATCACGTCATCCGGCATGCCTTCTGGCAAATCGAGATAGGTATGGTCATCACGGATATCGATGCGGCCGATGAACTTGCTCTCGAGGTCGATCTCGTTCGCAACTGCACCGACGATATTGCCTGGCTTCACGCCATGCTCATGGCCGACCTCGATACGGAAGGTCTCCATGCCGACTTCGGGTTCGCCACGTACGCGCGGTTCGCGTGGCCGATCGAGGTCTTGTGCCGAACGATTGGCGAACTCGCGCTTCGGTCGGTCGGCGCCAGCGAACTCGCGCGGCGGCGCGTCTCCGCTGAACTCGCGCCGTGGGCGCTCGGTTACGGCTTCACGACGCGGACGCTCGGCGAATGGCGTGCGCTCTCCGCGCGCCGGCCGTTCTGGGCGATCCGGACGCTCGCTGCGCGGACGTTCCTGATACTCGCGTGCCGGCGGCGGATCGTAGGCATCGAGCAGCAGTGGCTTGCCGCCCTGATACAAGCGCGCCAATGCGGCGGCGATCTCGATGGCCGGCACATTTTTTTCGTTTTCGATCGATTCGACGATCTGCTGGAACGCCGTCAGATTCGGTGCCGCAAGCGATTCAACGATCTTTTCCTTAAAGCGTTCGATGCGGCGGTCGTTCACCGCCGAGACCGTCGGCAGTTGCATCTGAGTGATTGGCTGGCGCGTGGCACGCTCGATCGCACGCAGCATGCCGCGTTCGCGCGGCGTCACGAACAGAATCGCTTCACCGGCGCGCCCGGCGCGCCCGGTGCGGCCGATACGGTGGACATAACTTTCGGTGTCGTAAGGAATATCGAAGTTGAAGACATGGCTGATGCGTTCGACATCAAGCCCACGCGCGGCAACATCGGTGGCGACAAGAATGTCGATATCGCCGGCCTTCAGTTTCTGGATCGTTTTCTCACGTGCGGCCTGTTGCATGTCGCCATTGATCGCTGCGGCACGGAACCCGCGTGCTTCCAACTTTTCGGCCAGTTCTTCGGTCGACACCTTGGTGCGCGCAAACACGATCATTGCGTCGAACTTCTCGGTTTCGAGGATCCGGGTCAGCGCATCGAGCTTGTGCAGACCGCTCACCAGCCAATAACGCTGGGTGATGTTTTGTGCGGTCTGGGTCAATGCGGCAATCTTTACCTCGGCCGGATCTTTGAGGTAGGTGTGAGCGATACGCCGAATCGATTCCGGCATCGTCGCCGAAAACAAAGCGATTTGGCGGGTTGCGGGCGTCTTCTGCAAAATCTTCTCGACATCATCGATGAAGCCCATGCGCAGCATCTCGTCGGCCTCGTCGAGCACGAGGTGGCGTAGCTGAGACAAGTCGAGCGTGCCCTTGTCGATGTGGTCGATGATGCGCCCCGGTGTTCCGATGACGACATGCACGCCGCGACGCAGCGCCGAGAGCTGCGCGCCGTAGCCGCTGCCGCCATAGATCGGTGCGACATGGAAACCTGGCAGATGGTGGGCGTACTTCTGGAAGGCCTCGGCGACCTGGATCGCGAGTTCGCGCGTTGGTGCCAGTACCAGCGCTTGCGGTGCTCTGGCGAGTGGCTGCAACTTGGCGAGGATCGGCAGGGCAAACGCGGCGGTCTTGCCGGTGCCGGTCTGCGCTTGGCCGAGCAAGTCGCGGCCCTGGAGCAGCGCGGGGATGGTTGCGGCCTGGATCGGCGACGGTGATTCGTAGCCGACATCGGACAATGCCTTCAGCAGTGACTCGGGCAGGCCAAGGTCGGCGAAGGTGATGGAGACGGGCGAGGGCGCGTCAGACATGAGATTTCTCGGAAAGCGACGCGCAGCGCGTACCCGCGCAAACTAGCGGAAGCCCGTGGTGCTGACCAGTCGGGCGAGGGGTGCCAGGCGTGTGTCCTTCCCCGTGCGCGTCGCGCAAGGGGAAGGACGGGACAGGTTTTTTACTTCAACCCGCGCCGAACCAGCAACGGCTCGATGTTTGGTTCACGGCCGCGGAAGTCGTGGAACAGTTGCATCGCGTCGACCGATCCGCCCTTCGACAGCAAAGTCTTGCGGAAATGGTCGCCGTTTTCACGCTTCAGGCCGCCGTGCTCCTTAAACCATTCGACGCTATCGGCGTCCAGAACTTCGGACCACAGGTAGGCGTAGTAGCCGGCGGCATAACCGCCAGAGAAAATATGGCTGAAGTACGTGCTGCGATAGCGCGGCGGTACCGGTGCAAAATCGACGCCGATTTTTTTCAGTGCATCGTGTTCGAACTGAATGGCGTCGGTTGGTATCTGATCAGGCTTGAGTTGGTGCCACCGTTGGTCGAGCATCGCTGCACCGAGGTATTCGGTGGTCGCGAAGCCTTGGTTGAAGGTACCGGTGGCGAGCACCTTGTCGAGCAGCGCTTTCGGCATGACTTCGCCGGTTTCGTAGTGCTTTGCATAGTTTGCGAGCACGGTGGGATCAGTCATCCACATCTCGTTGACTTGCGACGGATATTCGACGAAGTCGCGCGGCACATTGGTGCCCGAAAAATGCGGGAACGTGACGTTCGAGAACATGCCGTGCAGCACGTGCCCGAACTCGTGGAAAGTGGTGTTGACCTCGTCGTAACTCATCAGCGTCGGCTGGCCTTTCGGCGGCTCCGGCACGTTCAGGTGCAGGGCCACAACCGGATGCGTACCGAGCAGAGCGCTTTGCGACACGTATTCGGTCATCCATGCGCCGCCACGCTTGGACGGACGCGCGTACATGTCGGTGATCAGCAGTGCCAGCTTGGTGCCGTCCTGGTCGAACACATCGAATGTGCGTAGCGTCGGGTGATACTTCGGCAAATCCTTGCGCTCCTTGAAGCTCAGTCCGTAGAGCTTGCCGGCGGCGAAGAATATGCCGTTTTCGAGTACCGAATTGACTTCAAAGTAGGGCCGCAACTGAGCCTCGTCGAAGGCAAATTTCTCGGCGCGCACCTTCTCGGAATAGAACGACCAATCCGAGGCCGCGACCTGGAAGTCACCTTTGGCCGCGTCGATCAGTTTCTGGATCTCGGCGGCTTCCTTCTTCGCATTCGCAACTGCCGCCGGGGCGAGTTCAGCCATCATTTTGTTGACTGCGGCCGTCGTTTTGGCGGTCTCATCTTCCACGACGTAACTGGCGAAGTCGGCGTACCCGAGTAGTTGTGCGCGCTCGGCACGCAGTTTCGCTAGGCGCAACACGATCTGGCGATTGTCATATCGGCCGCCGACAGCGCAGCGTTGCTCCGATGCTTGCTGCAGTTTTGCGCGCAAGCCTCGGTCCTTGATCACTGCGTTCGCAGGTTGACCGCTGGTGTTGACCAGGGCGATCAGGTATCCGTTTTCCTTGCCGGCGGCCTTGGCGGCCGATTCTGCAGCCGCGATGGCGTTGTCACTGAGGCCATCGAGTAAATGACGGTCTTCGACATACACCGCCGCCGCATTGGTTTCGTCGAGTACGTTTTGCGTGAATTGCGTCTGCAGAGTGGCGATCTCGGCGTTGAGCTTCTTCAGTGTTTCCTTGTCGGCGCCTGCGACCTTGGCGCCAGCGCGCACGAAATCGGTGTAATAACGCCACAACAGGCGTTCAGATTCAGCATCGAGCTTCAATTCGGCCTTGCGCTCGTATAGCGCCTTGATGCGCTGAAACAAGGCATCGTTGAGCAGAATCGCGTCGTTATGCGCCGCCAACTTTGGCGCAATGTCGGCGCGGATCTTGTTCATCGTATCGTTGGTGACGGTACCGCTGAGATTGAAGAACACCGTGGTTGCGCGATTGAACAGTTGACCAGACTTCTCCATCGCGACGATGGTGTTGTCGAAACTTGGGGCCTCCTTCTGGCTGGTAATCGCGGCGACTTCGGCCAATTGTTCACGCATGCCCTGATCGATCGCCGGGACGTAGTGTTCGTCCTTGATCTGGTCAAACGGCGGGAACTCATATTCCAGCGTGCTCGGCTTGAGCAGCGGATTGGCGGCGACGACTTCCTGCATGGCGGTGGCGGTTTCGGCGTGAACGATCGGACTGAGCCCGAGCACAATGGCAGCGGCGAGAAGCAAACGAGTGGACATGGACAGTTCCTGCGGTGAGCGGTCGCTCACCATAAGCGAGACGAGCGCTTGCCGCATGTATGGATCGTCATGAACTGATGCGCTTCGCCCCTCGCTGATAACGATTCGTCCTGTCCATCGTCACGGTTTCCGGACTCGGTCGGGTCGACATCCCATTCGGGCGAATTTCAATCGGTCACTTTTCGACAAAAGCGCGCTCAAACACATATTCGCCGGCAACACCGATACGTGGTGCGGCGCAGAAGCCGCGAGCATCGAGGATGCGTCGGAAGTCCGCCAGCATTTGCGGACTGCCGCAGATCATCGCGCGATCGTGCTTGGGATCCAGTGCTTCGATACCGAGGTCCGCCTGCACCTGACCGTTGTCGAACAAGGTGGTGACGCGGCCCTGGTGGATGAATGGTTCGCGGCTCACCGTCGGGTAGTAGCGAAACTTTTGTTGAATCGATTCGCCGAGGAATTCGTGGCGTGGCATCTCACGTTCGAGATAATCGCGATAGGCGAGGTCAGCGGCATTGCGAACGCCATGCATCAAGATCACACGCTGATAGCGCGCGTAGGTATCCGGGTCTTTGAGAATTGACAGGAAAGGCGCGAGACCAGTGCCGGACGCAAGCAGATACAAGTTGCGGCCCGGATGCACGTCGCTGATCAGCAGTGTGCCAGTCGGCTTGCGCGACAGCATCAGTTCGTCGCCCGGCTGGATGTGCTGAAGGCGCGATGTCAGCGGGCCGTTTTGCACCTTGATCGAGAAGAACTCAAGATGTTCTTCCCAGTTCGCGCTGGCGATCGAATACGCGCGCATCAGCGGCTTGCCGTTGACCATCAACCCGATCATGACGAACTGGCCATTGTCGAAGCGGAAACCGTCGTCGCGGGTGACCGTGAAACTGAAGTAGGCGTCGGTCCAATGACGCACATCGAGCACGCGCTCGCTGATGAAGGCAGATGGGGACATTCTCGGGCTTCGCGACAGCGTGTCGCGCAATGGGTCAGGCCGGCATTCTAGAGGATGCCCGGCAGTACCGATTGACCGCGGTCAAGCACGCTTCTGACCGCTGGTCTCATCCAGGGCCAGACACAGCAGCCGGGCCTCAATCCGTTCGCTGATGTTGGCTGGTGAATCGAGGCGCATGCGTTTCAGGTCGGCAAGATGTTCCGGTCGCGGCCGGCCGCGCAAAAGTGCCTTTGCCATGCTGCGCAACTTCCCGGCGGGCGTCACCGTGCTGGCCTTGAGATGCTTCAGCGCGCCGATCAGACGCAGTTCGCGTTCATCGAAATCGCAACCAAATGGCCAGTGCGGCAAGTGGGTGAGTGCGCCACACGATGCTAGGCGCTGGTGCAGACCTTCGGGTGTGTTCGTGCGCACCGCCTCGGGCAACACGTAGTCGCGGGCCAGCTTGCCAGCCGCCTTGGCTTTGCTCACCAGCGCATCAACGAAACGCGCGTCGCAGATCGCAAGCATGCGCTGCACACACTCCTCGTCGGTGGCGCCGCGCAGGTCAGCGATGCCGTATTCGGTCACGACGAGATCGCGCAGATGGCGCGGAATGGTGGTGTAGCCGTAATGCCAGACGATGTTCGACTGCGGTCCATGCGCGTTTTCTCGGACTGCACGCAACATCAATGCACTGCGGCCATTCGGAATTTCGTGTGCCATCGCGACGAAGTTGTATTGACCACCAACGCCGCTGACGACTTGGCCATCGGCGAGGCCGTCGGACACCGCGGCACCGAACACGGTCGCCATCATGCAGGTGTTGAAGAAGCGCGGATCGTGGCGTTGTGCGATGTCCAGCGACTCGCGCCCGCCATACAACTGATTGATGTGCGTCACGCGGGTCATACACAGTCCTGCGTAATCGGCGTCGTCGAGATCGCGCAGCCAGTCTTGCAGCAACCGGGTGCCGAGCCAGAACGCGCCGTGCAGATAGCGACCACCGACCAGCGGTTTGCCGTCGATGTGCTCGACCAGCATGCGCTTGGCGCCGCGATCGGACAGGTCGGCACCACTGCGCATGCCGTCCGGCCAACGCAGTTCGCCATTGACGAGGTCGACGCTGGAATCGACGAGGCCAAACTTCTGCAGCCAGTGCAGCGAGGGCCGATCGAGCTGCATCGCAACCAAGCCGACCTCGATGAACCGATCCAGCGTTGATGTGTCGGCCACTTCATGCACCGCACCGCTATTCAGCAGTCGCTGCAGACCAAGGTCATCGAATACATGTCGGCGCAGGATGCCGCTCTTGCGCAGATGCATGAAACCGTCCATGACCATCTCGCTGGCACCATATAGCCCGCGTTCGAAACGCCCGCATTCGATACCGAGTCCGGGACTGCGCAGGACACTTAAGGCGCGGACCGTCTGTGCAAATGCGGCAGGATCGCGTTCGCGCCAGAGCAAGCCATGCACGATCGCATCCGATAGCGCGCCAATACCGATCTGCAGCGTTCCGCCGTCTTTGACCAAGCTGGCCGCATGCAGCCCGATCGCGTGTTCGCTCGGCAGCACGGGTTCGCGCGGCAAGGCGAATAAGCGATGACGATCATTCGTGTTCTCGACCAACAAATCGGCAAAATCG
>Ga0138256_10001276_pt1 | contig 27190 bp, 20 predicted proteins | sample KNB2016incub_MG_FD_105486 | JGI IMG/M metagenome (GOLD analysis project Ga0138256, IMG submission 105486) | Active sludge microbial communities from wastewater in Klosterneuburg, Austria - KNB2014incub_MG | ecosystem: Engineered > WWTP > Activated sludge > Unclassified | place: Austria...
ATTGACTATAGGTTGTAGTAACATTATTGGGGTCAACCACTGTCCAGTTATATTGTACGGCACTACCTTGATTACCATCTAAATTTATGGCATCGCCTTCGCACAGTGTCAAATCACCCCAAACAACAGGCTTTGGTACATTAACCACTGCTGCCTGACCCGGTTTTGCCGGACTGTAGCTGCAGCCGTTATTATCACTAACGGTAACAAAATATTGCCCTGTTTGAATTACCGTTAGTGTAGGTGTGGTAATTCCTCCTGTCCATAACCATGAGGTGGGTTGTGTGTAAGGTCCTGGAGTTGTAATAAAATCTAACTCCAAACTTCCATTTGCTCCCGGGCAAAAAGACACAGATGCAGGGCTTATTACCCCTCCTAATTGATTGTCGTTAACCGTTACCTGTTGTGTGCTTGTGTAGGTGCAGCCGTATTTGTCGGTAACGGTTAGTTGTACATTATAAATAATGAATCCAGCTCCAAACACTTTCAGCGCATTAATAGAGGAAGCCGGGTTTTGTGGGATAAAAGTAGCACCATCATTAAAATCCCAAAGGGCATGATGCACGTTGGTGTTGCTTGCCGTTAGCTGCACTACCGTTTGCGCCTTGCAAAAGGGTCCTCCTGCAACGGTAAATGATGCTACGGGTGGTGCTGGTATATTTATTGTTAGTGTGCGTTCGCAATATTTGGTACCATTTCCTATTTTTAGTTTAATGTTATAGGTGCCTGCTGCCAAAGTAATGGTTGGGTGGTTGCTTGTGCTTAGCAGTGTGGTGCCTGAATACCACTCCCAAGAGGTTATTGGAGTGATAAAAGCTGATAGGTCAATAAACTCCACATCATAGCTTCCCGGTGTGCTGCTGCAATGCAGCGAGGTTATAAAATCAGGAATAAGGGCTAAAAAAGGTATTGGTGCACAATAATGGTCGCAATACTGTTGCCCGGTATTATCGTAGGCATACAAACAGGCGCTATATTGTCCGGCAGTGCTGTATGTATGTGTTGGATTAGGCTGACTACTAGTAACGCCATCACCAAAATCCAATAAGAAACTTACCGGTGTAGGATTGAAGCTCTCTGTAAAATCTATCGTTTGACAATCTGATGCAGGCGTGGCTGTAAAACTAATGTTTATTGGATCGGGATTACACGGTATAGGATTGGGCGAACAAGTTGAAATTGAAATGGTTTGTGATGATGCGCAACCGGTTACTGTATTGGTAATAGTTATACCGAATGGTTGTGTGTCTAAGTAATTAAGTGTATTAATGTTGGTATTATTGGAGGCATTATTACTCCACGAATAATTAAAGCTACCTGATTGTTGCACTAACGTGGCTGTTATATTGGTCGTAGTTGGTGGGCAGAAATACAAAGGCGAAAGGGTCAGTGAAAGTAAGGGAGCAGGATTAACGTCAACTTTGGTGCTGGCATAAGACTGGCAGCCGCCATCATCAACCGTCAGGGTAACATCAAAGGTTGTGAGGTTGGCACCTTGAGTCAGCACATAAGAATGCGATGCTGTTAATGGGCTGTTGCCGCTATTGCCATCACCAAAACTCCAGGTATAATTACCCGGTAGTGCCGGTACGGCTGTAAATGTTATAGGCGTATTTTCACAAGCAGGATTGGGTGATGCTGTAATAGCCAAAGAAGGTGCTCCGCCCAGTGAAATGTTGGGTGGGTCGAACACCGTATTCGGGTAAGAGATTGGGGGCGAACCACAAAGTGATGTCTTTACCTGAAGATACGTATCGTAAACACCGGAGGGAGAAGGCTGGTTATTCCATTGCACGGTTACACTGGTAGTGCCTTGCCCGCTGATGATGCTGCCTGCTGTAGCTGGAATGATTACCCATTCCAATTGGTCGAATATATAATTACCCTGAGGAGCAGCATTGGAAATCTGATAGGTTACCTGTTTATTTATGCAGGGTGTAAAATTACCGGTTATGACAGGGTTGATGTATAATCTTTCCTGTATAGGCAATACCGTTGGCATTGATTTGCATCCTGTAGAAGACTCTACCTGTACCAAACTGATGGAATAGTTATGCGGAGGCGCTGTATTAATCCAGCCTATTGACAATTCATTGCCTGTGCCTGTTGCAGGCAATCCTTGTGTTGTACTCCATTCTAAATAATATCCGGCATTCAATGTTGTGCCGCTATACAAATGTACTGTGCCCGGACATATTGGGTTATCGCCAACAGGCAGTGCCGGTGCCGGTGGGGCGTCTGTTATTTCAATAGTGATGCTTGCAATGTAATTACAATAACTGTTGGTATTGTCTAATGCTGTAATAATATAGGTGCCACTCGGATAAGTCCACCCTGTAATAGTAAAATCAGGAATACCGGTGCCGCTACCAAGATATATAGTGTTTTGAGAAGCATCTGTCAGAGTCCAATCCAACAGCACGTTATCAGGATTAACAGCAGTTAGCACTACATCTGCTCCCGGACAACTTTTTGTGGGGCCGCTAATGCTAAAAGGCTGCTTGGTTTCAACTGTTATGTTTGCAGTGCCTCCGCAATCTAATAAGGCATTGTTATAATTTACACTTAGGGTTGATGTGCCCGCACTTGCCCAATCTACCAGTATTTCGTTGGTGCCTTGACCTGAAATAATTGTACCATTGCTGCCTGTTATCTGCCAGTTATAAACACAACCCGTCATGGCAGGAACACTGTATTTTGTCTGAGAGCCTTTACATACTAATGTTGGCCCGTCAATACTACTTGTTGTAGAAATAATTGGTATCTCAACACAAGTTTCACTCGGGCAATAATTGCCACACCCACCGTTAGTATTATCTAAACATAAAATTCCATTGCCGCTGCCTCCTGTCCATTCTACCTGTATGCTACTGCCATAAGGCGTTGGTGAAAGTATGTTTCCACCGGTAACTACCCAGTTATAAGAACTGCAATTCACTGCATCGGTATAATATTTACCTGTATCGCCTTGGCATATCGGTGTCGGGCATTCTATATTCACACCATTTACCGGGTCAACTTCTACCGTTACATAACATATGCCTGTACAACCGCAAGCATTGGTTACGGTGAGCGTTACGTGATAGGTTCCGGGGGTTAGCCATGAATGTACTTCATCTCTATGTGTCGAAAAAGTACCATCACCAAAATCCCACAACCAACTTACAATTGGCGAGCCTGAATTTCCAAGATCAGCATTACCAAAAAACAAAGCATTCTGTTCAAGACAGACAGCAATTGAGCCTCCTAAACGACAATCCACATCTCCGGGATATGCAGTTATTATTGCCAGTGGCGATTCAATTATCTCAATGCATTTTTCAGTCGTATTTACACAACCATTGCCATCGGTCTCCGTTACAGAAACCATTCCGTTGCCGGCACTTCCCCACAAAACTCCTATCTCATTGTTTGAAATGACTGTAAAACTTTGTGCCCCTGTTACGCTCCAATTTAATACCGAACCAACGTTAACGGGATTTGCGAAGTAATGAACAGTTCCGTTTTCACAAACATGCCAGCAGGTGTCGTTTACTACTGTGGGCATTACCTGTCCTTCATGCTCTTTATAGATAACACAGTTATTGGTGAAATCTGTGGTTAATACAGGCTGTGGTAATGGGTTTACTGTTACAGCAAGCGATGGTGTTCCTATTACTGTTCCGGAAACATCATACAAAGTAACACCAACAGAGCCTGAACCCACTGCACTCCAACCTATACTCACTGTGCCTGTGCCCGTACTTACGATATAGCCACCGGATACATTCCATGTGTATGTTGCAGGTAATGGTGTTCCGCTGACTGAATATACTGAAATATTATTCATGCAGTCTTCTGTGTTGCCTACTACAGCATATTGCGCCTTTAAAAAGCACGGAAGCAACACCAGCAATAATGCAATAATTCTTGTCTTCAAAACATTTTTCCTTAACCTGCTAAAGGTGCTTTTCAGAAAATTGTTTGCGGGGGGGGGGGTAATGTAATAGCTCTCATAAACATGGTTTTTTGGTTTGTAATTATGTCATGCATCTATCCAAATGCAAACCAAAATTAAATCTGTTTAATTGAAATTCCAAATTTATTTTGGAAAAATCTTTACGAATACACTATTTATTTTTACAAAATAATTTAATCATAGATTCAGGCAAACAACTCTTATTAATCACATTTTAATGAAATGTATTTTAAATTTTCTCATCTGTATTCATTCAATATTTGATTTTGATAAAAATTGATTTCACCAATATACTACTTCACCTTCTTCTCTTTTACAACTTTAGTTTTAGGTTTATATGCCGTTTCATATTTTTGAATCCACTCTTCAACTGTAATTTTTTTCATCAACTCGCCAATTAGTTTATAGGGAATATCATCCATCTTCTTAAAACGAACACAACTTTTGCCCATATCCAATTTTTGTTTGCTGTGTTTTGGAAATTCGCTCACAAACCATTTTAATAACATCGCATCGGCATACATCCCCATGTGATAAAAATTTATGGATTGTTTCTGAGAAGCTATTCCTGCAAAAGGTAATGGCTCAACAGGCTTGCAGTGATAGCCATCAGGATAAATAGTATGCGGCACAACATAACCTAAGCCACCATAACTGATGGCTGCTTCAAAACCTTTGGGTAAATTTTTTAAAATTGTCTCATGCAATTTGTTGAATGGCACTTTTCTGTCATCAGGCAGGTTTGCCAATATTTTTTTAACACTTTTCCCTTCAGCTTTCATTTTACTTTATGAATGAATATTAAACACACTAAACTCTTTGAATAAAAAATCACTAACATCAAAAGTAAGCCTACAATTTATCTACCTCAAATAAAATACTAAAATAAACCATCCTGCCTACTTTGGGTCCGCCATAAATTTCGTAATGTTTATTGTTGAGCAGGTTCATTGCTCCCAGCTTAAACGTGGTACCGGCTTCTTTTAACTTATAGTTTACTTGTGCATCAACCATGTCATAAGAAGGTATTTTACCTGTAAACTGTGGTGACCCTTCATACTTAAATCCCTGTACCCACTTATAGTTGATATTAAATCCAACACCATACATATCGCGTCCATTGAATCCAATATTGTATTTGTTTTCAGGTGTGTTAAATGCAGGAATCAAGGGGTCATCAGTGCCTTTTTTATTCAATTTATTCCAGCTGTAATTTCCCGTCAGTGCAAAATATTTTCCGATGTAATAATTCAAACCAACAGATACGCCTTGCGTAGTAACTTCACTCTGTGCATTAGAGGCAACACGCACAACACGATTAAAAACCAAATCGTAAATAGTACCGCCAAATGTGTTGATGGAAAATGTGTCGGCATCAACGCCAATCTGATAGCCTATAAAATCACGATACCAGGAGTAATACCCATTCAAATCTACATACAACCGTTTAAACAATGTTGCACGATAACCGGCTTCAAGAGTTTTTACTTTTTCAGGTCTGACCGGATCAATGTCGAAAAAATTCAAGAATTTAAAAGAAGACTTGCTGCTATCATAAAACTCTGTTACCGATTCGGGAGTTAAAAGGTTAGTGTAGCCATTGATGTTTCCAAGCAATGTAGCCCTTCCAACCTGATAAAACAAATATTGATCGGTGAGGGTAGGATTTCTAATAGCAGACGAAAAAGATACTCTGAAAACATGGTTGTCATCCGGAGTGTAAACAACAGAACCTGCAGGTGAAACAAGCAATTTAAAGTTCTGATTTTTATCAAAACGCACTGTGGCATTGAGTTTTATTTTGTCTTTAAGAATTTTCTTTTCAATGCCTGCATAAATTCCAAATTCATAAACAGAAAGCTTGTTGCGTAATGTGTCTATTGATAAGGTATCGTTGTTAGCTGAAATATTATAATGCACATAGCAGGTATCAGAAAAAATTGTTCCATCGGAATTGGGTTTATACAAACGATAATTACCGCCAATTACACCATCAACCCATTTGTTTGGATACCGATACTCACCTTGTATGTGATATAGTTTTGACTTATCATAAAACCGCGACCCCCCTTCTGAATATGATTTACGTGAAGTTATTGCATTAAAAGCCGAATCGAAACGCTCTGTTCCCGGCTCGTAGAAAGCCACGTTTTGATTTTGAGGATTACCGGCCCCACTAGCATATGCCTGTGCCTGCTGATGATAATACACCAATGAATCATAATAATTGTTCAATAAAAATGGATTCACAGATTGCAGCCACTGCACATAAGCCGGACCAAAACCGGGAGGTGGTGGAAAGCCCGGAAGCTTCCTGATGAAACTCATGTTATAATTTCCATTCCAGAAATTCTCATAGTCATTTTTCCAGTGTCCATCGCTTTTGGCACTGCGCTGCAGTAATAACGCTGTAAAGTATGCATCGTACGACTGACCTGCATCTTCAGAAGTGTTGTATGCTCTGACAAACCATTTATCTTTCACTCTGACTTCAACTCTGTTTTGTAAAAATTTAATATTTTTCAGGCTGTAGCGATTATCGCCCTGATAAATTGTAGTACCAGTACCGTAATTGGTAGCAGCAATAGCTTCAATTTTAGGGGTAATCATGTAGTGCAGTGCTATGCCAGCTTTGGTATTATTACTATTGTAGTCAACCAAATCTTCTTCTCTGTAGCCTTTGCGGTTAAACGACATCAGTCCCGGAAAGGCACCGGGGAAGTTACGATAATCCGTTCCATTCATATCTTCATCGCCATAAACATTCACTGCATCGTAGCCACCGGGGTTATAACTTGTATTTAGCGATTGCTCTGTGGGTGAATAATTATCTGCTTTCCAGTCCAAAGCCGTAAAACGGTAAAAGTTGAGCTTATAGGCAAACTTATCTTCTCCCTTTTTATTCTTAAAAACCTGTGCAAATCGTAAAGCAAATTCATTGAGTTTGCGATCACCAATTTTTACCATAAACTGCAATCCCGGTGATTCAAATGGGCTGCGTGTTGTCATGGCAATAACACCGTTAAAAGCATTCGGACCATAGTATGCCGAACTTGCACCTACTATTAAATCTACTTTTTGTACATCAAGCTCACTGCTGCCAAGAAAATTCCCCAATGAAAAATTCAGTCCGGGCGATTGATTATCTACCCCATCAATCAATTGTAAGGAGCGCACTGGAGAACTGCTGTTAAACCCTCTTGTATTGATGATTTTAAAACCCAAACTTGCACTGGTCAGATCAACTCCTTTTAACTGACCAAGGCCCTCGTAAAAACTGGCAGCAGGTGTTTCTTTAATAGCAATATAATCGAGAGCTTCAACAGTAACAGGTGACTCTTTTTGCTTTTCTGATATGCGGCTGCCTGTGACTGTAATATTCTTGAGCAGCACTTCATTCTTCTTTAGTTTTATGGTTAATGGCCGTGCATCATTAACAGCTATTTCCTGATTGATAAACCCTACAAAAGATGCTTCTAAAACTAATGGAAAGCTTTTTGAAGTTTCGAAAGAAAATTTTCCGTCAATATCAGTCGCAGCACCTTCAGTAGTACCTTTAATGACTATAGTTGCACCAATTAAAGTTTCTCCGGAGCTACCGTCTTTAATAATTCCTGAAATAATGTTTTGTGCTGAAGAAATATAAACGGAAACAATAAGTAAAACAGCTGTAAAGCAACTCCTCATAAACTTGGTTTTGTTTGGGGTAAAAGTAAAATACAGAAACCGAATAAACAATAGTACAACAATGCCTGATTCGGGCGTTCTATATTTTTGAAAATGCTACTTTTGCCAACCTATTTAATGAGGAAATGAAGTATGGCTAATCCGCTAACACTGGCAGAGCTTGAATCAATAGCATTTAAAAGAAAACCCGTAAAGGTTAATGATGAAATCATTACATCCATCGGTACATCATTTGATTTTTTAGTTAGATTTTCAAAAGAGAAAATTATCTATGGCATCAACACCGGCTTTGGCCCTATGGTGCAGTACAAGATTGAAAATCACGAGTTAAATCAGTTGCAATATAACCTTATCCGCAGTCACAGCAGTGGCACAGGTGCAGTACTTAATGAAGTATATGCAAGGGCAGTTGTTGCAGCACGACTTAATAATTTTCTTCAGGCACATTCAGGCGTGAGCCCTGAAGTAATTTCATTACTTACCAAAATGCTTAACGAAAATATTGTTCCTGAAATTTATGAGCATGGCGGAGTTGGTGCCAGTGGCGATTTGGTGCAGCTTGCACACCTAGGACTAAACCTTATTGGTGAAGGCTATGTTTATTATGAGGGAATGCGCCAAAAAACTGCAGATGTTTTTAAGAAACTGAACATAAAACCATTAACACTTCAACTGCGCGATGGCTTAGGAATTATAAATGGCACATCGTGCATGACAGGGATTGCTGCCATCAACCTTGTTTATGCAAAACGACTCACTCGTTGGATGATAACTTTGTCGGCAGTGATTAATGAAATTATTGAATCTTTTGATGATTCTTTCTCTGCTGAACTCAACCACGTTAAACTACACAACGGCCAGCGTGAAGTAGCAAAACAGATGCGCGACTTTTTGAAAGGAAGTAAATTGGTTCGCAGCAGAAAAGAGCTCTTCTCTGATCATGCCGAACTGAGCCGCACAGAATTCAAAAACAAAATTCAGGAGTATTATTCTATTCGCTGTGTACCACAAATTATTGGCCCTATTTATGACACCTATTTGGCTGCTATAGCAGTTACTGAAAACGAATTAAATTCTACCAACGACAATCCTGTAGTTATGCCTGAAGCAGATAACGTGTTTCATGGCGGCAATTTTCATGGTGACTATATTTCGCTTGAAATGGATAAACTAAAACTTGCCATTTCAAAACTTTCAGTACTTGCAGAGCGTCAGTTAAACTTTTTACTAAACAAAAAACTTAACAGAAAATTCCCTCCATTTCTGAACAAGAAAAAACTAGGATTTAATTTTGGATTGCAGGGTATGCAGTTTCTTGCAACAAGTACTACTGCAGAAAATCAGTCGCTCAGCAATTCTGTTTATGTTCACAGCATTTCAAACAACAACGACAATCAGGATGTGGTGAGCATGGGAACAAACAGTGCCCTTATCACCAGAAAAGTAATTGATAACAGCTATGAAGTTGTTGCTGTACTCACACTTGCAGTGTGCCAGGCAATAGACCTGCTGAGTGCGGAAGAGTCTCAAAAACTTTGCAAGAACACTTTGTCATTGCATGAGCTTATCCGCAAACAAGTTGCAGTTGTTGAAGAAGATGTTCCACAGTTTGAGAACATCAGAATAGTAATTGATATTTTAAAAGAAAATCAGATTTAACACATGAACTGCGCTTTAGTAACAGGAGCATCGCGAGGACTTGGTAAAGCCATTGCACTTCAACTTGCAGCAGATCATAAGCTGCATATTCTCATTAACTATGCATCTAACAAACAAGCTGCTGAAGAAACGTTAACAGCAATTCAAAATGCCGGAGGCAGTGGTGAGTTACTGCCATTTAATGTTCAGGAAAACGAAACGGTAAATGCAGCGCTGGACAACTGGCATAAAGTGAACGAAGATAAATTTATCAGTGTGTTAGTAAACAATGCAGGCATCACCCGTGACGGACTTTTAATGTGGATGCCCGAAAAAGACTGGGATGATGTATTAAATATTTCACTCAAAGGATTTTATAACGTTACCAGAAATGTTGTGAACCCAATGCTTCGCAAACGCGCAGGCCGTATTATCAATATTGTTTCCCTTTCGGGATTGAAAGGTAATGCAGGACAAACAAATTATGCAGCTGCTAAAGGTGCTATTGTTGCCGCAACAAAATCGCTTGCATTTGAAGTTGCTAAAAGAAAAATCACTGTCAACGCTGTTGCTCCCGGTTTTATCAAGAGTGATATGACTGAAGGACTTAACGAAAAAGAATTGAGTAAATTAGTTCCGATGGAGCGTTTTGGTACGCCTGAAGAAGTTGCACATGTTGTTAGTTTTCTGGCATCAGACAAAGCATCATATATTACAGGCGAAATCATCAATATAAACGGAGGTATTTATTCCTGACTTATGCAACAAAGAGTAGTCATCACAGGTATTGGAATTTATTCATGCATAGGAAAGAATCTTGCAGAAGTTACAGCGTCATTAAGTCAGGGAAAGAGTGGAATCATCTTTGATCAGGAAAGAAAAGATTTAGGATTCCGTTCTGCACTCACAGGCTTTGTAGAAACACCCGACCTTAAAGATTTTCTTCACAGACGCGATCGTTTAGGTATGCACCAGCCGGCTATGTATGCATTCATGTCAACCCGCGAAGCTCTTGCTATGGCTAAGCTTGATGCCGATTACATGGACAAGAATGAAACAGGGATAATCTTCGGCAATGACAGCACAGCAGGATCAGTAGTAGAAACTATTGACAAGGCAAGAAAAAAAAGAGACAACACACTAATCGGTAGTGGCGATATTTTTCAGAATATGAACTGCACGGTGAATATGAATCTTGCCACCATTTATAAACTTAAGGGAATAAATTTTACGCTAAGTGCTGCCTGTGCAAGCGGATCGCATGCCATAGGGATGGGCTACTTACTGATAAGACAAGGATTACAAGAGCGTGTTATTTGTGGTGGTGCACAAGAAATAAATCCTCCGGCAATGACCAGCTTTGACGGACTTGGCACATTCAGCAGCCGTGAGAACGAACCCCAAAAAGCATCACGACCATTTGATAAAAGCCGTGACGGTCTAATCCCTTCCGGAGGTGCAGCAACAGTAATTTTAGAATCGTTGGAATCGGCAGTGAAAAGAGGCGCAACCATACTGGCAGAAGTAATAGGATATGGATTTTCTTCCAATGGTGATCATATTTCAAATCCTGATTTTAACGGGCAGGAGCGTTCATTAAACATGGCTATGAAATTAGCAGGAATTAATGCATCAAATATTGACTATGTAAATGCCCATGCCACATCAACACCGGCAGGTGATGGCATTGAAGCAAAAGTGATTTCGCATGTGTTAGGAAACCAAGTTCCTGTAAGCTCTACCAAATCAATGACAGGGCATGAATGCTGGATGGCAGGTGCCAGCGAAGTAGTGTATTCTATGCTGATGATGCAAAATAATTTTGTTGCACCAAATATCAATTTTGAAGAGCCTGATGATGATACAAAAGCCATTAACATCATTACAGCTGCTAAAGAACATCGCATCAACTGCTTTCTCTCAAACTCCTTCGGGTTTGGAGGCACTAACAGTGCCTTAATTGTACAGCGTTTCAAAAGTTGAAATTTTGTTTTTTATATCTTAAGTAACATTAGCTACAACAATAATTTTTCACAGACTGCGTAAAACACATTTCTAAGTTTACATTTGTAAAATGAGTGTTGGCAACAAACTGCATGAGATATTAATAAAATACTGGGGGCATAGTCGGTTCAGACCACTGCAACAGGAAATAATAGAATCTGTATTAGACGGTCACGACACCTTAGCGCTTCTGCCAACGGGAGGTGGCAAATCTATCTGCTTTCAGGTACCCGGAATTTATCTTGATGGCGTATGTGTAGTGATTTCACCTTTAATTTCTCTAATGAAAGATCAGGTGGACAATCTGCGTACCCGAGGCGTTAAAGCATCTGCTGTTATTTCAGGAATGAGCAAAACGGAAATAGAAATTGCATTTGACAATTGTATATACGGTAAATCAAAATTTTTGTACTTGTCACCCGAGCGTTTAACAAGCAGTCTGGCATTAACAAAATTGCGTCAAATCAAAATCAATCTGATTGCTGTTGACGAAGCCCATTGTATTTCACAATGGGGTTACGATTTCCGTCCCTCCTATTTGCGCATTGCCGAACTAAGAGAAGAGTTTCCTGAAGTTCCTGTTATTGCACTCACCGCCTCGGCAACAAAATCGGTTAGAGATGATATTGTAGAAAAGTTAAATTTCAAAAATCCAAATTTCTTCCAGAAAAGCTTTGAAAGAAAAAACCTGAACTACATTGTAGAATACAATAAATACAAACTTACACGAACTGTTGAAATACTAAAATCCGTTAAAGGAAGTGCTGTTATTTATGTCAACAGCAGAGGTAAAACAAAGGAAATAACAATGTATCTTAACAGTCAGGGCATTAAAGCAGATTTTTATCATGCAGGACTATCGGCTGCCGACAGAAACAAAAAACAAATTGACTGGATGCAGAATAAAATACAAGCTATTGTAGCAACCAATGCCTTCGGCATGGGTATTGACAAAGCTGATGTACGTACTGTTATTCATGCTGATTTGCCTGATAGCCCTGAAGCATATTATCAGGAAGCAGGTCGTGCCGGTCGCGATGAAAAAAATGCTTTTGCTGTTTTAATTTATAACAGTGCAGACAAAGCAGACTTAGCGTTGCGTTTTCAAAATGCTTTCCCCGATATAAAACTCATCAGACTCATCTATCATGCTTTGGGTAACTATCTGAAAGTTGCATTAGGCAGTGGCGAAAACATAAGTTTTAATTTTGATATCTCTGACTTTGCATCAACCTATAATTTCAATCCATTAGTAACAATTAATGCATTAAAAATTTTAGCAGAAGCAGGTTACATCCATCTCTCAGATGCAGTATATATTCCATCACGCTTAAAATTTACAGTTGGGCAAGCCGAACTTTATAATTTTCAAGTGCAACATCCCGAGTTGGATAAAGTTATTAAAACAATACTTCGTTCTTATGGTGGCAGTTTCGATAATTTTATCAGAATCAGCGAAGCAGAGTTAGCAAAAAGGTTAAACATTACACAAGATGCACTCATCAGGAATTTATTCTTTTTACAGAAAAATGAGTTGTTAGAATACATACAACAGACCGACAAACCGCAGTTGACCTATCTCCTGTCTAGAGTGAAGCAGGAAACTGTTGTCCCTGACTTAAAACTATTAGAGTTTCGCAAGAATCGTTTTAACGAAAGAGTAAATGCAATACTTCACTATGCAGAAAGCCTTACCTCCTGCCGCAGTATGATGCTGTTAAATTATTTTGGCGAAACAACCAACACACGTTGCGGCACCTGTGACTATTGCAGAAAAAGAAATAAAATGGAACTCAATGACCTGACATTTGAAAAACAAAATGCAGAAATAAAAGAATTCATTCAACAACAAACTTTAAAATATGATGAGTTGCTTGAAAAATTTCCCGCAAGTAAAAAGGAGCAGTACCTTCAATCCATACAATGGCTGATTGACTCAGGCAAAATAATTATTTCTGAAAGCGATATACTTTTGTGGCATGAGTAAGTTGTTACAACCATTCTACTTACAGGAAAGTGCTGTTGAAGTTGCCAGACAATTATTAGGCAAAGAACTTTGTACTAATATAAATGGAAAACTAACTTCAGGAATTATTACAGAGACAGAAGCCTATATGGGTGTTGACGATAAAGCTTCGCATGCATGGAACAACAGACGCACACAACGAACTGAAATCATGTATTGTCAGGGGGGTGTTGCCTATATTTATCTTTGTTATGGTATTCATTCGCTCTTTAATGTTGTAACCAACATTCAAGATGTTCCACATGCTGTACTTGTCAGAAGTATCTCTCCAAAAAGAGGAATTGAACTCATCAAAAAAAGAAGACCGGTAAACAAGCCACTGAAACAAATTGCTTCAGGACCGGGTATGGTTTCTCAGGCATTAGGCATTGACTGCAGCATGACAGGCACATCACTACTTGGAAATAAAATATGGATAGAAAATAGTGACTTGCAAATCTTATCAAAACAAATAACCACAACAGCAAGAATTGGCGTTGATTATGCAGGCCCTGATGCCATGCTGCCTTATCGCTTTATAATAAATCCTGAAATATATAATTGATGAAAAACCTATTTATCAGAATCAGAAAAATTTTGTGGAATATCATTAAATGGTTTTTTATTTTAAGTATTGCCGGTGTAATACTTTTTCGTTTTGTGCCAATCCCCTTTACTCCATTGATGATTATTCGTTTTGTAGAACAGGTGTTTGATTCTGAGCGCGACATACAATTCAAAAAAGACTGGGAGCCAATTTCAAACATTTCGCCACTATTGGTAAAAGCTGTTATCACCAGCGAAGACCAGCGATTTAACGAACACTTTGGCCTGGACATGGAAGCCATTCAGAAAGCTGCAAACTACAATGAGAAACATAAAAACAAAAAACGAGGAGCAAGTACCATTTCACAGCAAACGGCCAAGAATGTTTTCTTGTTTCCATCGCGCACTTGGATACGCAAAGGATTTGAAGTTTATTTTACTTTCCTGATTGAAATTTTCTGGAGTAAGGAGCGCATCATGGAAGTGTATTTAAATGTCATTGAACTGGGCAATGGTATTTATGGTGCAGAAGCTGCTTCGGAATATTATTTCAGTAAACCGGCAAGCAAGTTAAGTGTACATCAGGCAGCATCGTTGGCAGCCATACTACCACTACCTTTAAAATGGTCGCCAACAAAGCCCAATGCTCGCGTAGTCCGAAGGACTGAATGGATTAAACGCTACATGAAATATGCAGAGGGGTTACAAGAGTAATTTTTATAAAATTTATAAAATACCGCTTTTTGGGAAATGGAAAACTGAAACTACGTAATAAGAGAGTGAGATTATCGTGCCGGGATAGACTTAAATACTTGTTATAAAGTATATCAAAAGAATAACAAAAATAAACATGTCGGTCCATAAGGCAAACTTTTCGTTGATACCTGAAATCTTTTTTAGTCCGTGTTGAATACCTGCAATGCCATAATAAATTCCACTTGCAAATGCACTCACAATTCTCCACTCTGGTTTAAACAACGAAACAATAGCCGTCATCCCGAAGCAAATGTTTGCAAAACCTAATTCACGAAGAATTGGAAAGCTGTCGGGACTGTCAATATGAAAAATTTGTTTTGCAGTAAATTCAGGGTTCTTAACTTGTTTGACTCCTGCAAAAAACAAGCGTAGCCCAACCGCAGAAAAAATGAACCATTTGCTGAATAAGTCAAACGAAGGAGCGGTGTCAGTTATAAAATGCTCAGTAATAAAACCAAAAGTTGGTAAAACAAATGTCAGGACGCTTACACTGGTGATGTAAAATATGTTTGCTTTGTTATCAATGTTATTGGTCATTACCCTATTTGTAGGCTCAATAAACTCACAATCTAAAATTGTTTATTCAAATTATAATAGGCAATTTTTTCCATATATGGATAATAGGGTAAGGATTCAATAAGCTCCTTTGTCTTACTTTCATCAATATTTTGCAAGATTAATACAGCCTCTTTCTTACTTACTGAAATGAAAAAACTTTCCAATATATTTTCATCCTTCCAATGATTTACATATTCCATTTCTTTTTTTGGAAGTTCTGGATTAGATTTTATCGTTGTTATTCCATTATCAGAAAGTGTTATTAAAACCATTATTCTGTTCATTGTTTTTTTAACTTTTAGTTGATTACAATTTTTGTTGAAGTTATTGTTTGTAAAATTCTGGTTACTGTTATAAGGTTCTGACTAACGTCAGTTTCCCGAGTAATTGGAACCCGTTTTGAATAAAATAAATTCAAAAACATGTCCAAATATAGGAATAAAGTTGTGTGTTTACATTATTCCAATCAGTAACAAACAATCGCAACACAACAAACAGCAACCGCAAAAAACACTAAACCGCAAAAAGTAGAAGTTATAAAACCACCTTCATAAAAATACCGGTGTCCCTGAATTTATGCTGAGCTTGCCTCAGTACACATAAAAGTAAAAAGCCCAGAGGTTCTACCACCTCATGGCATTTTTGAAATTGTTCTTTTTTCAATTCGGCATAATGTTATCGGCTACCCTTCTGTTTGGTTGGTTGTATGTCGTGTTTGCTGTGTCGTTTGTATCGTTGGTGTATTTTTTTTCTTTCAAAGAGGGGGAATAAAAAAATAAAGTTTTAGAGGTCGGCAAAAGGCTCACTCTTTTGCAATCTTTGTTTGGTGCATTGGCTTGTAACGGTTTGCAAATGTTTGTGCCTGTGTGTTGGTTTTAACTCGTTTTCTTATAATTCCAAATCGCTAATCCATTTAATAAAATTGTAAAACCAATCATAATCAAGAAATGATATTTTATGTCAGTAAAACCGCTTCCCTTTAAAATTATCATACGTACTACTTCAATAAAATAGGTTACCGGGATACACTTTGCGATGTAATAAGCCCAGGTCGGCATACTATCAATAGACGTAAATAAACCACTCATCAGCATAAAAATCATAATAAAGAAAAATGCTATAGACATTGCTTGTTGTTGTGTTTCAGCAAAGGTTGAAATTAGTAATCCCAAGCCTAATAGTGCGATAAGATAAATTGACAAATAAGCATAAAGTAAGAATATGCTTCCAACCGGCATAATGCCGAAAATTAATCGTGCCACAATAAATAAACCAACACTAAAAATAAACATCCCAATCAACCAAAATGGGATTATTTTTGCCAAAATAAATTGATACTTTTTAATAGGTGTAACGTTGATTTGTTCTATTGTTCCTACCTCCTTTTCTTTTACAATATTCAATGCACACATATAGGCACAAACCATTGTTACCAACACTACTAATATACCGGGTACCATAAAAAAACGATAATTCATAAATTTATTGAACCAATTAGAAGATGTTACTTCAATTTGTGGTATTGGACTGAACCTTGGTTGCTGTGACCATTTAACCCGAATATCATTATTAAATGAAGTAATAATTTGATTTAGATAAGCCCCGCCCAAACCTGCTTTTACTCCATTAATTGCATTAACAGCAATAAACAGCTTATCAGAATTTTCACGCAACAGATTATTTTCAAAATGTTCAGGTATTTCCAAAATTAAATCGGATTTGTCTTTTTCTATCTGCTTAAAGGCTTGATTGAATGATGCACCATAATCTGCCAACTGAAAATATCCCGAAGCTGTAATTTTTGAAATCAGTTGTTGCGAACAAGTTGAATGGTCGTGGTCAACGATTGAAATATTGATATTCTTTACTTCATAATCAGCTGCCAATGGAAGTATCAGTAGCTGTACTATCGGCACAACAAAAATCAAGGGCAGTAATGCTTTGTTGCGAAAGATTTGTTTAAACTCTTTTCGTAATAAAAGTTTTAAAGTTCTCATTTTATTTAATTGATAGTTGAGAATTGACAAATTAGAATGATTAGTATACTCTCCATTGTCAATTGTCCATTAACTAAGTCTGTTATTAAAAGTTTTTAAACTGACAAATAGCAAAAAGAAAGTTGTTCCAAACAGGATAAATGTTTCTTTCCATATTGCAGAAATTCCCAAGCCTTTTATCATAATTGATTTTACTATTATGTAATACCATTTTGAAGGGAAAATATTGGAGATAATTTGTAGGGGGACAGGCATATTTTCTATTGGAAACATAAAACCTGTAAACAACAATGTAGGCACTAACATTCCCATTAGTGAAATAAGCATTGCCGATTGCTGTGATTGCGTAATATTAGAAATCAGTAATCCTAATGACAGGGCACAAATGATAAGCAATGCACTTTCGGCAATTAATAACCAAATACTTCCATTTACAGGTATTTCCAAAAGAAAAACACTTAATAAAAGAATTACTGCAAGATTGATAAGTGATAAAAACAGGTAAGGAATGGCTTTGGAAATGATTACCAAAAATGGACTAATAGGAGAAACCAATAATACTTCCATTGTACCTGTTTCTTTTTCTCGAACAATGGATACTGCCGTCATAAGCACACAAACTAATAAAAGTACTAACGCCATAATACCCGGTACAAAATTGGTTGCTCCTTTCAGTTCAGGATTATACAACATTCGTATTTCGGGAGAAATAGTATATGGATTACTTTTGTTCTTTATAAGTTCTTTTTGATAATCCATAATTATTACCGTGACGTAATTTGTTAAGGTGTTGGCTGTATTTGGGTCAGAAGCATCAGCTATAATTTGTACTTGTGCTTTATTCAGGTGCAATAAATCTTCATTAAAGTGAGCAGGAAAAATAATTGCCAATTTTATATTTTCTGCTTTAAAGGCATTTTCAATATCCGTGTGGCTCATTAAATTATTTGAAATTTTAAATTGATTTCCTGCTTCCAATTTTTGAATGATATTTTGTGTTGCAATATCTTTAGCATAATCACAAATAACAATTTTTGCATCTTTGATTTCGTTAGTTACGGCAAAGCCGAATAGAACAATTAACACTATCGGTATGCCGAATAGTATCAACAAAGTTTTACTATCACGGAAAACGTGATAAAACTCTTTTTTTACAAATGATAAAAACTGTTTCATATTTAATCTGATTTTCGTTTTGCTTCTCTTGCCAACTCATAAAACACTTCGTCCATTGATGAAGCGGAAAATTGTTTTTTCAAATTATCGGGTGTGTCCAATGCTTCTATTACTCCGTCCACCATTATAGAAACACGGTTGCAGTATTCGGCTTCGTCCATATAGTGGGTAGTTACGAAAATGGTAATGCCTCTGTCTGCTGCCGAATAAATCAAATCCCAAAATTGCCGTCTGGTAACAGGGTCAACACCTCCTGTGGGTTCGTCTAAAAAAACAATTTTAGGTTCGTGTATTACGGCAACTGAAAATGCTAATTTCTGTTTCCAACCCAACGGCAATGAAGCCACTAATTTTTTTGCTTCGCTTTGCAATCCCAATTTTTCAATCAGTTCATCGCTTTTTGCTTTTAGTTGCTTATCGGATAAGCCATAAATGCCACCAAAAAAATGTATGTTTTCTATTACAGTTAAATCTTCGTATAGCGAAAATTTCTGGCTCATATAGCCGATGTTCTTTTTTATTTCTTCAGTTTGTTTGTAGATATCAAACCCCGCAATGGTGGCATTGCCCGATGAGGGTTTGGAAAGTCCGCAAAGCATTTTCATTGCGGTTGTTTTACCTGCACCGTTCGCACCTAAGAAGCCGAAAATTTCCCCTGCATATACTTCAAACGCAACTTCGTTTGTAGCGATGAAATCGCCAAAACGCTTGGTAAGTTTATCTGTTTTTATTACTACTTCGCTTGTCATATCAATTCATCAGATTTATAAAGCAATCTTCAATGCTCGGTGTGATATGTTTTATTTCAATGTCTTGGAAATTAGCTACCTGCAAGATTTGTATCAGTTCGTTTTGTGAATGCTCATTACCGTTTTGAAATGTAATGTGATGAAAGTCGCCAAATGAAAAACAGCTTTTTATTTGGTTGTTGCTCCGCAACACATTCAGCAACCTGCTCATATTGTCTGCTCTTACTGCAAACAATTTTTCGGGGAACTGTTTTATAATTTCATCGGGTGTATCAATAGACATTATACTACCGTTTTGTATCAATGCGATGCGTTCGCAAAGTGTGGCTTCGTCCATATAAGGCGTGGAAACCAAAATAGTAATGCCCTGTTGTTTTAAGCCTTTAAGCATTTCCCAAAATTCTTTTCTTGAAACTGCATCTACGCCTGTTGTCGGTTCATCTAAAAACAATACGGTAGGACGATGAATTAAAGCACAACACAAAGCCAATTTCTGTTTCATACCGCCCGACAATTTTCCAGCCCTGCGATTTTTAAACGGCTCTAACTGTACATAGATTTCCTTTACCAAATCATAATTTTGCGCTACAGTGGTATTGAATACGGTTGCAAAAAAGTTCAGATTTTCTTTAACTGATAAATCCTGATACAAAGAAAATTTGCCCGGCATATAACCTACATTTTTGCGAATGGCTTTATAGTCTTTCACTACATCAAAACCATTTACGGAAGCCGTACCGCTATCGGGCAAAAGCAAAGTTGTAAGTATGCGGAAAATACTTGTTTTTCCTGCTCCGTCTGCTCCAATCAAGCCAAACAATTCGCCTTTGTTTACTTCAAAAGAAACATTGTTTACCGCCTTTACTTTGCCTTTGTCATAGGTTTTTATAATGTTATTTAATACAACCATATAATTGAGAGTTGAGAGTTGAGAGTTGGGAGTTGAAAATTGAGAATGAATACAAACATTTATCCGCTATCAATTCTCCATTATTTATTAAGTTTTGCTTTCGTTGTTTTTACAATGCTTACCAATATCTTCAATAGTTCTTCGGCATCAATGTAGATTGATTGAAATTCTAACTGCGACAAATATTCTGTTTCCTTCAATAGAATTAACCAATACAAAGTCTCATTTGCTTCTTTCAGAGCAATGTTCATTTTGTTTAGAAAATCGGCTTTTGATTGGGCGTGTTTGCCCTCTCTTGTCAAAGCTCCAATAGCTGTACCGCTTCGCAATAGTTGTTTTGAAAGTACATATTCCTTTTTGTTTTCTGCAAGCAACTTGTATAGCTTTACAATCCTAATAGCAAATGCTAAACTTTTTTCTTGTATCATAATTTTAATTTTTTATTGCAACTCTAAATTTTCCACTCTCCATTCTCCACTCTCCATTCTCAATTCAACAAAACCTCTCCATACATACCTATTTTGTACCAACCGTCATTTTTTACTTTCACCTTGATAGCATATACCAAATTTGCCCTTTCGTCTTTGGTTTGAATGGTTTTTGGCGTAAACTCTGCTTTGTCATTTATCCACGTTACTGTTCCCTCTGTTTCTTTGTAACCGCCTTTGCCATCATCGGTCAACACTTTTACTTTTTGATTTAGTTTAACTTGTGTGAGTTGGTTGCTTGTGATGTAGGCACGAAGAATAATGTTTGACAAATCGGCAATTTTGTAAAGCGGTTTTCCTGCTGCCGTCATTTCATTCACTTCGGCATATTTAGAGAGTACCGTTCCGTTTGTAGGATTGATAATTTTGCATTTTGCAAGTTGGTCATTCAGTTGGTCAATCTGCACATCTACGGGTACTGTTTCTTTGCTGATGCCCTCTGTGGAAATATCCAATGAAGATTTTTGTGCTTCTATCTGCTTTTTAATTACGTCAATTTGTGCATTGATGTCGTCTAATTGTTTTTGTGGTGCTGCATTACCATTTACCAAATTGGTAATACGCACTTTTTCTTTTTGTGACGTTGCAAGCTGTGATTGCAAAGCTGCCAACTGTGCCGATATGTTGGGCTTTTTACTAAGCATTGCACCCATCTGTGCCATTAGTTGTTTTTTCTTCAAATACAACTGTGTGCTGTCAATGTAGCCGATTACCTGCCCTGCCTGTAAAGTTTGCCCCTCTTCCACATCAAACTGCTTGATTGTGCCTGTGGCTTCCGATGAAATAATTGTTTCCTCTGCTTCAAAACTTCCCGAAGCATCAAACGAAACTTTATTGTTGTTGCAAGCAGTCAAAAAAAATAATAGTTGAAAATTGAGAATTGATAATGCTATCAATCTTATTATTCTTTTGTTGAATTTCATATTTTTTTTCATTTTATTACTGTTTAAAATTTTGGCTGTTAAATATTAAATGTTGGCTGTTGAATTTCAAATTTTCAATTCTCAATTCCCCGAAGTTGTTTGAGCGTTATACTCTGTCATTAAAAGCTGTATTTCGTGTAAAATTAAACTTTGCTTTGCTTGTTCTTCGGCATTTACGGCAATGAGATAATCGTTTGTAGTTGCCGTACCATAAGTAAGCTGATTTTGCGTTGTGGCTTTCACGCTTTCCCGAAGTGTTACAATACTTTTATCGGCTTCAATCAATTCCTGCATTTTGGTTATATCAGTGTTTTGCTGTTTTAGTGCAAGGTTGGTATTGAACAAAAATGTTTCCCTTTGTATATCTATAAAACTCTGATTGAGTGCAAGCGTTCTCTTTTCGTTTTTATAGGTATAGAAACCTGTAATGTTCCAATTCAAACGAAGCCCACCGATGTAGTATCCCTTAAAATCATTATCCAGCATATTCAATGCAGGTCTGCCCAAACCGCCTTGAAAAAACACACTGACACGGGGCATATTTTTATTGGTAATTAGTTTGTACTGTATGTCAAACGTTTTTTTTTGCATGTCAAAAAGTTTCAGTTCGGGACGATTGATTGTGCTGGAAAACATTTGCCGATGTGGTTTTTCAAACACGGTATTTTCATCAATCGGATTGCCAATGAACAAAGCCAACATATCTGCATAGCCTTTTCGTGTGGCTTTTAGTTCTATGGTGCGTTGGTTGGCTTTCAGCAATTCCGCTTTCAGATTATCGGCTGTGCTTTTTATAGAAACTCCGTTGGTAATGGCTACATTGGCTTTTTCAATACCGCTTTGAATATCCTTTTTAAGTAATTCGGTTTGCTTAATCTGTGCGTCAATCAACAGTATTCCGAAAAAGAGGTTGTTAATGCGTTCCCTTAATTTGTAAAGTTCCACTTCTGTTTTTTGTGTTTCTATTTCGGAATTGGCATTGATGTATTCCTTTTGGTCTTTCACGGTAAACAGGTTTGTAATGGACTGCGATACTTCGCCATAAAGCCTATACTGGTCTTTGCTCATTGTGGGAATGGTTACGTTGGGCAATGAAATCGGCACTTTTGTTACGTCTGACTGATAGGTTGCCTGCCCTGCAATGTTGAACTGTGGCAAATACCCTTTTTGAGCGTTGGCAATGGAATATTCCTTAGTTTTTTCAATCAACGTGTATTGCTTTATTAAAGGATAATTCTGTTTTGCCATTTCAAGGCAGTTGTCAAGAGACAATGAACTGCTTTGCTGTGCCATTGCACAATGGTTGCATATCAGCATTAAGCCAAAGAGCCATAATATTTTTTGTTTATTTTCTATTTTAATCATACTATTTATGTTTATGTTTCAATCATTTGATTAACATTGTGGCAAAAAAATTATTTCGCTTTCATTGTTGCTTTTATCCAAACAGGTATCAGCTTTCTACGCTCTTGCATCAGCTTGTTAAACTGTGTTTCATTCAACCCGCTAATGCCTTGTAAAAGCGGTTGTGCGATAAAAGGAAAAATGACTAAACTCAATATATTCATTAAAAAATGTAATGGGTTTGGTTCGACAATTTTTCCTTTTATAACGGCTTCCTTATGTTGCTTGACAAATGCAGAGTTCATCACAATTTGTTTTATAGGCAATTTCTCTAACAGTCCGCCCGAGTTGTTGCGGATTTCACTCAACATAAAAATCGGAATATTCGGCTCTTTGATAATAAAGTCTATGTAATGAGAGGCGACTAATTCAACTTTCTTATTCAATGTACTTTTCTCGTTGTTCAGTATCGTTGCCATTGTCTGCATAAATCCAAAAACAGTTTCAAGCATTATGATGTCAAACAACTTTTCTTTACTTCGGAAATAATAATTGAGCAAAGCAAGATTGATGTCGGCTTCTTCTGCAATATCCCTTGTCCGAGTGGCAGAATATCCTTTCTTGTGAAATACAATTCGGGCAGCAGATTTTATTTTTTCTTCTGTTGTAGTGTCTAATGTTTTTACTTCTTTACCTTTCGCCATTTTGCATTAAAATTCGTTTCGGGGGCAAATGTAGAAATAAATTGTTGAATTGAACAATTATTTTAAACAAATGATTAATATTAATTTTCGGTTTGAGGCTATAGGTGAGTTTGGCACTATTGAGGTTGATGTGCATTGGATTTTGTGGATAGGACATTCCAATCAGCAACAAACAATCGTAACACATCAAACAGCAACCTTGGGGGGCGCCAAAATGCAAACATAGATACAATAGTCACATGTTTCTCAAATGTGTTAACTCTGGCCCTTAGGCAAAACATGCATAGTTAAGCCACGTTCATAGCATACCTTGATAGCCCCATTGGAGCGATTGTTTTGCCTAATGTTTAACAATATGGCCAGTGCGGGATTACGGGAGATTTCCTATCAATGGACACGAAATGTTGAAGCAAGTTACAACCTTTCGTATTCCTCTGAACTCCTTATTGGCTATATTGTTTGCTAGTGGTTCGTTGTATTCTTTTAATTCTTTTTAGGAATAATAACAGTCGCCTCAATTTCAATCAGCAAGTCGTCCCTGACTAATTTACTCACTTGCACCAGTGTACTGGTTGGTGGTTTTTGTTGACTAAGAAATTTATTACGCACATCTCTCATCGTTTGCACTTGCGATATGTCGGTCATAAAAATGTCAATTTTAATTACATCGTCCATTGTCCCACCACTTTCTACAACAATATTTTTAATGTTGGCAAAAACCTGCTCTGTCTGTGCTGCTAAATTGTCCTTACCGACTAAATTACCTTTGTCATCAAGCGCAATTTGCCCTGAAATGATAACCATTTTGCAATTACCTAGATTTATTTCTACTGAATGGGAATACCCTTTTGGAGTAGATACCGAAGCCGGGTTGCGAAACTTAACAAGTGATGTGTCTGTTTGAGAAAAACCTGGCAATGAAATGAGAAGTAAAAAAAGAAAATATATTTTATTCATTTTGCTTAATAATTTATGTGTCGTTATATAAAAATGTCAGTCTTCTTTTTTTGAATTATCACTTGTAAAGACCGCTAACGGTAGTCTGAGAATAAAATAAATTCAAAAAACATGTTCAAATATAGGAATAAAGTTGTGTGTTTAGATAATAAAAATTGGTCATAGCCTTGTCCACACTAAGCGTTGTCAACCGACATTAAATCATCTTTCAGACTTGGAAAGGCAAATAGTCCGAGACAAAGAAATTCGATTTAAAGATGCTTTTCTATAAAAATCAGATTTAACACAATCAAATGTCTTTAGTACAATGCGAAAATAAAAATTATAAAAATCTTTAGTGTGGACGTACTGCACACCAAATATCAAAAAGCCCTGAAGTTCTACCATAGCAGAGCTCTTTTGTAATTGGGCTTTTTTATATTCGGCATAATGTTACCGGTAGTGGTTCTTGTCGTCCGTCCTTGCAAACCATTGTCAATACTACGTTTCTCTGTCTGTGTCGTGTCGGCTGTTCGGTTGCGTATTTTTTGTTTTCGGAAGGGTGAGAGATTTTTTTTAATTACTCACTTTATATTTATTTTCTATTGGTGTTCGTGAACCGTAAACGGTTTCAATTTTATCTGTGTTGGAAAGGTGGAAGCTCTTTTGCAAGCTTTAGCTCCACTGATTTTTGCTTCGTTCGGCACAGCTCAAACAAGTTTGGCTCTGCACTCACTTGTCGCAAAAATTGGTCTGTGCGTTGGGCTTGTGTGGGTTTGCAATTTTTAAATCACGAACACCTTTAAAACAACATAAAACTTGTGAGTAAATGTGCTTACACCTGTCCTATGGCTAATAATATTCTTTAATGTAGTCATAAGCTCTGTTAAATAAATCTTCGTCTTTGATTTGATACTTTGTCCAAAGCACTTTACGCAATTCTCTTTTTACTTCTCGCTCTCCAACTGTCGAGTTTTGCCAACCGTCAAAGCGAACTACTCTAACAATTTCGTCTATATCGCTTACAATACGTTCTACTATTGCAGGTGTTGTGTCGGTTTTTAATTCAAGGAATAATTCTGTCAAAGCAGCTTTGGCGTTTTTCTGTTCGCTTTCAGGTTCAACGCCTTTCTCGGCTTGCAGCGTTTCTTTGGCTAATTGGCAAAGTTCTTTGATAAATTCAATGGAATTAATCAATCCTTTCTCTGCTTTGTCCCGAATGGCTTCCAGTCTTTCGCTTAGTCGTTTGAATGTTGGATTGTTGCCGTGTTTGTTTAAGCGACTGATAAGAATTTTCAAAACTTTCTCTGCTTGCTTCGGGTCTTTCTTGTTCATCAAATCGTCAATCACTTCTGCATCCAAAATCATTTCGTCCATGTCGTGATTGATACCTGAAACATGAATGTGTTCGTGTATCAATGCTGTTGTTTGAGCACCCAAAGCATGCCACAACAATCTGCCGTTGTCGTCTGATGAGGGTTTCACAGAAGTATAAACCTGCGACAACCACTTGTAATCTTTTTCAAATTGATTTAAAACCGGGTCAGGCGAAAGTGCTTCCCACAACTTTGTCAAGCTACTGAAATCTTTCGCAAAAGCATCCCGTTTTTCATTTGAGTTTATACAGTCTTGTGCTGCCGAAAGTCCTTCAAACCCTGAAATTGTTCTGTCAACACCTGCAAAATGATTCAAACATTTTTCCATCCACTCGGGCAGTTTGTCTTTCAGTTCCTGCAAGTTCGTAATCACCAGTTTTACACTTTCTTCATCAAATGCAAGGGCTTTTGCTGTATCATCAAATACACCAAAGTAATCTACAATTCTCCCGAATGTTTTATTGGGAAAAAGTCGGTTGGTTCTGCAAATGGCTTGTAACAGCGTATGGTCTTTCAGCGACTTGTCCAAATACATGGTTTGCAAAATCGGTGCATCAAAACCAGTCAACAATTTTGCTGTTACAATAAGAAATTTTAATGGACTATCTGCATCGTTGAATTTCTCAACTACTTTTTCTTGCTTGTCCTTATCCATTGCATACTTCTGTTTGAAATCAAAATCATCATTGGCTGATGAACTGATAACCACTTCGCTGGCTTCGGGATTTATCAAAAGGTCTAACTCCTCCTTGTATTGCACACAGGCATAACGGTCTGGCGTAACAATCATGGCTTTCAAACCTTCGGGTTCCACGTGTGCTTTGAAATGTTCTACTATATCTGCAACTATGGTTTTCACCCGTTCAGGCGATTTTAAAAATACCGCCATATTTGCGGCTTTCTGACTGAGTTTATTCCGGTCTTCTTCGCTCAGGTCGTTTGCCATTTCTTTGAAAGCTACATCCAAACCTTCTTTGTCAATGTGGTAATCGGGAAGGCGTGGTTCAAAGTGCAAAGGCAATGTGGCATTGTCTCTGATACTGTCTTGAAAAGTATAACGACTCATGTAACCTTCGGTATCTTCTTCGGCACCGAAAGCCCAAAATGTATTTTTATCGGCTTTATTGATGGGCGTTCCAGTTAATCCAAATAAAAAAGCATTGGGCAAAGCGTTTCGCATTTTGCGTCCCAAATCTCCTTCCTGCGTTCGGTGGGCTTCGTCCACCATCACAATAATATTTTCCCTTGTGTTCATGTCGGGATAAGCATCTTTAAACTTGTGCACCATCGTAATGATGATTTTCCGTGTGTCTTGTTCCAATAGTGTATGCAATTCTTTGATGCTATCGGTGGTAATCATGTTGGGAACTTCGGCTGTATTAAATGTGGCTGTGATTTGTGTATCCAAATCTACTCTGTCCACCACAATCATTAC
>Ga0138256_10001277_pt1 | contig 27186 bp, 16 predicted proteins | sample KNB2016incub_MG_FD_105486 | JGI IMG/M metagenome (GOLD analysis project Ga0138256, IMG submission 105486) | Active sludge microbial communities from wastewater in Klosterneuburg, Austria - KNB2014incub_MG | ecosystem: Engineered > WWTP > Activated sludge > Unclassified | place: Austria...
CGTTGCGAGGAGGGCTCTTGCTCGCCTGCCCCGATGTTTTTTCGGGGTCCCGACGCCTGTCCTGAGCCTGTCGAAGGGAAGCAATCTCTCGGTATTGGGAGACTGCTTCGGCAAAACCAAGAGCGCCTCGCAGCGACATGTTCCGAGGCTGAGCAGTTACAGAAAAACGCTGATTTTCGCTGATTCAAAAAAGAAAAAATCTGTGTTTCACCTGCCCTGCGGGCGGCGCAAGGGTCTGGGTGGACCAGCGTCCCGATTTAATTTCCGATACAGTCTATTAATTGGAAAAGTGCAACAGTGGTCACTACGATATTCTTATCAGCTTTTTCAGCGCCACTGCCGGTTCTTCAAGGGAACCTTCGATGCATTCTGCATAACGTGAGGGAGAAAAGTTCTGCGAGATCATGGCTCCCAGAAGAACTGGGTCAAGGTGTAGATATAAGGCTTGCCGTTTACATAATCGATGCCAATCACCCAGGTATGCCAATCGAGGAAGCCGAATTCATCCGAGCCGGGGAAATACAGCGCGTAAAAATTGCCATCATACGCCCAATTGGGTTGATAAGTCGCCCCGCCATGATGGAGTTCATTACAATACAACGCATAGTTTTTCTGGAGGAACTTCTGCAATTCGGGCACAACCACCTCATGGAACGCGCCGGTCAGGTTCTCGCCACTGGTGGGATGCGCTCCCCAATCCGCTTGATATGTTGATACAAAAAGGAATTTTGCCTGCTCTTGAGAATACGTCAATACGTTTCCAGCGCGGAAGAAGCGAACGTCCATGCCAGTGAGCGGGTCGACAAGCGGACTCAATAACAACCCATCTTCGTTGAGCATGGAAGACTTGAACGCATCGATGACTGCAATCACTTGCGGGTCGGAGCAAAACGCAGGGTTGGCAGGCGAGGATGTTGATGCGGATGTGGGCGTGTTAGCAACCGGCAGGAGAGTCGGCGATTCGGTGGAGATGAACGTCTGCGTAGCCGTGATGGGAGGCAGGGGGGGCGATGTTGCCGGCGGAAGCGGCGTAAAAGAAGGAACAGCCGACGCAATCGGCGTGGCTGGGATCGGCAGGCAGGCGCTCAACAGCAGGAAACATCCAAACACGACGGCTTTGAATTTCATTTTGGTCTCCTCATTCCACCCCTAATCATACCCCCATAGGTATTCGTACCGCAACGTGAACTTTGCCGTACTTATCTATTTTCCCCAAAGGCAACCACCACGATGTGCTGGTTTAATAATTGCGGTACCGGCAACTTCCCTGGGATGATCTGCCCAAGCGAGTATCCGCCGGCGATCGGCAGGTCTGACCCGAAGATTTCACGCAAGGCGGCAACCTCGGCTCCGGGGTGAGACTTCAACAGCATCTCCCAGGCGAGGTCCACTATCACAAAAGCAAAGACCGGTTTTGCGCCATCCAGCGCTTTTAAGGCTTGTTGAGCGGCGGCGTGTGCGGCGTTCTCACATGAGACGCGACTTCCCACCAGCAGGTAAGCATCTGTGCCATCGCGGACGGGCGCGTTCATGCGGAAACTTCCATCCGCTTCCACACGGATGGGGGAGCGGATCGTCATTTGGTCGCCTTGTTCCACGCCCAATGGATACAACCGCGCAAGGTGACTTAGCGGCGGGAACGCCCAGTCGCGCGCTGGGTAGCCGAACAGGCGCGCGTAGGTTTCGGAGGCGGGCTTGCCATCCAATGTGCGCAACCAGAAGCCGCGCGAACGCGTCACGCGGAATTGCGCGCCGACCGGGTTCCACCCGTGCGCCGCGCCAATTCCCACGCGGAAGTCGCCGCGTAGGAACGCGGCAGTGAGCGCGCCGCCTCCAGTTTGTGGACCAGCCAGTTGGTAGGAATGACCCGTGTGCATATCCCCGGCAGATAGCGCCCCCGCCAGTGGAAATGTCACATTGGGAATTGCATTGCACAACTGGTCGGCATCGCCGTTGAAACCATCAGCGAAAAAGAGCAAGGCGCGGTTATCCTTGTGATCGATCACTGATTTCATCAGTTTCGCGCCAGACTCGCGAGCCGATTGGGCAAAGCCGGGGATCCAGTGTGTTTCAGCTTGCACATCGCCCGCCATGAGCGCGATGACAACCGAGTTCGGATGCGCGCCTTCATTTGTTATGCCCACAGGACTGCTCATACCGATGATGGGCGTATCGCCAAGCAAGCCGGAGATGCCGCTCACCACATCGCGCGCCTGATATTGATGCGACGCAAAAACCATGCCAAACGTGGGCGTCACGGGACCGAGGCGGTTCAGCGCCTGGTGGGTTGCCTGCAAACTGGCTTCGCGCCCATTCAGCGCGTGCGCCTGCCCAACCGCAAAGTGTAACGTCATATCTGTGAGATTCCTTCCGCGATCGGAATGGTGAAGTGAAACGTGGTGCCGCTTCGGTATTCGCTTTCGAACCAGATGCGCCCGCCCTGCATTTCAACCAAACTTTTGGTGATGTTCAGCCCCAGCCCGGTGCCCGGCGCTTCGCGCGCTTTCATATCATCCGAGCGGAAGAATCTCTGGAATATCTTTGCCTGATCTTCGGCGCTGATGCCGATGCCATTATCGCGTACCCACAGGTGCGCCACGCGCTTCGCCCCGGTTTCGTCCCATTGGTTGGCGGTCTCTTCGGCGCCGACCACGATTGTTCCGCCGTCGGTGGTGTATTTGTTGGCGTTGCTGATCAGGTTCGTCATTACCTGCCCCACGCGGATGCGGTCTGCCCAGACTTGTGGCAATTGCGGCGGGATGTTCACTTGCACTTCCTGGTGTTTTTCCTCCACTTGGCGGCGGGTGGAGCGCAATACATCTTCCACCACAGCCGCAAGATCTACGGGCTTGAAATCAAGCTTCATGCGCCCGGCTTCGATCTTGGCGTTATCGTTCAGGTCTGACACCAGCACCGACATGCGTTCAACATTCGAGCGGATGGTGCCGAGGAAGTTGGTTTGCATTTCGTTGATCTGCCCCACCGTGCCCGAGGCGAGAAGTTCGGAATACCCCTTGATCGAGGTCATCGGGTTTTTGAGTTCGTGCGCCACGAGCGAAACAAATTCGCTCTTGGCAGTGTTCGCTTGTTGCACTTCGCCGTACAGTTGCGCGTTGTAAATGGCAATGGCGGCGTTATCGCTCAGGCGGTTGAGGAAATCCAGGTTGCCTTGCGAGTCACTGACGCTTTCGAGCAGAATCAAGCCGATCACACCGGCTTCGCGGCGTATGGGGACGATGATCTGGGTATGCGCGCCGGGGAAGATGCCGCGATGCCCGGTTCCCAGCAGGGACACCTGATTCGGCTGACTTTTGTCGATCGCCTCCTTGACGGCGGTCAGTTCGAGGATGGCGCGAGCGATGGTGGTGTCGCTCAACTGGTCTTCGTACCCTTCCTGCGCGATGATGCGCAGGTCGTTCCCTTCCAACATGCCGATCAACCCCGCTTCGGCGTTCGAGCGGCGCATGCCCCAGTCGAGGGTAATGTTCATGGCGCGATCCACATCGAGGCTGGCATTGAGTTCGCGCACGATGCGACCCATGATGGAAAGCTCCTCCACGCGGGCAGAGAGTTCCTGGTCTGTAAGAGCAAGCAGACGGGCGTTTTCGATGGCCACCGCCGCCTGGCCGGCAAATGCCGTGAGCAGGTTCTGGTCGTCTGCCACGAATGGAAGCCCGTCATTGCGGTTGATGACTTCGATCACGCCGAGCACGCGGTCTTTGATGAGCATGGGTACCGCGAGCAGGGAACGCGAGAGGTAGCCGGTCTGTTTGTCGGCGGCATCGAATCTCATTGAGGAGCGTTGCCCGTCGTTCTCGATGACTGGCACGCGCGTTTGCACAGCGCGTCCGACGATCCCCGCCCCGGCGGGAATGCGCTGACCGAGCAGGTTGCCGGCCGCAGGTCCGACCGTGACGCGGAAGACGAGGTCGCCGGTCTGGTCATCCATGAGGAAGAGCGAGCCTGATTCGCAATTCAAAATGCTGACGGCGTTCTCGAGGATGTTTTGAAGCAACGGTTCTTGTTCGAGCGTGGAGGTGAGTTGCCGCGTAATTTCGTTCAAGGTGGAAAGTTGGCGGGCGCGTTCCTGTGTTTCTTCGAGCAAGCGCGCTTTCACAATGGCGCCCACGGTCTGGTCGGCGATGGCTTGCAGGAGTTCGAGTTGGGCGCGGGTGTAGGTGACGGTGGCGTCGCGGCTCGCCACGCTCAACGCGCCGATGGTCTCGGCGCCGGCGTTCAATGGCACACCCATCCATGCGTAGATGCCGGGCGAGGAGGCGGTGATGTTGCGCGCCTGGCATTCGCGCGAGTAATCCTGTGTGAGGATGGTGGCGCCGCGGCGGATGATCTCTTGTCCCAGGCCGAAACTGGGCGGTAAGGGTCTGTTTTCGCGGTGGGGCGCGCGTTCGCGGTCATCCACGCAGAAGCCGTAATAAAAATAATTGGCGGCTTTATTGTAGAGCGTGATGTGGAAATGGGTGGAGGGGAGGATCTGCGTCGCCTGCGCAAAGATCAATTCGAGCACATCGTCGAAGGTGAGGGTGATGTTCACGCCCTGCGACACGCGAGTGAGGGCGTTCATTTCCTGCACGCGCCGTTCGAGGTCGAGAACGGTTTGCACGCGCGAAATGGCCAGTGAAGCCTGGTCGGCAAGGTTTTCGAGAAAGTCGAGATCGCGAGGCATGTATGCGTTGCCGGAGAGCGCGCTGCCGAGCGCCAGCCAGCCGACTGGTTTATCCTCGCCGGGCAATGCGACGAAAAGCCGCGCGCCCAATATGGCAAGGCGGGAATCTTCGCTTTTCAAATCAGCGGGTTCGTGTATAGAATCCAGATAGAGTGGAATTTTTTCAGCTTGAAGGTGATGCGCTAAAGGACTGCCGGAGGCGAAGCGGATGTCGCTGGTGGGACGGCTGTCGACGCCGGGCAGGGCGGCATATTGATCGTTCAATGAATCGTAAATGTAGATGTGCAGGCGGTCGGGAATAAGACTGCTGGCGATTTGTTCTCGCAGAACGCGCCCAATGGAATACAGGTCCACCGCGCTGGTGAGTTCGTGGCTGAACGTCCGCAATCGTTCTTCGTAGGCGCGTTGTCCGCGGAAGAAGGCGCTATCTACCAGGGTTTGCAGGCGGGTACGCGCCGGGTCGAGGAAGACGGCTACAAAAAAGACCAGCGCCCCGATCAGAAACGGATCATCCGATGGCATTCGGTCGGTGAAGATCAAGCCAATGCCGCTAACCAGCAAGCCGTACATGGCGATGACCAGCCCGGTCAGAATGGAGTAGACAATCCCCTGGCGGATCCAGTAATCGGTGCGGACGAGCCGGTAGCGCAGGATGACGAATCCGTTCACGAGCGGGAAGGCAACCATGAAGAGGAACAGATAGGGGTTGAACGGGGTATCGTTGAAGGAAGATAATAACAACCACGAAACAACGGGGACGAACGCGATCAGGGAGCCGGTCAGGATGGTGCGCGCCTGACTCTTGACTACCGGCGAGATCGTCCAGAAGCCGCGGTAGGTGAGGTTGCCGAAGTAAAACAGCCCGGCGATGCCGGCGAACAAATAAATCCTTTGCCATGCGGCCACATATGCGATGGCGTTTTCGGTATCGAACAATGTGGTGAATGCCCACAGCGAAAGGACAACGGCAACGATGTACCCGATGCTCCGCAAGTAGGCGCGACCGATCACCAAACGCGATTCCTGCGGGAAGACCAGGCTCAGGTCGATCAGCGCCCCGCCGGCGAGGGCGACAGAGAGAGTCCAAAGGTGAGAAAATTCGTGCGTGGTATAGAGGTTGAACAGGGCGCCGATGGAAATTCCGAGGGAGGATGAAAAAATGGAAAAGGCGCGCCCGGCTGGCTCATTGCGGCGGAAGCCGAAGATCCACAGACCAACGAAGAGAAATACGCCGCTGATCAGCGCCGGTATAATGAAGTAGGCGAAGCGGTCCGCGGAGGGAAATGCCTGGATGGTGATTTCGGCGGTCTTTGTTTCCCCTGCGGAAGTTTGTAGCAGGAGGGCGACCGAGTCTCCCGTCTGGAAAGAGGCGAGCGCGTTGCGGATGTCTGCGGAGGATTTGACCGGCTTTCCATCCACGGCGATCAGTTGGTCGCCAAAGACAAAGCCCTGTTCGTAGAGGGGCCAGGGCTGTTGTGTGGAGGTGTTCTTTCCCGTCCCGTTGAGAACGAGGGTGCTTTCGAAGAAGCCGCCGAGGAAGGGCTGGTTCATCCAGCGTACCGCGAAAAACACGGAGACGATGAACGCCGCAACAGCCACAAACTGGTAGAGCAGGACAACGGCTTGCAGAATACGATTGAATACCTGGTTGGGGCTTTGAGTTTGGTTCATGAACGGGTCGCTTTCAAAATTTTACTCCACCTCCGCAGGCAATCACTATGGTACTTTCATAACAAAGAGGAAAGGTGGGGCTCCCTTAAGATGTAGGCGTTGCGCTGCGGCGGCGGTCTAATAGCCTGTCACGCGCGTAAGAGACTGTTTCTTAAAGGCTTTTTTGGACACGGACGCCACGGATTTCACGGAGTTGCGCGGAAAAACCATCAAAAAAAGAGGCTCGTCTCCGTCTTTTCCGCGCAATCTGTGTACAAAAAGAAGATGACGCAGACTTAAGAATCACTCTCTAAGCCGCAAAGGTGAAAGAAAACGTCCCGCAGGTTGGAAGTCTGCGGGACGTTGGGTGTCGGCTAAATATCCAGGTTGCGCACTGCCTTGGCGTGCGTTTGGATAAACTTGCGACGGGGGTCTACCGCGTCGCCCATCAGCATATCGAAGGTGCGGTCGGCTTCGGCGGCATCATCCACTGTTACGAGAAGCAGGGTGCGGTTCTCGGGGTTCATGGTGGTTTCCCACAGTTGATCCGGGTTCATTTCGCCGAGACCTTTGTAGCGTTGCAGGTTTGCCTTATCGCCGATCTCTTTCAGCGCCTTGTCTTTTTCCTTGTCACTGTACACATATTTGACATTGTTCTTGTGCGCGATGCGATATAACGGAGGTTGGGCAATGTATAGATGCCCGTCATCGATCAGTTGCGGCATGTAGCGGAAGAAAAAGGTCAGCAACAACGTGCGGATGTGCGAGCCGTCCACGTCGGCGTCGGTCATGATGATGACGCGCCCGTAGCGCAATCCTTCGAGATCGAAGTTGTCTCCAATGCCGGTGCCCAACGCTGAGATGAGCGCCTTGATCTCATTGCTCGAAAGAATTTTGTCGAGGCGCGCGCGCTCGGTGTTCATGATCTTGCCGCGCAGGGGGAGGATGGCTTGGAAGTGCCGATCACGCCCCTGTTTGGCTGATCCGCCTGCGGAATCGCCTTCCACGATGTAGAGTTCGGTCTTCGACGAATCGCGTTCCGAGCAGTCTGCCAGTTTGCCCGGCAGGGTTAGCGACTCGAGCGCGGATTTGCGGATGACGAGATCGCGCGCCTTGCGCGCCGCATCGCGCGCCCGGGCAGAGGTGAGACATTTTGCAACGATGGCTTTTGCGGCTTGCGGGTTTTCCTCGAGGAACGTGCCGAACGCGTCACCGACTACTTGTGTGACATACGTTTGCACTTCGGGGTTCATCAACTTGACCTTGGTCTGCGACTCGAACTGCGGACCCGGGTGCTTGACCGAAACGATGGCGGTGAGTCCTTCGCGCGTGTCGTCACCGGAGAAGTTTGTGTCGGCATCCTTGAGCAAACCGTTCTTGCGGGCATAATCGTTGATGACGCGCGTCAACGAGGAGCGCAAACCGGTCAGGTGCGTCCCGCCGTCGATGGTGTTGATCGTGTTGGCAAACGAATAGACTGATTCGGTGTACGCGTCTGTATATTGGATGGCGGCTTCAACGCCAATGTTTTCGATCTCTTTTTCCACATACACCACGGAGTGAAGGTTCTCGCGGTTGCGGTTGAGGTAGCGCACGAACGAGGTGATGCCGCCCTCGAAGTAGAAGGTCATCTCGCGGTCGTTGCGCTCGTCTACGAATTTGATGGTCACGCCGCGCGTCACGAACGCCATTTCGCGGAAGCGTTGCACGAGCGTGTCGAAGCGGTAATCGATATCCTCGGTGAAGATTTGTTTATCGAATTTATAGGTTTGCTTGGTGCCGCTTTCTTCCTTCGAGGCTTTGCCGATCTGCTTGATGGAGCCTTGCGGCGCGCCGCGTTTATATTGTTGTTGCCAGACCTTGCCATCGCGCTTGATCTCGGTGGTCATCCACTCGGAAAGCGCATTGACCGCGCTCACGCCCACGCCGTGCAAACCGCCGGAGACTTTGTACCCGCCGCCGCCAAATTTGCCGCCCGCGCCGATGACGGTCATCACCACATCGACCGTTTCCATGGGCTTGCCTTTCGCATCCCTTTTGGTTGGGTGTTGACCGACCGGGATGCCACGCCCGTTATCTTCCACGGTCACACTGCTATCGGCATGGATGGTGATGTTGATCGCGGTGCAGAAGCCCGCCAGCGCTTCGTCGATGGCGTTATCCACCACTTCGTAGACGAGGTGGTGCAAGGCTTTGATGTCGGTGCCGCCTACATACATGCCGGGGCGCTTGCGCACATGCTCGATTCCCTCGAGCGCCTGGATCGATCCTACATCGTAGCCGGTGTCTTGTTTCTTTGCCACAAATACCTCCGAAGGGTTTCCGTTCCCTTGGGGAACGGCGTCAGGTTACTATAAAAGTAGTCATGCCTGTTGCGTCGGCATGTTTTGTTTTTGCTGAATCTGTTCCAAAACCACCTGCAACCACGCGTTGATATTGCGATAATACGCAAAACTGGCAGAGAGAAGCATGGTGCTGATGAACGCGTGACCGAAGATACCAACCAGTTTCATCCACGTGTTGCTGGGGGGAACCCTCCACAAAAAGTTCAGCCCGCTGGCAACAACGAACACAGTCAGCACGAATAAGGCGCTGGTCGGGAAGGTGAAGCGCGAAACCCGCAGGCTGGAGTAGATCGAATGGAACGCATTTTGCCGGCTGGCAAAAATCCCATGCGGGGTGAAGAACAACGGCACGATCAGCCAGTATGAAAAGAGCGCAAGGACGAGCATGAGGGCTGTGCTCAACACCGGGCTGAACAACCCCGCCGCCCCGACGATCATCGAAACCGGCAGGAAGACGATGAAAAAACCGATGTTCAACACCATCGACAGCAAGACGGTTTGGACAATCGCCCGCCCCATGCTAATACTCGTTTCTTCCCGACCGAGCGTGGTGATGGATACCAGCCGGAAATATAAACTTCCGCCGAGCCAGCCGGCGAGGATGATGAGACACGTCCAGCCGAGCAGGCTGAGGATCGATCCCAATTGGATGACCGTCTGTGTTCCCAATGGGGTTTGCACGGTTAGATTCTCCGGGAGGATGAATGAATCCAAACTGGAGATCCCGATCGGCAAGGTGCGCAACCAACTAAACCAGTTGATGTGGTTCACCGCTTCGACAAAATCGCTCAGCGCCTTGGTTTCGGCTTCGGGCAGGGGACGGTCCTTGAATACTGCCAGCATGTTCGCCAACAGCGACGAATACACCTGCCCCGCGCTCAAACGCGGACCCAGCCAGAGGAACACATCCAAGGCGATCGGCAGGAAGATCAACCACACGTGCGACGAGACCACATCAAAGCCGAGTCGTAACGATTGAAATACACCGGGAACAGGGGGAAGTTTTTCCGCGTTTTCCACGTTCATAAGCAATTGATTCTACCATACCGATTCATGCGCTGGCACGCTTCCACGGCACGGGTTAAAATGAAGAATATGAACGAACGCTCGTACCTGCCCGATTCGAACCGTATCGGCGTGCTGACATCCACCGTGTTACTCGCGCTGGCGCTGGCGCGCGTCATCCAATCGCCGGAATTCGACCTCGAACTGCAACTACCGGGTTTCTTCCTTTCCATCCCGCTGAATATTCCTATTATCATGAGCCTGCTCACCGCCGGGCTCACCGCCACCGGCATGGACTGGCTCCTGCGCGGGCATCCCTCCCTCAGCGGCAGGTCTACCTATCAATGGTGGATCCTGCCCACACTAACCACGCTCGCCATCAGCGTCCCGCTATCCCTGCTCCCCGATGGAACGCCCTGGTGGATCGGCTTTGCCGTGAGCGGAATTTTCCTCATCTTCGCCTTTATTGCCGAATACATTGTTGTAGATCCCGGCGCGCCATACTACGCCACCGCCCTGGCAGGTTTAACCGCCATTTCATACGCGCTATTTTTTATCCTCGCGGTCGCGTTGCGATATGGCGACTTGCGACTCTTTTTTACCCTGCCGGCGTTGTTCCTCTTTGCCGGGTTTGCCAGCCTCAGAATCTTTCACCTCCGTTTAGATGGTCGTTGGGAATACGCGTGGTCGTTAGGGATTGCCTTCGTGTGCGTGCAACTCGCCGCGGGGTTTCATTATTGGCCCATCTCGCCGATCCAATTCGGGTTGATGATGATCGGCCCCATGTATGGGCTGACCAATCTGGCGATCAACCTGCGCGAAGAACTCCCTTCACGCCGCGCCGCGCTCGAGCCAGCCCTTGCCACCATGATATGCTGGGGATTAGCCGTCTTCATTCGGTGACTCATTCGCGCTTTGACCATCCACCCGCCTCTCACCGGACCTGTAACTGCCTCGCCCAGCGGAAGCGCGACTTCAGGGTCGAAGGCAGGCAGACCGTCTTAGAGCAGTAAAAGCGAAAGTCCCAATACGCCTCTTGCGAAAGTCTTTTTTTGCCACACACCTGCCCTGGCGGGCGGCGCCAGGGGAGAGCGCCAAGAAAAAGAGCATTTCCACCTGCCCCGAACGCAGGTGCGGGGTCAAAAGTCTCTGTGGGCTCTGTGGCTGAGAAGGAGATACTTATGCAAGAGGTCAAATAGAGAAACTCGAAACATGATTACGTGTTTTTTGATGTAGACTATGCCCGGAGGAAGTGAAATGCAAATTGCGCTCGATGTTGTTGCTGTGCTACTCGGATATCTTCTCGGTTCGATCCCCGTGGGGTTGATCCTCGTCAAATTAAAAACCGGCAAAGACTTGCGCGAGGTTGAAAGCGGGCGCACCGGCGGGACGAACGCGTTCCGCGCGGCAGGGTTCGGAATCGGGTTTGCCACCGCGATCCTCGACATTGTCAAAGCCACCGTCGCGGTGTGGGCGAGTCGTTTAATCACGCCCGATGCGAGCCTGGCGCATGTGCTGGCAGGGTTGGCGGCAATCCTCGGTCATAACTATTCGATCTTTCTCGCGGAGCGCGATGCGAATGGGCGTTTCCGATTACGCGGCGGGGCGGGGGCGATGCCGGCGCTGGGCGGCGCGGTAGGCTTGTGGGGTTGGACGTTCCCCATCGTCTTCGTGATCGGCGCGTTCGTGTTGTTCACACTGGGCATGGCATCGGTGGCAACGTTAACCGTGGGCTTGGGAATCATCGTGGTTTTTGCCGTGCGCGCCTCGATGGGCTTGATGCCGTGGATCAACGTGCTGTACGGTTTGATCGCCGAGATCATACTGATCTGGGCGCTGCGACCGAACATCCAAAAGATATTTGCCGGCAATGAGCGCGTGATCAGCATCAGCCTCGCCGGTTGGTTGCGCGCGCGCAAGGAAAAAGCCGCCGGAGCATCGCGGGATTCAAAATAACTTGTCGATGAGCATGCGCGGGGGCGATCTAGGATGAGGCATGACTTTCTCAAAGTTCAAGTTCATACTCTTTTGTATACGGATTGAACGGTTTTTTTCTTTTTTTTTACGGAGAGTTCAGCGCTGTCTGCGCATTCCGCGTACGGACATTGGGTTTTCACAACCTCGAGAAGACCATAGGATGAGGTGGGAAGCCTCTTCCATTCGGCGATGGAGACTTTTATGATTCAACCACTCAAAGGGATTCGCATCCTGGACCTTACGCGCCTGTTGCCGGGACCATTCCTCACGCAACTACTCGCCGACCTCGGCGCGGAGGTGGTCAAAGTGGAAACGCCTACCGCGGGCGATTATGCGCGGCTGGCTCCCGCTGAAATGGGGTTGGGCGGCTTGTTCGAAACCATCAACCAGGGAAAGAAAAGCGTCGCGGTCAACTATCGCAACCCGCGCGGGCGCGAGGCGTTCTTGAAACTCGTGGATACTGCGGATGTTGTGATCGAAGGGTTTCGCCCCGGCGTGGTTGAACGATACAAGATCGGGTATGAATCGCTCAAGGCGATAAAACCCGATTTGATCTATTGTTCCCTCTCGGGTTATGGGCAGGCAGGTCCGTTGAGTCGACGCGCGGGGCATGACCTGAACTATGCGGCGATCAGCGGCGCGTTGGCATTGAACGCGAAGGAGGGTGATGCGCCGATTCCCTTCGGTGTGACCATTGCCGACTTGAGCGGCGCGATACTGGCTGGGCTTGCCATTTTGAGCGCGGTGATCGGGAAACAAACTACAGGCAATGGCGCGTATCTCGATATGGCGTTATTCGATGGGATGCTGGCGTTGATGATTCCGCAGGCGGGGGCGGCGTATTTCAGCGGCGTCTCGTTTGCCGGCGGGACGCTCCCCCTGCAGGGCGGGCTGGCTTGCTACAACATCTATGAAACCGCGGATGGAAAATTTTTAACCCTCGCCGCGCTCGAACCTCCATTCTGGATCGATTTCTGCCGGGTGACCGGCAGGGATGATCTGGTGAAACGCCAATTCGATCGGGCGATCAAAACTGACGTGGAATCGATCTTCAAGACGAAGCCTTTAGCCGAATGGCTGGAGGCATTTTCGAATACGGATGGATGCGTGGAGCCGGTCTTGTCGTTCGAGGAGATGTTGACTCATCCGCAGGTGAGGGCGCGCGGGTTTGTCCGCGAAGAGAACGGACGGGCGGTGGGGTTGAATTCTCCGTTTGTGTTTGCGCATGGCGAAAAACGCCCAGCTCCCACACTGGGGGAGCACACGCGCGAAGTCTTTGGAGAGATTCTTTCTGTGGAAGAACTTGATGAGTTGTTGGCAAGCGGGGTGATTGGAAAGTAGCGAGGGGACTCGGCAGTGCGGCAACATTCACGTTGCCACTATGAACATTTCACCGAAAAGCGCGCGAAGAAACTTCATAACGTAGCGACCTTGGAGCGCTTCGCGATAAAAAATTGTTCGTGGGGTAGGAAAACGTTTCCGTGAAACGCAGGTCTTTCCATGATTCCAAAAATTGCGCAATCTGAAGGCAAGATTTGCCTTGCCACTTGGAAACTGTTTCTTAACTTCTTCTTTTCGACACGGACGCCGCGGATTTCACTGATGTTCGCGGAAAAGAGCTTTAAAAAGTTGTTTTTTTCCGTGTGCTCCGTGAGATCCGTGTACAAAAGAACCAGGCTTCAGACTTAAGAAACACTCTCTTAGCCAATTTTTGCTTGTAAGTAATCGCAAAGTGAACTTTGCGCTACTTCACCTAACTCATGGATTGGAGCAAGGCTTGCAGGTTTCTACGGTGCAGTTGTTCGGCAAGCCCGCCGAGGTAGACGCGACTCTTGCCGCATGACTCGATGCTGATCTGTTCGATGAGTTCGTCGGCGTTCTTGCGCTTCGACGCGGATTTAACCGATCGTTTGATGGTTGTCAGGTAATTGAGGTTTTCTTTGACTGCCGCGTCGATCTCGCCGCGCAGGATGACATCGCCGTGACCTTGCACGATGTTCTCCAACCCCATGCGCCCGATGTGTTTGATGGACGTCATGATCTCGTCCACGTTGCCGTCGACGATGTAGGGGAGGGGCATAAAGGCGTCCCCTGCGAAGAGGATGCGGTCTTCCTCCACCAGCACAGAGATGCCATCACCGCTGTGCCCGGGGGTGGTAGAGAGGATCAGGTTTTTCTTGCCGACGCGCAGGGTGAGTTCGCCGTTTTTGAAGGTCATGTGCGGCAGGGATATCTTGACCTGTCGCATGGCGGGATTTTGTCGTTTCGCGGCTTCGAGCGAGGGGATGCCGCGTTCTTCAAGCATGGCGCGGCAGTGTTCGTGCGCAACGATGGTGGCGCCGGGGAAGAAGCAATTGCCCCAGGCGTGGTCGGCGTGAAAGTGGGTGTTGATGACATAGCGGACGGGGACGTTCAATTCGCGCTCGATGAATTCGCGGATGCTCAGGGTTTCGTCGGGCAGGGCGAGGGTGTCGATCACTACCGCCCATTGCGGACCCGCGATCACGCCCGCCGTCACTTGCGCGTACACTTCACTTTGGAACCAATATACATTTTCAGATACACGTTCTCGGTGCATTCAACGTCCTCGGGGAAATTTTTTCTTATTGATAGCATAAATGGGTGGTAAAATCAAGTTGTATAGACTGATTTTGTAGCCTGTTTTGTAGCCTGTTTTGTAGCCTGGGGATGATTAATATGTTATGTAGAAACTCAAGGTTGAGGCAGAATTATGTTTGCAGTGAAAGCATTGACAGAAATCACCCTTCGCGCACTTTTGGTTGCAGCGCTTTTGTTTAATACGTTAGCGATCAACCCGATGACTGTTCAGGCGGAATCTGTTTCGATTATCGCGCGGCGATTTGGAGATGCTTCTAGATTTAAACCCCCAACCTTTGAGCGACCAACTCAACGACGGTTTTACCTGCCCTGTGTTCGGCGCAAGTGTCTGCGTCCTATTTTTAAAACTGTCCAGTGGGTAGTTTTGCAATCGGTATTTTGCTTCCTCTCTCCATGTGGCTCTACCGTTTTTAACGGGAAACCCTTATCAAACACAAAGGCTTGCGTTGAGCTTGTCGAAATGACACGATGGTCACAAAGGAAAAGCCCAAGGAATGTAGGCTTTTTTTCCCCTTTGTGTATTTTTTGTCCTTCGTGGTGAGGCTCTTTCCCGTTAATTACGGAAGACCCCTCCATGTAACAAAACTGTGACATTCATCTCTTGACTATGATAAACGCCGCCGTATAAAATAAATTTCTGGCAATATGGTGGATCAGTAAAAGCAGGAATGAATTCCTTTCAGAGGAGATGGTCATGTTCAACTTACTAAGAATAACGACTATTGGGCGCGTTTCCTTGATTGTTGCGTTGATGACGGGGTTGATGAGGGTGAACCCTGCTCAGGCGGCGAATAATGGAACCTTCCATGTCGATGAGAGCGACACTTTTTCAAAAGTTGGCGTTCAAACTCCCCATTACCCGGTGGGCATGGGAGGCGGGGAAAGCAAACTGGTTCCGTATAGCATTTCTGAATTGCCTAACCTTTCAGGCAGAATTACCAGCCGAACATATCAGTTTTTTACTCAATATGATGTGCCGATCAGTGAATCATTTGGTCCGTTCCGAGTCGATACCCCGTTAAATTTAGCGGGGACGACCGACTGGAATGAACTGGTGTATTTGCCAAAAGCAGTCGCGGAGACGGTGCATGACATCCGTGATTACGTGGTGGTGTTGAAGACCACGTTCAAGGGCGAATTGAACACCGGGCAGAAGTTAAGCGCGGAGGCTTCCTTGGCGCTCCTCCTGCCGCCGGATACTTTCAGCAAGGTAAGCCCGGCCGATGCGGCTCTCGTATCGCCCACGGGTCTTTCATTACAGTGGAACTCCAGCCTCGGGGCTGTGGATTACGAATATTGCTTCGATACGATCGATAACAACTCCTGCGATACCAATTGGACCGGAACGTATTGGCTGGGAACGTATGATACCAACGCCGCTTTGCAGGATTTGCCGTCCGATACTACATTCTATTGGCAGGTGAGGGCGAATAACACAACAGGAACGACTTATGCAAACAACGGGGATTGGTGGGAGTTTACGACGGGGAGTTCGGGTAATGGGATGTTGGATTCGACTTTCGATGGCGATGGGTTGGTTACCACGCCTTCGGGCGAGGCAAATGCGGTTGCCATTCAACCGGATAGGAAAATCGTGGTGGCTGGGAAAAATTATTATGGCGACTTTCTCCTTGCCCGATATAACTCCGACGGCTCGTTGGATGCAAGTTTCGATGCGGATGGTATTGTCACAACAGATTTCGGAGAAACTGAAATCGCCTTTGGTGTAGCCCTGCAGAGCGATGGCAAGATTGTCGCCGCAGGCTCAACAACAGAGTTCGATCCATCCACTAATACGAAGATTGCGATTGCGCGTTATAACGCTGACGGCTCTCTTGATCTGGGTTTTGGCGCGAACGGCAAGGTTATCACCGATGTCGGCGCAGGCGACGACTGGGTGGCAAATGTTGGAATTCAGGCTGATGGGAAAATAGTAATTGTCGGCTCGAAAAACGTATCACCTGTCGACGACGATATCCTCTTGGCGCGCTACAACACTGACGGTTCTCTCGATACTACCTTTGGCTCTGGCGGGGTTGTCATCATGCCGGTGCCGGGCGGCAACGACATTGATTATCTCTTTTCGATCGCGTTTCAGTCGGATGGGAAAATTGTGGTCGGCGGGGGAACTTCCAATGCCACAGACGTAGCTATGGTGGCGCTCCGCTATAACAGTGACGGCACATTGGATTCAAGTTTTAACGGCGATGGTATTGCCGTTGTTGAGAATGTTGGCGGGGGGTATGTCGCCATCCAACCCGATGGGAAAATTTTGCTTGTCAGCCGCGACAATGGGGTCACGGTTGCCAGATATGATGAGTTTGGAGCGCTAGATACATCCTTTGGAGTCAATGGCATCGTTGAATCGGCGGTGGGGGGAACAGACTTTTCCGTTCAAAGTATGGCTCTTCAAGTAAATAATAAAATTGTTATAACAGGTTACTACCCAGCGGGTCTGTCGAACGATAACGATTTTGCTGTAGCGCGATTGAACAGCAATGGCTCCCCGGATAGTAGTTTCGATGGCGATGGACTAATCACCACAGACTTTGGGTCCAATCAGAATGACTTCGGGCTTTCTGTCGCCATTCAAGCGGATGGGAAAATTGTGGTTGCGGGTCGTCGAGACGCTGATAATTCGCCGTTTAATGTAGCCTTGGCGCGTTACATGGGGGACACAAATTCTTCAATCCCAACACCCACGCCAACCGATACGGCTACACCCACTCTAGGCATCACACCAACGATTCCTACCTCAACGCCAATAACCACAACAACCCCAACCCGCACTCCCACCGTGCCAACCTCCACGCCCGTTCCCCCCATCATGATCGGCGAGACGAGCATTCTCACCAACGCGTATTCCGGCATCGGCAACCAACTCGTAGCGCAACAAGTGACTCTTTCGCAAAGCGCGACTATCCAAAGCCTGAGTTATTACGTGTCGACGGCAGGCGGGCAGTTGCGACTCGGAATCTACAACAACAACGGTTCGAACCCCGGGACGCTTGTTGCGGAAACTGCCGCGTTTACCCCGTCGGTGGGCTGGAACACCCAACCTGTCATCACTCCCACACTGTTACCTGCCGGCGCGTACTGGCTGGCATTCCTGCCGCAGAGCGGTTCGTTCGCTGGGCGCATTTCCTATTCGGGCGCGGGACGTTACTACGGCTACACCTTTGGAGCCATGCCCGCTTCATATTCAACCTCTCCTTCCAGCGGCGCGTTCAGCTTCTCGCTGTATGCCACACTGACGCTTGGCGCGCTGCCTACCAGCACATCCACGCTCGCGCCGACCATCACCAATACGCCAGCCGTTACAAGCACCCCGACACGGACTCACACAGCGACCCTGACTCCACCTGTCACAGCGACGTTTACAAATACGGCAACGCGAACCCCCACATCCACTGTGACAACGACTCCTATGGGCGGCACAACCATCACGTTGGGTGAAACGAGCGTGTTGAACGTCCCATACGGAGGGTTGGGGAATCAGTTGGTGGCGCAGCAAGTCACTCTGTCGCAGGGGTCCACCATCCAAAGCCTGAGTTATTACGTGTCCACCACGGGCGGACAGTTGCGCTTGGGAATCTACAGTAACTCGGGAGGCGCGCCGGGCGCCTTGCTGGCAGAAACAGCCGCCTTCACGCCTGTGGCGGGTTGGAATACTCAACCTGTGCTCACGCAAACCGCCCTGCCGGCCGGGATATATTGGCTGGCGTTCCTACCGCAGAGCAACACCCTGGCAGGGAGGCTGACGGTGGCCGGCTCGGGTCGCTATTACGCCTATACTTTTGGAGCCATGCCGGCCGCGTTCTCCTCGTCGAATACGGCGGATACCTTCCGCTTTTCGATGTACGCCACGTTGCTGGCGCCGTGACTTACTCTCAGTACTTCATTAATTTCGGGCGACAGTTCGATTTGCCAAGCAAATCGAACTGTCGCCCGCCAAGACGCAGTTGCACTGCGTCTTGAACTTACTTTGGCGCCAGGGGAGACACTGGAAAATCTTTTTATTTTTCTCAGCGTCTCCGTGGCAAGACCGCGAAACTTGTACTGAGACTGAAAGGCGTGTCGAAGTATCCGTGTGCGAGAAAAGCCTTCCGGTTTGCTTTACGATCAAACCGATTGCGCATGCACAGCCGCGTGTTTCATGTGCGCCAGCGTCCCCATGAATCCGTTCAAGCGTTGTTGTGAGACCGCCTCCTGGAGGTTCATCGGCAGGTAGAAATCGGCGGGGACGCTGAGAATCTCACCTAGGGTGGAGCCGTTCAGCCCGTCGTGAAGAATCGATGCCAGTCCGCGCACGGTAGGCGATTGCGGCGGAATGTCGAAGTAAAAAAGGATCGTTTCATCGGGCTGTTTCTCTGCGACCAGAAAAACCGGCGTCATACATTCGGGCACGGCTTCCATGTGTTCGCGTTGTTCCTTGTAGCGCTCGGGCAGGGGCGGGAAGGATTCGGCGTACCCGATCAGCGGTTCCAGTTTTTCTTCGCGCGTCATCGAAGCGAAGTCGTCTACGATCTCTTGAAGGTTGGGGGGAAGGGACATCTTTCCTCATCACGAAGGACACAAAGTTCACAAAGTTTTTTAATTCTTTTCCTTCGTGTTCTTTGTGTCCTTTGTGTTTAAAAGGTTTTTATTTTTCGATCGGCGCGTCGACGAGGTTGCCCCACTCCGTCCACGAACCGTCGTAGTTTTTCACGTTGGGATACCCGAGCAGGTATTTCAACACGAACCACGTCAGTGAAGAGCGTTCGCCGATGCGGCAGTACGCGATCACCTCGCCGTCGGCTTTGATATTTTTCCCTTCATACAACGCGCGCAATTCGTCGGGCGTCTTGAACGTGCTGTCCGCTTCATTCACGGCAGTTGCCCATGGGATGCTCACCGCGCCGGGGATGTGCCCGCCGCGCGTGGCGCCCTCTTGCGGATAATTCGGCATCGAGATCAACTCACCTGAATACTCCTTGGGCGAGCGGACATCCACGAGCGGTTTCTTCGCGTTGGATTGTTTCAACACTTCATCGCGGAAGGCGCGGATGGACTGATCCGCTTCTTTCGCGTGGTAGGTTGTTTTCCCGTAGGAGGGGATTTCCTTCACGAGCGGCCGGTTCTCCTTCTCCCACTTGAGGCGTCCTCCGTTCATGATCCTCACATTTTGGTGCCCGTAATATTGGAACAGCCACAGCGCGTAACACGCAAACCAGTTAGATTTATCGCCATAGAACACGACGGTGGTGTCGTTGGCAATGCCGAGAGACGAGAGAGTCTCCTCGAACTTTTCCCGCGTGAGAAAATCGCGGCGCAACGGGTGTTGGAGCGCGCTGAACCAATCCACTTGCGCGGCGCCGGGGATGTGCCCCACCGCGTACAACAACGGGTCTTCATCCGATTCGATGATGCGGACGCTCGCATCGTTCAGGTGTTCGGCGACCCAATCGGTCTCTACAAGATTTTCAGGGCGAGCGTATGACATGATGGTTTCCTCTTTTTGGTATGGTCTCGTTAAATCAAAAGCAGTCAACTTAAACAAAAGGACAGCGAACATTTCCTGCGCGGCACAATTTGGTGCGCGGGGGCGTTCACTGCCTTACGTAGTCGACTGCTTGCGGGAAACGTCTGAGGCAGTGGTTACGAACCCCGCCATAGACACAAGCAATGTTGAAAATACTTCATCGGTTTCATGCTGGCGGCTATTGTACGAATCTTGCCACGCTTGTCAAGTTAAATATTGGGTCTTGTGCCGCAAAGTTCACTTTGCGATTAGGTGTTGCGTGAAGTTGATGAATCGCAAGAAATCGCATTTTCAGTAATTTACGAAGGTTCAGTCGATACGATTCGCCGCGCAAATCGTATCGCGTTAAAACCTATTTTCGTGATCTATTGATTCTCTAGCCGCCTGACACTTTCCTTTTTTGGACGCTGATAAACGCTGATAGAAAATTTTTTTTGGCCTGTTTTTATAACTGCTCAGGCATGTCGTTGCGAGGAGGCTCTTGCTCGCCTGCCCCGATGTTTTTTCGGGGTCCCGACGAAGCAATCTCCCGGCATGAGGAGACTGCTTCGGCAAAACCAAGTGTCTCGACAAGCTCGACAACCACGCGGCGCCTCGCAGCGACATGTTCCGAGGCTGAGTAGTTGCTGTTTTTTTGAAAAAACCGCGCTCATCTGCGTTTTTCTGCGTCCCATTTTAAAAACTGTCAGGTAGGTAGTTGATTCTAAAACAAACTTTCCTGCTTCGGCGCGTCTGCCTCATCCAACCCTCGCCACCCAAATTTCTTCCAATCTACTTTATCTTTCACGAACACGATACCTTCTTCTTCGAGCAACAAACGCTGTCTCTCCGCGCCGGCGCGTTCGCTGATTCTTCCCTGCGAATTGATGACTCTCTGCCACGGCACATCGTCGGGACAGTTCGCCATCGCCCCGCCCACCCAGCGCGGACCAAACGCCTTGTACGCCTCGAACTCCACCCCATTCGGCGGAGGGAGCATCAGCGCGATCTGTCCGTACGACGCGACCTTTCCCTTTGGAATCTGCCTCACAAGAGTCCACACTTGTTCGTAATAGGCTTGCTGGTTGGGAGGGGTTGTGTACCTCATGTTGACTTCCTCAATTTTATGACCATTGACCACCGACCATGGACGATGAAATGGTCTGGGGTGCGCTAAAAGTATGTAGATGGGTTTCACCACAGGCGGAAAACCCTAACCACGGAGTCACGGAAATACGGAGAAAAGCAATTAAAAAAACTCCGCGCCTCGGTGTCTCCGTGGTTAGTCTGTTGGGCTATCTACAACCTTTGAGCGCTCCCATGGTTTGCGGTCTATCGTCCGTTGTCTATGGTCTATCGTCGGTGTTTAAAAACTCCACTTCCTCAACACATCCATCGCCTTGTAATTCGTCAGATCCAATTGCAACGGCGTGATCGAAACATAACCGGCGTTCAACGCGCCGAAATCGGTGCCGGGTTCGTCCACGCCGGTGGGCGCGTCGCCGCCGATCCAATAATAGGGTTTGCCGCGCGGGTCGCGACGTGAATCGAGCGCGTCGCGGTAGACGCGCAACCCCTGCCGCGTGATCATGTAGCCTTTGAGCTCAGCCTCTTTTAAATAGGGGACGTTCACGTTGACCACCACGTCCTCCGGCAGACCGTTGGCAATGACGCGTTCGGCAACGTGTCGCGCCACGATGGCGGCGGTGGAATAATCCAGCGCGCCTTTATGCCCGTCGGGCGATTCGAGCGACACGGCGATTCCTTTGATACCCGTGATGGCGGCTTCCATCGCAGCGGTGACGGTTCCAGAGTAGGTAATATCATGACCCAAATTTCCGTGAGGGTTGATGCCCGAAATGACCAGGTCAACTTTTTCCGTGATACCCAGCAAGGCGAGCGCGACGCAATCAGACGGCGCGCCGTCGGTTTGCAATGCGGACGTACCATCCGCCAAAGTCGTTTCACCCACGCGCAATGGGCGTTCGAGAGTCTTTACATGCCCCGAAGCCGACCAGTTTTTGTCGGGCGCGAACACGGTCACTTTGCCCAGTTTGCGAATTTCTTGCGCGAGGGCGAGCAGTCCCGGCGCTTGAACGCCGTCGTCGTTGGTTACGAGGATGTGCATGTTGCTCCGTGTGTTCCCTCTCCCAGCGGGAGAGGGTTAGGGTGAGGGAGAATTCCCACACATAAAAAGGATTGGTTTCGGATTATAACCCTCCCGTTTAACAAAGTAGGACGAGATATTATCTCGTCCTACAGTTTCACCCAACCACCGCCGCTTCCACCGATTGGATCGGCGGCAGGAAATCTGCGAGCAATTCCCAACTGTCGCCTGAATCGCGCGTGTAAAACAATTGCCCCGTGTTCGTGCCGACGTATACGCCGGCATCCTCGAAGGAATCGAGTCCCATCGCTTCGCGCAAAACATCCACATGAGCGCGCTCAGGCAGACCCGTGGTAAGACGCGTCCACGAATCGCCCGCGTCGCGACTGCGCCACACTGCAAATTGTCCATCCACGCTGATGTGGTATTCCTGACTTTCTTCAGGCACGGTGTAAATTGTGCGCGGGTCTGTGGGATGCACGCCGATGGCAAAACCAAAGGGTGTGGGCAACTTCCCTTCGCCGATATCAATCCAATCTTCGCCGAAATTGTCACTGCGATACACGCCGCAATGATTCTGCTGATACAACACATTGGGCGTGGATGGGTGCATCGTCATCTTGTGCACGCACTGCCCGAACTCGGGATATTTATCGGGCATGAAATCGGCGCGCACGTTTTTGTTGAACGGCGCCCATGTCACACCGCCATCGTCGGTGCGATAACATCCCGCCGCTGATACTGCGATATACATACGTTGTTCATTTGTGGGGTCAAGCAGAATCGTGTGAAGAGTCAAGCCTCCCGCGCCCGGTCCCCACTCGCCGCGTTGCGGATGATCGTATAAACTTTCATTCAATGTCCAGGTTTCGCCGCGATCGGTTGACTTGAACAACGAAGCGGGTTGCGCGCCTGCGTACAACACGTTCGGCTCACTCGCGCGCCCGGGCTTGATATTCCACACCTTGATCATCTTCTCAGGTTTTTCTTTGATGCTCTCGCCGCCCTCAGAAACGAACGCTTCATCCATCGTGCTGGGCGGTCTGCCCGAATTGGATGAGCGCGTGAGGGCGGGGCTTTGCTTCGCCTGCATCCATGTGTTGCCAAGATCGTCTGAGTGATGGATGGTTGGACCGTACACAAAATGACTCGTCGCCGCGTGCACACGCTGATCGCGCGGATCCATTTGCATGTGCATCACATTCCAACCCTTGAAGAGAATATCGCTCATGCCCCACGTTTTGCGGTTCTCATCGCTCTCGAAGATGAACCCTCCTTTGGTCGTTCCAACCAACACCAAGACTCGCTTGCTCATGGTATCTCCTTTCAAAACAGAAAAAATGTTCTAATGGCATTGTATCACATTCCCGCCAGACCATAAGAACTATTGCCGCGCCTTTTTTCTCGCGCTAAGATGTTTCCATAAAGGAGGATGTATGAAAAGAATAATCGGATACGCCGCCGTTTTCATTTTGATTTCCGCTTCGTGCAATATGCCGCTGGGGACGCAAACGCCTCTCCCCCCATTGACAACGGGCGCGCCGCCTGCGGGCAACTCCACCGCGACGATCGTCCCCATCGAGACCTTCCTAACTTACGCATTGCCCACCCTCACGCCCACTCTGCCTCTGAGGCTTGTGGTTGCGTTTCCGAAGGAGCAGATCGTCAATTGCCGTTACGGTCCCAGCATTGCGTATGCGGTGGTGGGCGAGTTGCGGCCCGGCAAACATGCCGAGGTGATCGGTAAAAGCCCCGATCTGGCATGGTGGCATGTGCGCAACCCAAGCAACCCATCTACCAACTGCTGGCTGTCCTCCGAATTCACAGACACGGAGGGGAACATCGAGGCGGTCCCAGTGGCGACAGCGCCTCAGGTAACTGTATCAGCCGTACTTGTGAGCATCGACCCGGTGGTGATGAGCGTTGCGTGCGATGCGTTTCCCCGCGTCGTCGCCATCACTGTGGAGATCACGGCGTACGGTCCATCCAATGTGGTGTGGATGTGGAAAGAGGAAACCACAGGCGACACCTCCGAGGAGATGTCCATCCAGTTTGAGCAGGGCGGCACAAAACAGGCGCATGATTTTTATCAGGTGCGAAGCGCGAGCGATTACGCCCTGGTTGTCCAAACGCTGGCGCCGAATGTTGTTACAGCCCGGGAAACCTTCAAGGCGGTTTGCGCCCCCTGAGATTTCAACAAAATTGTGAAGCGATTCTGGCGGGATTCCACTATAATGCCTCCTACGCCTTTTAGCGCGAATCAAACTCATGAAGACAATAAAGAAATCGGTTCCGGAGTCACTGCCAGCGGCGGCGCGCCATCGCGATCTGTTGCGCGTGTTGCCGGATACGCTCATTGAAGTTTCAGCAGACGGGGCTGTGCTGGAGTTGATCCCTGCGCGATATGAACATTCGCCTTTTGCCAGGGCACAGGGAGCGGGAGGCAACCTCCGTGATTTTTTCCCTCCCCAAATTTGTTCAGCCGCCTTATCTGCCATCCGCCTTGTGTTGGATGGCAGACAAATCCAACCCATCGAATTTCAAATGCCCGACGACGCGGAACTTCGCGGATATGAAATGCGTGTCGCGCCCTGCTCCGAGGCTTCCGCGCTCCTGATCCTCCGCGATGTGACCTCGCCCAAGCGACGGGAACATGGCGACGAGAATTTGATCCGCGAGTTGGAGGTCAAGAATCAGGAGTCGGAGACCCTGCGTGAAAGCTTGGCCGGCATCGTCGGCTCATTGGAGTTTTCGGAAATTCTAGAAAAGATCCTCGATCAGATCAAGCGGGTTGTGCCATACGATAGCGCGTCCATTTGGCGGATCGATGGGCGCGCTCAAAAATATATCGCGGGTCGAAACCTGCCTGCCGAGTTGTTGAATGGGGGCTACACGTTTGAGATCGACGATGATAATGCCGTCCTTCCGATTTTGAAGGGGGATGTTCCTTATTTGTTGAGACTCGATGTGCAAAACCAGATGAAAGATTTTCAGATCCCGCCGCACAATTACATTCATTCATGGCTGGCAATTCCGCTTAAGACGCGCGGTCAAATCTTCGGCGTGATCGCCCTGGATGGCCGCGAGCAGAATCAGTTCACACAGCATCACGCCGAGCTGGCAGTCATTTTTGCCGACCAGGTTGCCATTGTGCTTGAGAATTCACGACTATTCTCCAACTTGCAATCTGAATTACTGGAGCGCAAGCGGGCAGAGCGGGCATTGAAGGAGGAGGAACAGCGATACCGCCTTCTGTATGAAACCGCCAAGAAACAAGCGCAGGAACTCGCCCTGATCGGCAGGGTGCGCACCGCCATGTCGCAGTCCATCGATCGACACGGGTTGATCTTTAACGTTGTGGAATCGATCGCCGAATCGTTTGGGTACACACAGGTCAGCCTTTATTTACTGAAAGAAGAGGCGCTGATCATGCAACACCAGGTGGGGTATGAAACTCCCTATGTGACCATAGCCCTCGATGAAGGCGTGATCGGCATGGTCGCGCGCACCGGCGTCCCCGCTTACATTGAGGATGTTTCCACCAGCCCGTTGTATCGGCAGGCGGTGGAAGGCGTGATCTCTGAAATTTGCATACCGTTATTCGATAAGAAATCATTCGTGGGCATTCTTAATGTGGAAAGCACGCAGGGGGTGAAAATGACGGAAGCCGACTTTAAATTAATTTCCACCCTGGGCGAGCATATTGGCATTGCCCTCGAGAACTCCCGCTTATTTTCCGAATTGCAAACCGAGCTAACTGAACGGACTCTGGTGGAAGTCAACCTTCGACAGCGCGAATACGTGCTCGAGGCGGTGATGTTTTCCGCCGAACAGTTTCTGACCTCCTCCAATTGGAGGAACGTCATCGAAGTTGTTTTGGAGCGCATCGGCAGGGCTATGCTTGCCACACATGCCTACTTGTTTGAAAACTTTATTGAGCCCGACGGCTTGACAAAGGCAATGTTGTTCCGCGAGTGGACCGCTGAAGGATACCCAACCGCGACAGAATATGGTTCAGACACAAAAGCGCACATCATACAAGTGGCGCCAGGCAGCACCAACGAGCAACTGCAACGCGGCGAAGCCTACGCCGGTAACTTGAACACCTATGCGCCTGACGATAAATCCCGTTTCGAAGCCATCGGCATGAAAGCGCATGCCGAAGTGCCTCTCATAGTGGACGGGCGCTGGTGGGGAACGATTGGATTCGATGTCTACGATGAGGTGCGCGAATGGACGCATTTCGAAGTGGACACGCTCCGAGTGGCGGCTAATTTACTGAGTAACGCCATCCGCCGCCAAAGGGATGAGCAAGCCCTGCAAATAGAGTTGGTTGAGCGAAAGCAGATCGCAGTCAGCCTGCGCCAGCGCGAATCGATCCTTGAAGTTGTCGCCGACGCGGCGAACCTGTTCCTCAAATCCACAGACTGGCGGAACGAGATCGATACCGTTCTCGAACAACTAGGCGCCGCCATCAACGCCTCCCATGCCTTCGTGTTCGAAAACCATGAACTATCAGACGGCAACGTGGTCGCCTCGATGCAATTCGAATGGACCGCGCCGTCCACGCCCAGCGATCTTCACGACCCCGCCTCCCAAAACATTCCCGTCAAAGAGAGCGATTTTGAGAATTGGTACGAGAGCATGACTGTCGGGCAACCCTACATCGGCGATGTCAAACATCTCAGCATGACACAGATGGATTCCCTGCTTGGGCGGGGCATGAAAGCGCTCCTCGACTTCCCGGTGTTTGTGGACGGCAAATGGTGGGGCACGATCGGATTCGACGATGTGAACATCGAACGGGAATGGACGAATGCGGAGATCGACGCCTTGCTGGTGGCGGGGAACATCCTCGGCGCCGCCATCAAACGGCAATTAGACGAAGCCTCCCTCCAGCATGAACTCAACCAGCGCCGAAAACTGATCGGCGAATTGGAATCGAAAAACGCCGAACTCGAACGGTTCACTTACACCGTCTCACACGATCTAAAATCGCCTCTGTTCACCATTCGAGGCTTTCTCGGCTACCTGAAACAGGATGCCCTCTCCGCTAACACTGAACGATTGGAATCCGACATCCAGCGCATCGTCGACGCCACCGAAAAAATGCAACAATTGCTGAACGACCTGCTGGAACTTTCCAGAGTGGGCAGGCTGATGAATGAACCCGCGCTTGTCGACATGCAACAGTTGGTTGCCGACGCGCTCGACTTATCTCACGGCCGCATCCATGATCGCGGAGTGGAAGCGCGCGCGCAGGATGGGCTGCCCAGCGTCTATGGAGATCGTCAGCGCA
>Ga0138256_10001280_pt1 | contig 27165 bp, 28 predicted proteins | sample KNB2016incub_MG_FD_105486 | JGI IMG/M metagenome (GOLD analysis project Ga0138256, IMG submission 105486) | Active sludge microbial communities from wastewater in Klosterneuburg, Austria - KNB2014incub_MG | ecosystem: Engineered > WWTP > Activated sludge > Unclassified | place: Austria...
CGCGCCAGAGACGATTTCAGCGGCGGAGGCCGAACCGCCATTGACGAGCACCACGATCGGCACCTTCGGATAGCGGTTGGTGCGGACAGCGTTGTAGCGCTTGGAGTCCGTGTCGTGCCGGCCGCGCGTGGAGACCACTTCGCCGCCATCGACGAAGCGCGAGGTGACTTCGATCGAGGCTTCGAGCAGGCCGCCCGGGTTGTCCCGCAGGTCGAGCACGAGGCCTTTCAGCGGGCCTTTGCGGGTGTTTTCCAGCGCCTTGTCGAGCGCCTTCACGGTCTGCTCGTTGAAGGTCGTGACGCGGACATAGCCGACATCGCCGATCATCTTCTGCTTCACGACTTCCGGGCGAATGACTTCGCGGTTGAGAGAAACGTCGAACGGCTCAACGCCCTCGCGCACGATGGTGACCGAGATGGCCGAGTTGATCTCGCCGCGCATCTGCTTGACGGCGTCGTTGAGCGGCAGGCCGACAATCGACTTGCCGTCGATGGCGGTGAGGAAGTCGCCGGACTTGATGCCGGCGCGGAAGGCAGGCGTGCCATCCATCGGCGAGACGACTTTCACGAAGCCGTCCTGCGCGGTGACTTCGATGCCGAGGCCGCCGTATTCGCCGGAGGTCTGGGCCTGCATGTCCTTGAAGTCGTCGGGATCGAGGTAGGACGAGTGCGGGTCAAGCGAGGCGAGCATGCCGTTGATGGCGGCTTCGATCGCTTCGGACTCGTCGAATTCGGTGACGTAGTTGGATTGCGCCTTGGCGACGATCTCGGCGAAGAGCTCGAGTTGCTTGAATGTCTGGGCGCGCTTTTCGGCCGCGTTTCCATTGGTCGTAACGGCGAAGGCCGAGAAGCCAAGCGTGGCTCCCAGAAGACCCGCGCCGACGATCGGGCCCAACAACCACTTGCGCATGTTGCGCTGCTCCTCTGACATATCCCGCCGTCCGTTACCTTGCCGTCATCCGCGCGAAGTTCAACAGACAATGACGCCGCGCAGAGGCACTTTCAGCACTACCGTTCGTCGCAGGCCCGGCTCTCGTCCGCAATTCAAGTTCGGGGCCGCAGCCATTTCTCAGGGTCTACGGGCTGACCCTTACGTCTTACCTCCAGATAAAGTTCTGGAGATGGCGACTTCCGGTCGGCCATGCGGCCTATGGGCTCTCCCGCCAGCACCCACTGTCCTGCTTCGGGATAAAGGGCGTCAAGGCCGGAAACGACCACAAGCACGTCACTTCCGACATCCAGGATCGCCATAAGGCCATAGGAGCGGAAAATACCGGCATACTGCACCCTTGCGTCGAGTGGGGCGATGACCTGAGCGGAAGGTCGCGTGGTCAGCGTCAATCCCTCCTGCTTTTCGCCATCCACGGTCTGGCCGAAGCGGTGAAGGCGCGCGCCGACGGCCGGCTGCAGTGGCGCTGCGGCTCCGGCGGGCGGCCGGTTGGCGACTGTTGCGGGAGGTTTTGCCGGCGTTGGGGAGGGCCTGGCTGGGCCGGGCTTGGCGGGCGGCTTGCCGGGGGACGGTTTTACCGAAGGCTTGGCTGGAGCCGACTTGGCGAGGCTGTCGAGCAGATCGCGTAGCGTATCTGCTTCAGCGGCTAATCGTTTCGACTCCGCACGGGCGGCGGCGGTTTCGGCGTCGAGCGTGGCCGAGGCGCGGCGCTTTTCTTCGGCCAGCGCGGCAATCTCCTCGCGGCGGGCGGACAGGGCGCCGGTGGCGGAAGCGAGGTTGGCCTGCTGGGCGCGTGTTTCGGCGGCGAGACGATCAATGGTCGCGATCTGCGATTTGAGCTCGCCTGCACGCTTCGAGAGAGCAGGCGCGGCGTCGGACATCAGGATGGCGGCGCGGACGGCGGCAGCGCTGTCCTCAGGGCTGGCGGCGAGCGCGGGCGGGCGACGGGAGCCAAAGGTCATCAGGGCGGCGAGCAGGTCGTCGAGGGCGGCTTGGTCGGCGGAGAGGGCGCTTGTTGCTGTCTGAGACTCGTCGGTGAGGATCATCAGCTGCTCCTCGGCGGCGTAGGCGGCTTCCTCGCGGGCGGTCGAGTCTTCGGCGGCGGCGATCAGGTCGGCGTCGATCTCGGAGGCTTCGCGCGCGACGGCGTTGGAGCGGGCTTCGAGCGTGCGCAGGCGGGCGACGGCGGCGTCGCGAGCGGCTTCGGCGCGCTTGAGATCATCCTGGGTAAAGGTTTTGGGCGCCGCGCGGGACTGGGCCAGCGCGGGGGTCGCGAGCAGCAACAGGATGAGGGCCAGCCTCCGCATCATTCCCGGTGGTAAGGTGATCCGGCCTCGATCGAAAGGGCGCGGTAGACCTGCTCGGCGATCATCACGCGGACGAGGCGGTGGGGCCAGGTCTGGACCCCGAAGCTGATGGTATGGCGGGCGGCGGCGGCGATGGCGGGTGAGGTGCCGTCGGTTCCGCCGATCACGAAGCTGCAGGCGTCTTCGCCAGCGTCGCGCCAGCGGGCGAGGCGTTTGGACAGATCCTGTGAAGTCCAGGCTTCGCCGCGCTCGTCCAGCCGGATCAGAATGCCCTGGCCATGCTTTGCGAGCAGGCGGGTCCCCTCATCGTCCTTGGAGGAAGGCGGGATCTCGATTTCTTCGACGGCGCGATAGCCAAGCGATTTTCCGCTCTTCTGGGCGCGCACGACGTACTCGTCCACGAGCGCGCGCTCCGGCCCGTCCTTCATGCGGCCGACGCAGAGGATGCGGATGCGCAAGGTGGGGCGCCTGGAGCTAGTTGGCGGTGGCGGCGCGCGCCGTCGGCGGGGCGTCGGAGGCCCAGATACGCTCGAGATTGTAGAACTCGCGCACTTCCGGACGGAAGATGTGGACGATGACGTCGCCCGCATCGATCAGCACCCAGTCGGCATTCGGCAGGCCTTCAACATGGACCTTCGATGCGCCGGCTTCCTTGAGCTTGCGCGCAACATGGTCTGCGAGGGCGGCGACGTGACGGGCCGAGCGCCCGGACGCAACCACCATGGCGTCGGCCATCGGCGATTTTCCGGCCAGCGGAATGTTGAGAATGTTCTCGGCCTTGTCGTCATCGAGCTGCTGGGCGACCAGGCGGGCCAGTTCGAGCGGATCAGGAATGGCCGGCTTGGGCGGGGTTGCGGCCGGTTTTGAGACTGAACTCTTGCCGGTCTTTGAGCTGCGAATTGCGGGCAGGGCTGTTTCCTCAAGCTGATGAATTAGGTCGAAGCCTACCACGTAGGGGCGAGAGCGGCGAGGGGGAAGGGCGGCGCGACTGTCCTCTCTTCGAAAGCTCAAGGATGACCGCCGGCTCGGGGTGGAAGCTTTGGCAAGCAGAAAATCTAAAGCCAAGTAATACTACCGACTAAGTCGTGTTTGAGATTGTCTCATGATCAAGGGCGCGGGGATGGCTGCGCTATTGTTCAGGACGAGCTATGATGCGCGCTTTTGATACTACACGAAACAAGTCGGGTAATCATCTCAAGTATGGCATTTCGTTTGCTGCACTTGCGCTGCTCTCGGCCGCGCCGGCGTTTGCGCAAGCTGCGCCGGACGAGCCCCAGCCCCAGCAAACCATCGCAAATCCTTCAGGCCCGAACGCCGATGATCAGCCGCAGACGGGGCCGGCGCTTCAGCCCGGCGACCGCGTGATCGTGACGGCCCGACGGGTCGAGGAAGACGTGCAGGACGTTCCGATCCCTGTGGCCGTGCTGTCGGAGGATTTCCTCGCGGACACCGGGGCGCTCAACATCGGGAAGCTCAATCAGCTGGTCCCGTCGGTTCAGTTTTACTCGACTAACCCGCGCAATACGGCGATCAACATCCGCGGCCTCGGTGCGCCGTTTGGCCTGACCAATGACGGCATCGAACAGGGCGTCGGCCTTTATGTCGATGGCGTCTATTTCGCGCGCCCCGCCTCTGCGGTGCTCGACTTCATTGATGTTGAGCGCATCGAGGTGCTGCGCGGACCGCAGGGCACGCTCTACGGTAAGAACACGACCGCTGGCGCGATCAACGTCACGACCAAGCTGCCGGAATTCACGCCGTCAACGGATGTCGAGCTGAGCTATGGCAATCTCGGTTACTTCCAGGCCAAGGCGACGACCACCGGTCCGCTGACGGACACGCTGGCCTATCGTCTCTCGTTCTCGGGCACGCAGCGTGACGGCGTACTGTGGAACGTCACTGACCAGGACGATCTCAACGACCTCAACAATATCGGTGGCCGCGCCCAGCTTCTGTGGACGCCGAGCGACACGCTTCAAGTCAAACTCTCCGCCGACAACACGGTGCAGCGTCCGGAAGGTTATGCGCAAGTATTCGCGGGCGTGGTCCCGACCCAGCGCCCGCTCAACCGTCAATATGCAGCGCAGGCGGCATTTTACAACTACGCACCGCCCAGCCTGAACCCGTTCGACCGCGTGACCGATTTGGATACGCCGCACCGGTCCAATTCGGACCTTGGCGGCTTCGCGCTCAATGTCGACTGGGATGTTGGCGGCGGTACGCTGTCTGCCATCACCGCATGGCGGTACTGGATCTGGGACCCGTCGAACGACCGCGACTTCCTCGGCCTGCCGATCCGGACGCTCTCGCAGAACCCATCGAAATCCTACCAGTGGTCGCAGGAACTTCGATACGCCGGAGACTTTGGCGAGAATCTGAACTATGTCGTGGGCGCCTTCTGGTTCAACCAGGTGACGAAGACGCTGGGCCGCGAAGAGCAGGGCTCGGCCGCCTGGCGCTGGCTGGCCAACCCGAACGCGACGAACACGCTTCTAGGCAATCTGGGTGCGCTCGATGGCTATGGGCAGCGGGTGCAGATTCGATCCGATCACACCAGCACTGCCTTGTTCGGCCAGCTCGAGTGGCAGGTGACCGACCAGCTTCGTATCCTGCCCGGCTTGCGGGCCAACTTTGACGAGAAGAACGGCTTCTACCGGGCAACGCCGTATGGCCGGCTCGACACGACAGGACTGGGGCTAACGCCTGCACAGGTAACTGCACTGCGTGCGCTTGAGCTCAGCATCCTACAGCCGCTGTCTTACGAATCCGAAGGCGAGGACGACAACGTCTCCGGGCAGCTGACCGTCGCCTACGACATTTCCAATAACGTCAACGCCTATGCGACCTATGCGACGGCGTTCAAGACGTTCGGCCTCAACAACAACGGCATTCCAGTCGATGCCAACAACAATCCGCTTCTCGACCTCGCGTCGATCAAGCCGGAGGATACCAAACATATCGAAATCGGCCTGAAGACAGAGCCGCTTCCGGGCGTGGTCGCCAACGTCTCAGCCTATCACACCGCTGTCGATGATTTCCAGGTCAGTGTCGTGAGCAACCAGGCTGGCACGCTGCGCGGATATCTCGCCAACGCCGAGCAGGTGGTCGTTCAGGGCGTCGAGTTTGACGGCTCATGGCGGGTCAACGACAATCTGTCCTTCTATGGCAACATCGCGTGGACCGACGCCAAGTACGAAAAGTTCACCGGCGCGCCGCCGGCCCTGGAAGACTCGGGAGGCGCCGTCCTCGTGGTCGACGCTTCGGGCGCACGCCTTCCCGGAGTGTCGGAATGGGCGGCCTCGTTCGGCGGCGAATACACGCTGCCTGGCGAGTTCAGCAAACGTCAGGGCGAATGGTTCGTCGCGGCTGACGCCAGCTATCGCTCGGAGTTCTCCTCAAGCCCCACCGAGTCCCACTATCTCAACATCGACGGCTACACGCTGGTGAACCTGCGCGCCGGCTTCCGCAGCGTTGATGGCTGGGACCTCTTCGGTTGGACACGCAACGCGCTTGACGAAGAATACTTCGAGATGCTCAACGCGGGCGGCTCGTCGTCGGGCTATTATGCGGGTCTCCTTGGCGATCCGCGCACCTATGGCGTCACCCTGAGAGGGAGTTTCTGACGACAGAAATCCGCCACGCGCCTCCCCGGTGCGCGCGGATAGAGGGGCGGGCTGCACCAAGTGCGGCCTGCCGGTCCCGGCCCCCGTCCGGAAACGGATCATTTCAGCGGCCGCGTCTTACGTCCTCCCGCGGCCCGCCCCTCGTCCTCGTTATTTTGATCTTGCGAGTGCCTCGGCCTGGAACCTGTCGAACGTGACGGTCTCCGGCGTCACCGCTTCCCCGCACTCGGAGCAGGTCAGGACGGGTTTGAATCGGTGGCCGCAAACCGTGTGGCGGCGGTCGACCGGATGGACCAACGCGGGCAGGTGGGTTTCGGCCCAGTGGGCCATCGACATCATCACCGGCTGAAGCGCCCGACCCCGCGAAGTGAGGTGATACTCATAGCGCGGCGGGTGTGCCTGATAGATCACACGATCCAGAATTCCGTGTTCGACAAGGTGGGCGAGGCGTTCGGAGATAATGGCCCGTGAGGCCCCCGTGAGCTGTTTGAATTCCTCGAATTTCCGAGCGCCCCGCACGGCATCCCGAAGAAGGAGGAGTGTCCAGCTATCTCCGATAATCGCCATCGTCTGCGCCAGCGGGCACGGAGTGGTGTCGATCTGACTCCAGCGCAACAGGAACTCCCGCGTTCGTGTGGGCCTGTGTGTATGCGTAGCAATTGACCCCGTGCGGGAACCACGCGAGGCTGAGTTCATAAAATGAACTTACATACGTCGGGGAGGACGGCAATGGACAGCGTCAGGAGACGCCCGGTTAAACGGGCTGTCGGACTCGTTGCGCTCGCCGCAGGGCTTGGGCCCGTTGCGATGGCGCAGCAGGCGCCTGCCCAACCCGCCACCGGCCAGACGGCTCCGGTCCCGGCAGCCGCCCTCGTAGCTCAAGATGGCGTGCAGACGTTCGACCTTGGCTTCTTCAAGCAATACAATCCCGTGACCGCGGCGGACATGGTGAGCCGCGTGCCGGGCTTCGAGATCGACGATGGCGAAGTGCTGCGCGGCTTCGGCGCGACGGCTGGCAACGTGCTGGTCAATGGCGAGCGCCCCTCTTCGAAAGTGCTGGTCACCGAACAGCTCAAGCGCATCCCGGCGGATGCGGTGGCGAAGATCGAGCTGATTTCCGGTTCGGCGTCGAACGTCGATGTGCGTGGACAGACACAGCTTGTGAACGTCGTCCTCAAGCAGGTGCAGAAGGGCGCCAGCTCGCCCGGCACCTGGGTCGTCGACGTGCGGATGTTCCAGTTCTCCAATCGTCTCGGCGGGCAGTTCCAGGTGACGAAGTCGTTCTCCCTGGGCGAGACGGCTGACCTGACGCTCGACTTCCAGCTCCCCAACCTGCGCGGGCGGGTCGAGAGCTTTGAGACAGTGCGCAATCCGGCTGGCCAGCTGACGCGCTATCGCCGTGGGTTCGGACAGCCGAACCAGATCGGCGTGCAGGGAGCGGGCGTGCTGAAATGGCGCCCGACTGCCCAGGACACGGTCGGAGTGAACCTCCAGTATTCTCCAACCTGGAACACCACCAACAATGGTCAGACCGATTATCGCCCGTCGGGCGCGTTCGAGCGAAGCAGGTTTGGCTTCGTCGACTTTACCGACAACTACACCGCAGAACTCGGCGCAGACTGGGAGCACCGCTTCTCGCCCGAGTTTTCCGTAAAAGGCGTCGCGCTGGCGACGGCCACGGGCGTCAACCAGGACGACATCTACAACATTTTCACGCCGACCGGGACAGCCGGGCCCAATGGCCTTGCAACCGTGCAGACGATCAGCCGCACGACCGAAGGCGGCGAACGTGTCGGCCGCGGCTTTGCGACATGGCGGCCGAATACGGCGCACACGATCGACATCGGCCTCGAGGGTGCGTTCAACTTCCGCGAAGTGACGCTCGATATCTTCAACGATACAGGCGCAGGCCCCGTCGCCACCATCCTCCCGGTCTCGGATACGCGGGTCGAGGAAACGCGCATCGAGCCGTTCATCACCGATGTGTGGAAGCTCACGCCGCAACTGACGCTGGAAAGCGGCTTCATCTACGAATCCTCGACGATCAAGCAGTCGGGCGATGAGGTGAAGGAGCGCGAATTCTCCTATCCGAAGCCGCGCCTGATCGCGACATGGCAGGCGAACGAGACGGATCAGCTGCGCGCCAGCATAGCGCGGGAAGTGGCGCAGCTCGACTTCGCGGAGTTCGGCACGTCCATCAACGTGGTCGATGAATCGAGCCTGATCGGCAACCCGGATCTCGAGCCCGAGAAGACGTGGCGGGCCCGGACCGAGTGGGAACACAAGTTCGGCAAGCGCGGAGCCGTCACGGTGGCGCTGTTCTACGATCAGGTGGAGGACGTGCAGGACTTCGTCCCGCGCGCGGTCTGCGTCAATCCAATCGGCGCATCGCTGGCGACCTGCTCCCTAGCCAACCAGCGGACCTATGACGCGCCGGGAAATGTCGGCGACGGAACGCGCACGGGCGTCGAGGTGCGTGGCGCGCTGCCGTTGGCGCCTTTTATCGAGAACGCGGAGATTCGCTTCTCCGGCTTGTATCAGGAAACCCAAGTCGACGATCCGCAGACCGGAGAATCCCGGCGTTTCTCGGGCGAGCGCGCATGGACCTACAACGTCTCATATCGCCAGGAGCTGCCTGAGTGGAAAACGGCCTGGGGCGCCATCGCCAAGGGTGTCTCGGACAGGGCCGAGTATAAATACCTTGAGACGCTCGACTTCGACCGGCCGGGGACCAATCTCGAACTTTTCGCCGAGACGACCCAGATTCCTGGCATCACAGTGCGCGCATCGGTTACAAACATCTTCCACATCGACGAGTCGCGGATACGCAACTTCTTCGTCGGCAATCGCGGGTCCGGCGTGCTGGACCGCGTGGACGAACGCAAACAGAAGGGCGGTCCCGACGGCACAACGTGGGTTGCCCTCCGCTTCTCGGGCAACTTTTAGGCCCGGAAGATCCACAAAATCATCGAGGTTTGCCCGCGAATCGGCGGCGCAAATCATGATCCCGTCTTGCAGCTCTTTTTGCACCCGCCTGTCGGGCCAGGCTATCCTCGCGCGTCCTTAGGTCAAACCTGGAGCGCCCCATGATGTACGCGGTTCTTTGCTACAATAACGAAGAGATGGTCTGCGGCTGGTCGAAGGAGCAGGACGACGCCGTCATGGCGGCGCTGTCCAAGGTTCACGACAAGTGGGAGGGCGTGGGCAAGCTGAAGCCTTCGATCCGTCTTTTGCCGACGTCGGCGGCGACGACGCTGCACAAGCAGAAGGACCTGGTGGTTGATGGTCCTTACGCAGAGACCAAGGAAGCGCTGCTGGGCTTCTATATCATAGACGTTGAGAATCTCGAGGAAGGGCTAACCTTCGCGCGGGAACTCAGCAAGGCGAATCCGGGTGGGGCGTATGAGCTCCGGCCGATCCAGCTCTATCTGCCGGGCGCGCCGATAAACGGCCCTTATGCCGCCGAGCGCAGCTATGCATCCGGCGCGGCGGGCTGAGCGTGACCGACCATGCCTGGATCGAGGCGGCGCTTACGACGTCGCGGCCACAGGCCGTAGCGGCGCTGCTGCGCTACTTCCGCGATCTAGATGCGGCCGAGGAAGCTTACCAGGAGGCGTGCCTCAGGGCGTTGCGCAACTGGACCGTCAACGGGCCGCCGCGCGATCCCACGGCGTGGCTCATCATGGTCGGGCGCAATGCGGCGCTGGATGCGGTGCGCAAACGGTCACGCCAAGCGCCCATGCCGGACGAGGCGCAGATTTCTGATCTCGAAGATGTCGAGACGCCGATGGCTGAGCGGCTGGACGAGAGCCAGTATCGCGATGACGTGCTGCGATTGATGTTTATCTGTTGCCATCCCGATTTACCGGCGACGCAGCAGATAGCGCTGGCCTTGCGCATCGTGTCAGGGCTGACGGTGAAGCAGATCGCGCGGGCGTTCCTCGTCGGCGAGGCGGCGATGGAACAGCGCATCACGCGGGCCAAGACGAAGGTGGCGGATGCGGGTGTCGCGTTCGAGACACCGGGCCCGATCGAGCGTTCCGAACGCCTCGCGGCGGTGATGCAGATGGTCTACCTCGTTTTCAACGAAGGCTATTCGGCAGGTCCCAAGGACGAGGCGCGGGCGGAGCTGGCGGACGAGGCGATAAGGCTGGGGCGGTTGCTCTTGCGCATGTTCCAGGCTGAGCCGGAGGTGATGGGTTTGCTGGCGCTGATGCTGTTGCAGCATTCGCGGAGCGAGGCGCGGTTCGACGCCAATGGCGAGGCGGTGCTGCTGGAAGACCAGGACCGTTCGCTGTGGCGGGACAAGCTGATCCAGGAAGGTCTCGCGCTGATCGACAAGGCGATGCGGCACAAGAAGACCGGCGTCTATCTGGTGCAGGCGGCGATTGCGGCTTTGCACGCGCGGGCGCGGCGGTTCGAGGACACGGACTGGGCGGGGATCGATGCGCTTTATGCGACGCTGGAGCGGTTGCAGCCTTCGCCCGTGATCACGCTCAATCGTGCGGTGGCGGTTTCGAAGACCAAGGGGCCGCAGGCGGCGCTCGACATGATCGAGCCGCTGGGGGATCGGCTGTCGACCTATTTTCATTTTCACGGGGCGCGGGGCGGGTTGCTGCTGATGCTGGACAGGCGCGGCGAGGCCCGGGTTGCGTTCGATCGGGCGATTGCGCTGGCGAACACTGCGGCGGAGGCGGCGCATATACGCATGCATATCGACCGGTTGATCGCCGAGAGCGAGAAAGCGAAGCGGGCGTGAGGGTGCGCCCTCGCGGAGTTGGGTGGGGTTGAGTTTGGCCTGATCTGGTCAGGCTGTGGCGGATGCCTTCCACCGGGTTGCCCGCGACGGCGTAGGGCCACAATGCCGCGAGGGGCGCGTCGCGCGCGTTCCTGTTCAGGAGAGCCGGAGGCCTTTCGCATTGCTCAGGGCATGCGTCGTTCGAATTGGTCCCCCGGACCAATTCGCGCCAACGGCGCCACTCCTCACCATCTACGAATTGGAACACGCTCCATCCTGCAAAACGATCATGCCTGACGGAAAAAAGTTTTGTGCGCGTGTCGGAACCGCGTCGCTTCGCGCGTCCTGGGGACGTAACAAGGGCGGCGGCCCCCCGGACAAAAGACGAGAACGCCATGTCGACCAAGATTTTCCTGAACCTTCCCGTGAAAGACCTCGATAGGTCGACGACCTCCTCGAGGCGCTCGGCTGGACGTTCAATCAGCAGTTCCCGGATGAGACGGCGGCGAGCCTTGTCATCTCGGACGACATCTACGCTATGCTGCTGACACGCAAAAATAGACGAGTTCACGACCGAGCAGATCGCCGACACGTCGAAGACTGCGCAGATCCTGATCTGCATTTCGCAGGACTTGAAGGGGGACGTGCGCACGCTCGTTGACGCCGCCGCGTGAAGGTCGGCGCGAAGGAGCCGCGGCCGATGCAGGATTACGGCTTCATGATCTGCCGCTCATTCGAAGACCCGGACGGCCACATTTGGGAGGTCGTCTGTATGGATCCTTCCTTCATGCAGCCAACCTGTTCATATTTTCAAACACAGAAAAAAAGAGAAACGCCATGACCGCCCCGACACACGAACTGGTTCTTGAGCTCATCCTCGATGCGCCAAAGGAAAAACTCTATCGCGGCTGGACCGAGCCCGAGCTGATCAAGAGGTGGTTCGCGCCGAAGCCGTGGACAACCCCGCATGCAGAGAATGATTTGAGACCGGGCGGCGCGTGTCTTGTTGTAATGCGCTCGCCCGAGGGACAGGAATTTCCCAACCCGGGGCAGTATCTGGAAATCGCCCCGAACAGGAAATTGGCGTTCACGGATGCGTTTGTAGGCAACTGGGTTCCGAAAGAAGGCGCGCCGTTCTTTGTCGCCGAGTTGACGTTCGAGGACGCTGGCCCCGGCAAGACGAAGTATACAGCGAAAGCGCGTCACTGGACGGCGGAAGCCAAGGCCCAGCACGAGCAGATGGGGTTCATCCCCGGTTGGACGATCTGCGCCAAGCAGCTTGAGGCGCTGGCCCAGACGCTCTGACGCCCACCATGAAAACATAAGGGGGAAACCTATGCGCTTCATCACGATCTTCCGTCAGGACCCGAACAGCAATGCGCCGCCGCCCACCGCCGAGGAGATGGCGAAGCACCGTGAAGAGATGGGCAGGCATGTCGAGCGGGCCGTAGCTGCGGGAGCGATGGTGACGACGGGCGGTCTCGGCTTGCGTGAGAAGACCGGAGGACGCATTCACAACAAGGGCGGCAAGCTGACGGTCGAGACGCCGCCGCAGGGCGATGGCGGATGGATGGCGGCGGGCGGTTTCGCGATCGTGAATGCGGTCTCGCGCGACGCTCTGATTGCGGATCTGAAAAAGCAGATCCTTGGCATGGACGAAGGGTCGGTTGAATTCGTCCACTACAACCAGTTCTTCCCGGCGCCGGACCAGACGGTTGCGCCGCCGACATCGACGGCGATGCCGGGCGGCGTGATCCCCTATCTGAGCTTCGACAAAGCAAGCGACGTGGCGGCGTTCTATGCAAGGGCGTTCGACGCGAGGGAGATCGCGCGGATGTATGGCGAGGACGGCAAGCGGATCATGCATTGCCAGCTCGAGATTAATGGCGGCGCCCTGATGTTGTCGGACAATTTTCCGGAGTACGGCCTGCCGCCTGTGCAGCGCTCGCACAGCTATACGATGCAGCTGGTGGTTCCCGATGGCGATGCGTGGTGGGAGCGCGCGATCAACGCCGGTTGCACAGTGAAGATGCCGTTCGCGGTGGCGCCGTGGGGCGACAAGTACGGACAGATGGTCGATCCGTTCGGCGTCACCTGGGCGATCAACACCCCCGCCACGAAATAGCTGGGAAGAGCGCCGCCTGGCAAAGCCCGGCATGCTCGTCATGGCCATCATCTGCTTTGCGGTGTCGATGAGCAGCTGTGGCGGCAGGTCTGAGCTGTTCATGCCCGAGCCAGCGGTGTCGCGGGAAGATGTGTGAGCCTCAGATCGGCGGGCTTGCGTTGGGCATCATCTGTGCACGGATCTCGCTGGACGAGATCGGGTCGAACGGGGCGGAGATATAGACCCAGACGGGCGGCTTGTGGCGCGCGAGCGTGCGGGCGTCTTGTTCGTTGAGGCGCCGGGCGCCGAAGGCGTTGACGAAGCGCGAGAGGCCGGCTTTCGGGTTCGCGCCCGGGCGAGCGACGACCACGATCGGAACGAGCCTTGCGATCGCCTGCCAGCTTTTCCATGTATGAAAGTCGCGGAGATTGTCGGCGCCCATGATCCAGACGAAACGGGCGTGCGGGGCCATGCGCTTGAGGCGGTGCAGGAGATCGATCGTATAGCGCGTGCCGAGTTGGGCTTCGAGGCCGGAGACGATGGTGCGGCGGCCGCCGAGGCGCCGCTGGGCGGAGGCCAGGCGGTCGACGAAGGCGGTCTGCGTTTTCTTCAGCGGATTGCCGGGGGACACGAAGACCCAGACGCGGTCGAGGCCGGCGGCGCGGCGGGCGGTTTCGATGACATGCGTGTGGCCGGAATGGGCGGGGTCGAAGGAGCCGCCCATAATGCCGATGACGAGATCACTCGGCGGCGAGGGGAAGCGCAGATATGCAGGCGGGCGGCGGCGAGTCATGCGCCGCAAACTAGCGTGGCGGTTGCCCGAAGCTAGAGCGGGAGCGCGGCTTCCTTGGGCTTGGACGCGTAGAAATAGCGGCCCGAGCCCATGACATCCGAATGGCGATAGTCGAAGCGGCGATAGACGCGGGCTTCGGCCGCATCGCCCAGCGTCGCGGCCACCGAGGCTTTCGTGCCGTCGTCAGCGCCCTGGAGGGCGGCGGCGAGGCGGTCTCCGGCTTCGGCGGCGACGAGTTCGGAGTCGGACGGCTTGTACTCCTGCGGGTCGGCGCCGAGCTGAACCGCGCCCTGCTCATAGGCGCCGGGCGAGGCGGCTGCGCGGGCTTTCCAGTCGACGAAAGCGGTGGCGAGCGCGGGGGCGTTGCCGACCGGGGGTAGTGCGTTGATATCGCCGGCGACGGAGCTGCGATAGTCGACGACGGTGTCGGGCGTGTCCTTGGGCGCGTAACCGGCCGCGACGTCGGGGGCCGGAGCTGCGCCTTGTTCTGAGGCGATGGCGGCGAGTTCGTCGGCGGGGATTTCCGGCGGCGGTGTCCCTGCGGCGGCGGCCGGCACGCTCTCGCGGCCCTTGCCATTGGCGTTGGAGGCGAGGTCGGTAGGCTTCGAGCAGGCGGCGATGCTAAGCGCGATGAACAGCGCTGTAACGGCCAGTCTCCTCATGTCGTCCCCTCAAGCTGGCCCGTGACGAGCTTGGGAAGCTGGTCGGGCGAAGAGACCAGAGACCATTTTCCGCCAGAGGCGACAACAGTGGCTTCCCACATCTTCAGCGAGTCGAAGTACTTCTTCGGGTTGGACGGGTCGGTCTTGATGACATTGGCCGCAACGACGTGAATGCCCGAAAGATCGAGCGGGATTTCGGATACGTCGCACGACTTGCTGTAGTCCTCGAGCATGTCGGAGAAGAGGACGATGTAGCGGTCGGCTTCGGGGCGCTGCTTGAGTTCGAAAGCGGCCTGGGCGAGAGCGCCGCGGATGTCGGTGAACTTCGCGGTTTTCACCTGGGCGGCATAGGCGTTGAGGGCGGTGAACACTTCGCGCTTGGCTTCGGCGGCGAGGCTGGGCGTTTGCGGCAGTTGGCGATTAAGGAAGATTTCCTTCTCCGAGAAGGAGCATGCGGAGATCTGGCTTGCCGCGATGTAGTCGCCGGGCAGGAGTTCAGCCACCGTGATGTTGGCGAGCTTGGCGGCGTCCGGCACGGCCTTCACATAAGTGCCGGAGACGTCGAACACGAAGAAGACGGAGCGGCTGGTGGATGTCACGAGGCCGCACGCGGCGAGGACGGCGATGGCGATCGCACACGCAGCCCCCAACAAATGCCTCGCGGTCATGCTTGTTGCAGCTCCCGTTCCTTGCGGTCGCGTTCGCGCTTGGGCGGTTGTTCGGACTTCGGCGATTTCTTCTCGAGGAACAGTGTGTCCTCATCGCCATCGCCGCCGTCGTCTTTCCGCCTGCCGCCGCCCTTGTTGCGGGTGACGCCCTTGACCCGCCGTTCGACCCAGAGCGGGGCGAAGATGATCAGGTCGTAGACCGACAGCACGAAGAGGCCGAGATTCTTGAACAGGACGGACAGCGTCTTGAACAGGAAGGCGAAGAACAACATCAGGTAGCTGGTCGCGATCGACGCCATGAAGACAGAGTTCCGCACGATCGCTTCGAGCGGCAAGGCCGCGGCGGCGAGCAGCCAGGGGATGATCGCGGCGAGGATGACTTGCGCAAACGTCGATAGCTGAAGCCCGAAGATGTTGGGGCGTTGAGCCACGGGTGCGGCTGTCTCAGCAGGAGCTGCAGCTTCCGGCGCGGGGGCGTTAGCGGCTGCGACGGGCGCCATCAGAGCGCGGTTGGCCATGTCGCGGGTTTCCTGCTGCTGCTCGATGATCTGCTCGCGAACGATCGAGAGCGTGATCTCAAGCACGGAGAAGGCTGAGAGGAAGCCGAAGGCGACGAAGAACATGATCCGCCGGCTGTTTTGCGTCATCGAATGGAAGGCGGGGATCAGCTTGGTGAAGCCCGCCGCGTCCATCAGGATCACGCCTGCGACGAATTCGAGGAAGATGACGACGATCGCCGCAACAGCCGGAAGGCCGACGCCGCCGATGCGCGCGCCTTCGCCGACGATCTCGGACATCGGGCGCTCGATCAGGAAGAAGTTGAGGAACACACCGGCCAGAGCGATGGCCGTGATGAGAACGGCGATCAGCCAGGGCACGAAGATCGACGCCTTGGCGGCGACAGCCATGCGGTCTTCCGACTTCACGATCTGCTCGAACTCGACAAACGATTTGTTGACATCGTCGGCGTGCTTGTCGAATTCCTGCTGCGTCTTGGTCAGCTTGTCGGCGATCTCGCGCAAACGCGGGCCTTCAGTCTTGAGCGCCGTGAGCGCGGGGCGGATGGGCGTCAGCCGCTCGGCCATGGCCTTCGATGTCTGCTGCGCAATGGTGCGCTCGAGCTTGGAAAGGTTTCGGCCGCCTTCGATCGAAGGCATGGCGGCGCGGAATGCGCGTTCGGCTGCGTCTTCGACATTGATATCAGCCAAAGCGGTCGCCGTGCTAGCGAGCGAATTGGTGCTCTTGTCGAGTTTGGCGATGATCGGGCCGGTTTCCTTTGGAAGCCTTTCGGCGCGGTGGCCGATGCGATCTTCCAGCATCAACATACGTTCCTGAAGCTCGTCAGCGCGGTGCGAGGCGATCTTCTCGTTGCAGTTGGCGCGGGCATTCTTGCCATGCTCGCCGAGCCACAAGCCCCATCGGCCAAACATGCGGCCGGTGATAAAAAATACCTGCCACAGTACGCGTCGCAAGGGCTCGCGCGCCATCCACATGATGAGGATGAGAGCGATGATCGCCGCCCACCACGGAATTCCAAAAAACGAGCCGCTATCCACAGCGGCGTTTGACGACGGGAAGCCCGTCGACGGATCCAGAGGTTCTTCCACAGCGAGCCCTTCAGCTGCCTATGCCCGACCCCAATCATTTCACCCGCGACTACTTCGCTGGCGCGATGGGGCGGGAATGTGGCCGGGACATTACAATGCCTCCACGCTCGCGGATTATTTCGCAGGCGGGCTGAAGGAAACGAAATCGAAAGGTTTGAAACGCGCGGAGAAACATCGCGCGTCTCGGCGCCAAAAGATGATCAGGGACGCGTCTGTCCCGTACCGCGCACAACGTATTTGAAGATCGTCAGCTGTTCTGCGCCGACAGGGCCGCGTGCATGCAGGCGGCCCGTCGCGATGCCGATTTCAGCGCCCATGCCGAATTCAGCGCCGTCCGCGAATTGTGTCGAAGCGTTGCGCATGACGATGGCGCTATCGACTTCGGCGAGGAAACGTTCCGCTGCTGCATCGTCTTCGGTGACGATGCTGTCGGTGTGCTGGGAGCCGTAGCGCGCGATGTGGGCCATGGCGCCTTCGATGCCGTCGACGACAGCGACCGACAGGATCGGGGCGAGGTATTCGGTGGTCCAGTCCTGTTCGCTCGCCGCGATCATCGGGTGGATTGCGCGCGCGCGTTCGTCGCCACGCAGTTCGCAACCGGCGGCTTCGAGCGCCTTGGCGAGGCGCGGAAGCAGGGTGGGCGCGATCGAGGCGTCGATCAGCATCGTTTCGGTCGAACCGCAGACGCCGACGCGGCGCAGCTTGGCGTTGAGGATGATGGCTTCGGCTTTGGCTGGATCCGCCTTGGCGTGGATGTAGGTGTGGCACAGGCCTTCGAGGTGGCCGATGACGGGGACGCGCGCTTCCTCCTGCACGCGTGCGACGAGGCTCTTGCCGCCGCGGGGCACGACAACATCGAGCTTGCCGCCCAGGCCGGAGAGAATATGGCCGACAGCCGCGCGATCGGGCGTCTGCACGAGCTGGATCGCATCCTGCGGCAGGCCGACATCGGCGAGGCCGGCGCGGAGGCAGTCCGCGATCGCGCGCGATGACTTAAGGCTTTCCGAGCCGCCGCGCAGGATGGCGGCGTTGGCGGCGCGCAGGCAGAGCGCGCCTGCATCGGCCGTCACATTGGGGCGGCTTTCATAGATGATGCCGATCACGCCGATGGGGCCACGCACGCGGCTGATCTCGAGACCGTTGGGACGGGTCCATGTCGCCATCACGTCGCCCACGGGATCGGGAAGCGCGGCGACGTCCTCGATGCCCTTCGCCATGGCTTCGATGCGCGAGGGGGTGAGTTCGAGACGGTCGAGCATGGCGCCGCTGATGCCTTTGGCGTTGGCGGCGATCATGTCTTGCCTGTTGGCGTCCAGCAGGGCGGGTGCGGCGGCGCGGATGCGCGCGGCCATCGCCTTGAGCGCGGCGGTACGCTTGTCCGGGCCGGCCTTGGCGACCGTCGCGGAGGCGTCGCGCGCGGCTGCGCCCATGGCCATCATGATGCCGGCGAGGCCCGCGTCGTGCGCGGCGAGAGGGAGCTGAATTGTCATGGGCGTCCGTTTAGCAGGGTGTGAGGCGGCTAGAAAGACCAGTTGCGCCACGGTCGCGGGTCTTCGCGGACAAGGCCGTAGATCAGGCTGTCGCGAACGCCGAGATGGGTTTCCCATTCACCTCGCAGGCGGCCCTCATAGCTGAAGCCCAGCTTTCCGAAGACGCGAATGGACGGGATATTGTCGGGGTCGACGTCTGCCATGATGCGGCGGACGCCGCGGCGCTCGAAAGCTTCCTCGATGGCGATGGCGAGGCCGCGCGCGGCGAGGTTTCGACCGCGTGCGGCGGGGGCGATCATGCAGGCGGCTTCCCAGACTTGGGGCTTTGGCGAGGCGTAGAGCGAGACGCGGCCGATGGCAGGCCCGCCGGGGATATCCGCCAGCACCCAGTTGATGTCGTCGCGGGCCATCCAGCCCTGCATCATCGCGATTGTGTCGGCGATCGAGGCCGTGGCGGGGCGCGACAGATATTGGCAGCTCGCTTCATCGCCATAGATGGCGTGAAGCGCCGGGCCATCGGCCACGGGATCGATCGGGCGGACAATGAAGTCAGCGGGCATGGCGCTGACTTACACCCGCGCGCGGCGTTTGGGGTAGTGACGTTCGCCGAAGGATTTGAGGGCGGCGAGGACGGGCTGCAAGTCGCCGCCGCGCTGGGTCAGCAGGTATTCGAAGCGTTCCGGCATTTCGGAATAGAGCGCGACGCGGACGGAGATCTGGGAGCGTTCGGGTCGTGGGATCGAAACGCTTGATCCTCCGGTGCTGATGCGGCGCTGGACGGGTTTGATGCGTGCGAGCTGGTGACGATACCGGCCCTGCTGGAGGTTGCCGACTGGCAGGTGTTCGAAGCGGCGCGGTTGAAGTTGCTGCCGAACATGTCGCCCAAGGACCCGGCGAAGCGGAATGGTGTGAAAGTGGCCGAGCCTGTTACGTAGCCGGAACCTGTCGACCTCGGCGCCGTTCCGCGTAAAGTAGACGGGCAGGAGCGTTAGTGATGAGCGAACTTCGCGATAATGTGGCAGACAGCCAGTACGAGCTCGAGGCCAATGGCGAGACGGCCTTCGCGAGGTATCGCAAGCAGGACGGCGTGCTGACCATTCTATGGGTCGAAGCGCCGCCGGCGCTACGCGGCACGGGCGCGGCCGGCAAGCTGATGTCGCTGGTCGCGGAAGAGGCGAGGCGGAACAGCTGGCGCGTGGTTCCGGTGTGCGGCTATGCGGCCGGGTGGCTGCGCGGGTCGAAGCAGTATCGCGATCTGGTGGTGTAGGTCAGCCAACCAAGACCATGTCGTCGACGTGGATAAGCGCCGGACGGCCGCGATAGCCTAGGATGGTTTCGAACTCGTCCGACTTGCGGCCGATCAGCTTGGTCGCGTCTTCCGATGAATAGGCCGAGACGCCGCGCGCGATGGTTGCCCCGTCCATGTCGATCACATCGACAGCGTCGCCGCGTTCAAAGCGGCCCGCCACGGCGGTGACGCCGGCTGCGAGCAGGGATTTTCCCGTCTTGAGCGCGCGGGCGGCGCCGGCATCGACGCGAACCGAACCGGTCGGGCGCAGGGCCCCGGCGAGCCATTGCTTGCGCGCGGTTTCGGGAGACAGATCGGTGAGGAACCATGTGCCGCGCGCGCCTCCGATGTGAGAAGCGATGGGGCCTGCGTCTGTCGTGGCGTTCGTGCCAAGCGTGATGAGGGTGGAGCAGCCTGCGGTGAGAGCGATGCGGGCGGCGTCGATCTTGGTGGACATGCCGCCTGAACCAACGCCAGCGGACGCGTTTGCGCCGCCGGCCATGGCGGCGATTTCAGGGGTGAGCTTGCGGACTTCCGCGATGTGCTGCGCGGTCGGGTTGGAGCGCGGATCGGCGTTGTAGAGGCCGTCGATGTCGGAGAGCAGGACGAGCACGTCAGCGCCGAGCATCTGCGCGACGCGGGCGGCGAGGCGGTCGTTGTCGCCATAGCGGATCTCTTCGGTCGCGACAGTGTCGTTCTCGTTGACGATGGGGATGGCGCCGCGCTCCAGCAGGGTTTCCATTGTCGAACGGGCGTTGAGCCAGCGCCGGCGGCGTTCGGTGTCCTCGAAGGTGAGCAGGGCCTGTGCGACGGGGGCGTTATGCTTCGCTAGAGCGTCTTCCCAGGCGCGCATCAGCTTGGGCTGGCCTGCGGCGGCGGCGGCCTGTTTTTCCTCGAGGCGCAGCTTGCCGGCCTTGAGGCCGAGCGCGCGGCGGCCGAGGGCTACGGCGCCGGAGGAGACGATGATGATCGACTTGCCTTGTCCGCGCAGCTTCGCGGCGTCGGCGGCAAGCGCGGCGAAACGCGCAGCGTGCGGCTGGCCCGTCTCCTGATCTATCAGGAGCGACGAGCCGACCTTGATGACGATGCGGCGGGCCGAGGCGAGTGGCGAGGTCACGGCTTCCAGCCTTCGGATTTTTCTTCGGGCGTCATTTCCGCCGCGATCTGCGCTTCGCGTTCGGCGCGGCGGTGTTCCTGGATGATCTGGAAGAGCTTCTGCACCGTCTCGGGCACGCCCTTCTGCGAAGCGCCGGAGATGCGCAGCGGCGTCTGCTTGCAGGCCTTCTTGAGCTGCGCGGCCTTTTCGCTGATCTCTTCCTTGGTCATTGCGTCGATCTTGTTGAGCGCGACGATCTCCGGCTTGTCGGCGAGGCCGCCGCCATACTTCTCAAGCTCGGCGCGGATGACGCGGTAGGCTTCGGCGACATCGTCCTGCGTGCCATCGACAAGGTGGAGCAGAACAGCGCAGCGTTCAACGTGACCGAGGAAGCGCGTGCCGACGCCTGCGCCTTCGGCGGCGCCTTCGATAAGGCCTGGAATATCGGCGAGCACGAAGCTCGCGCCGACGCCGAGCGAGACGACGCCTAGGTTCGGGACGAGCGTGGTGAAGGGGTAGTCGGCGATCTTCGGCTTCGCGGCGCTGACGGCGGCGAGGAAGGTGGACTTGCCCGCGTTGGGCATGCCGAGCAGACCGGCGTCGGCGATCAGTTTTAGGCGCAGCCAGATCCAGCGCTCTTCGCCATCGTGACCAGGGTTGAAGCGGCGCGGCGCCTGGTTGGTCGATGACTTGAATTTGGTATTACCCCAGCCGCCCGAGCCGCCCTTGGCGAGCAGCACCTGGTCGCCGAGCTTGTCGAGATCGGCGATCAGCGTTTCCTGGTCTTCCTCGAAGACCTGCGTGCCGACCGGCACTTTCAGTACGAGTGTTGGCGCGTCGGAGCCGGTGCGATTGGCGCCCATGCCGTGCACGCCGCGCTGCGCCTTATAGTGCTGCAGGTAACGGTAATCGATCAGCGTGTTGAGGCCTTCGACAGCCTCGATGATCACGTCGCCGCCGCGACCGCCATCGCCGCCGTCAGGCCCGCCGAACGGGATGAATTTCTCGCGCCGGAACGAGACGCAGCCATCGCCGCCGCCGCCGGATTTCACGTAGACCTTACACTGGTCGAGAAATTTCATCGGGAGCGCGCCTTTGGCTGTGCGGCCTTTTTCACGGCGGCAGGTTTCTTTTTGGTGGAGGTCTTGAGCGAAAGCCGCATCAGGGGACGTCCCGGCTTGCGTTCGAGCACGGTTTCAAAGCCCGCGCGGTCGAAGACGCGCTTGGGGCCGACGAACATGCCGGTTGTTGAACGCTTTTCCTCGTGCGCCATCGGGCAGGCCTCAAGGCTCGCCGCGCCGTTGTGTTTCGCGTAGTCGGCGCCGGCCTTGAGCAGCATGGCGCTAAGGCCTTCGCCCCGCGCATCCTTGCGGATGAAGAAGCAGCTGGCGGCCCAGATGCTCGCGTCTTCGCCGTGCTCAGGCAGCTCGGCGGCGGACGCCTTGCGGCCGGTGTTCCAGTCGGGCGTTGCGGGACGCGGCGCGATGGCGAGCCAGCCGACAGCCTCGTCGCGCCTGTAGGCGAGCAGGCCGGGCGGCGGGCCCTTCTTCACGATCTTCGCCATCGCGGACTTGCGCGATTTCGGGTCCGTCTGGCGACGTATCGCTGCAGGAAGGCGATGATGCACGCACCAGCACATCCTGCAGATCGAATCCGTTTCGAAGAGGGCGACGAAGTCGTCCCAGCGGTCAGGCGTCAGCGGATGGATGGCGAGGGCGGTCATGTCAGTGTGGCGTGTGGCTCGTATGGGCCATCAAACTAACCGGCGTTGCGTCTTCGGGCCATACATAACGCGCTGCGGGGGAGGTCTGTTGCCGCGCCAGGCCGAACAGATCCTGCTCGCCCGTGCGCACAAAACCCAGCTTGCGCAAGACATTGCCCGAGGCCGGGTTGTCCACGAAATGGCCGGCGACGAAGACTTTTGCGCCGAGCTGGTCGCGGCCCCAGTCCATCAGCGCGCGCGCGGCTTCCGACGCATAGCCCAAGCCCCAGTACGGCATGCCGTACCAGTAACCGAGCTCCCAGGTCGCGGCGTCGGGCTCGCCGACGCGCGAGAGGCCGCAAGCGCCGATGACGCCGTCGATCGGCAGCGTCACGGCGAATGCGTATTCCTTACCGCTTTCCTGGCCGTGCTCGAGCATGTCGAAGAAGCTGTAGGCGGCGGCGATTGGATAGGGATGCGGAACCCGGCCGCACATCTTCGCCACGTCATAGTCGCCCGCGAGATAGGCGACGCGCGCGGCGTCCGTTTGGTGATACGGGCGCAGAGTCAGTCTTCTTGTGATGATCGTCTGCATGTCAGTCCCCACGCCCCGTCCTTCGCGGGCTTTGGTCAGGGGAGGGCAAAAAGAAAGGGGAGGCGGTCCGCCTCCCCTGATCTCTTGTCAGGTTCGGACCGCTGCCCTCGTCGAGGGGCGGCCCGGGATCACCTGGTCCGCCTACTCGGCTGCAACTTTCGGGCTCGGGACGATCGAGATGAACATCCGCCCTTTGGCGCCTTCGCGGAACTCAACCCGGCCCGTCTCGGTGGCGAAGATCGTGTGGTCACGACCGAGGCCGACATTCTTGCCCGGGTGGTACTGCGTGCCGCGCTGACGAACGATGATATTGCCAGCCAGGACTTCCTCGCCGCCGAAGCGTTTCACGCCGAGGCGCTTGGAGTTCGAATCGCGGCCGTTACGCGTAGAGCCGCCTGCTTTTTTGTGGGCCAATCTGGCCTCCCTTGGTCCGCGGCCGCGGCCGCGCGTTCAACAGATATGGCCTCGCGGCCGGAAACTTACTTGGCCTTCTTGGCCGGGGCTTTCTTGGCTGCAGCCTTCTTGGCCGGAGCAGCTTCAGCTTTCGCCTTCGGGGCGGCCTTGGCTTTCTTGGCGGGAGCAGCGGCTTCAGCTTTCGGGGCCGGAGCACGGTCGGACTTCTTGGCCGTGGCGCCGCCCTTGGCGAGAATCTCGGTGATCTTGATGACCGTCAGGCTCTGGCGGTGGCCGAGCTTGCGGCGGTAGGTGTTGCGCGGCTTCTTCTTGAAGGTGATGACCTTCGCGCCACGGGTCTGTTCGACCACTTCACCGACGACTTGCGCGCCAGCGATCATAGGGGCGCCAACATTCACGTTGTCGCCGTCGCCGATCATCAGCACTTCGCCGAAAACCAGCGTGTCGCCGGCTTCGCCTTCGAGCTTCTCGATGACGATTTCCTGGTCGGCGGCGACCTTATATTGTTTCCCGCCCGTCTTGATGACCGCGAACATCGAAATTCTCTTGTGTTTTCAGGGGGTCTTGCGACCAAATAGCTTTCCACCCACAAGCTGGGCCTGCGGGCGGGAGCGGGCATATAGACGGGGAGGGCCCGCCCTGTCAAACGCCGGACGCGGGAATCTGCCGGAATCCTGCGGCTGGGTGAGCGGTTAATATCCACCCGTTTCCGCGACCGTGATTTTGACGGCCTGCTGATTGGAATAACCTGGGATCAGGCCGCAAGAGGCCTAAGGGAGGATCGCCATGAGGCGCACACTGGCGGGAGCCATCGTCGCGGTCGCGATTTCGGGCGCATGGCCGATACCGGCTGCGCAGGCGCAGCCGATGACAGCGCCGATCGACAACACACTGCGAAGCGCCGTTGAGCGAGGCGACGTGCCCGGCGTTGTCGCGCTGGTGACAGACCGAAACGGCGTTCTTTATCGCGGCGCATTTGGCGTCGCCGATGTCGACACCAAACGTCCGATGGCGGCCGACTCGATGTTCCGCATCGCCTCGATGACCAAGGCGGTTACCTCGGTTGCGCTCATGCAGCTTGTTGAACAGGGCAAGCTGACAATCGAGGACCGGGTTGAGAAATACCTGCCGGAGATGGCGGGGCTCAAGGTTTTTGAAACGTTCGATCCGGCGACAGGCGCCTATAAGCTTCGTCCCGCCTCGCGGCCGATGACCGTTCGGCATGCGCTGACGCATACATCTGGGCTGGGATACGGGTTCACAAGTGCAACCCTGCGCGATTTCAAGCCGAAGGCAGGCGAGACGTATCCGTTTGGCGGTCCGCTGTTGTTCGATCCCGGCGAGCAGTGGATTTACGGCACTAGCACGGACGTGGTCGGACGTCTGGTCGAGACGATCTCGGGGCAGAAACTGGAGGAGTATTTCCGCCAGCATATCTTCGAGCCGCTGAAGATGACGGATACGTCCTATACCGTGCCGCAGGCGGAGGGTGCGCGCATGGTGGCGGATCAGCGGCGTGCAGGCGAGCGGATGGATGGCGCCATAGCGGTGCGCTCGCCGCAGCCATCGCTTGCGGCGGCCAATCCGAGCGGCGGGGGCGGGCTGGCTTCGACCGTGGATGACTACGGACGTTTCATGCGCTCGCTGCTGAATGGCGGCCAGCTCGATGGCGCTCGCATCCTAAAGCCCGAGACCGTGGCGCTGATGGGTCAGAACGCCATCGGAGATGTGAAAGTGCCGGCGCTCAACAGCGCCATGCCGATCAGCAAGGATTTCACCTTCATCACCGACGGACGCGACAAGTGGGGCCTCGGCTTCCTGATCACTGCCGATCAGCTTCCGGGCAAGCGAAGCCCCGGCAGCCTGAGCTGGGGCGGCATCAACAACACGTTCTTCTGGATCGATCCGGCGCGGGGCCTCGCGGGCGTGATCATGATGCAATACCTGCCGTTCGCGGACGCAAAGGCTCTGGCGACCTATGACGCGTTCGAGTGCGCTGTGTATCAGGCAACCGGCGGAGTAGGGCGACACTGACCGCGCAGGCGTTAGCGGCCACGGCGTTTCCGGGTCGTCGCGGCCTTCTTGGCGGACGCAGATTTGGCCGCTGCTGACCGAGATGCCGACGCCTTGGCGCCGGCTTTGCCGCCCTTCTTGGCGGCGGGGCGGCCGGTGGTCTTGCCGCGGCCCGAGCCGCCGGGCTTCCGGCCGCCGCCATCGTCCTTGTTGACCGTCGCCCAGGCTCGGCTCTCGGCCTCCTTCTTGCCGGCGCCGCGCGTCTCGTATCCCTCTTCGATGTGCTCGGCTTTGCGTTCCTGCTTGTCGGTGCATTTCGACTTGTCGCCGCGAGGCATGCGTTTCTCCCAGTGCTCGTGTTCTGGATTGGAAACGAAAGCGGGATCGAAGGTGTTCCGCCCAATGGCAGGAGTTCGTCAGACGCCCGGTGATTTCTTCTTCGCAGGCTTCGACGCGTTCAGATCTGCTGCGGCGCGGACCAGCGCCTTGAACGCCTTCTCGTCTATCTTGGCGCCCTTGTGGAAGTCGATGGCGCGCCGGGCGTTACCTTCGAGACTGGAGTTGAACAGGCAGGAGGGATCTTCCAGCGACGCGCCCTTTGCGAAGGTCGTCTTCACATAGTCCCTGTAGGTCTCGCCGGTGCAGATGATGCCGGCATGCTCCCAGATGGGAACGCCGCGCCATTTCCATTCCTCGACCACGTCAGGGACGGCCTGGTGGATGAGCTTTCGTATGTGGGCGAGTGTTTCACCGCGCCAGTCGCCCAGCTCCTTGATGCGACCCTCGATCAGTCTTGAAGGCGACGCGGCGCCTTTCGCTTTCGTTGCGGCGCTCGTGCTTTTCTTTGCCGGGGTGGTTGTTTTCGCCATCATGGTTCTCGCTGGTCACATCTTCTCGCCAGGCAGTTTGCTGGCCTGTTTCACCCAGTTGACAAACTTGGCCTCATCGAATTCGCCCTCGTAGATATCGAGATAGCGCACATTCTTCTGTCTCGATTCGCCGGGTGGTTTGGGGCGCAGGAGCTGACCCATGAAGAACGCCACCTTCACATACTTGGTCATGCAGTGGACGCCGATGAACCATCTGTCGCGCTCGACGCCGTAAAGCGGCGAGTTCCATTTCACCGCCTTGAGCGCGTGAGGCACGGCGCGTGTGACGATTGCATCGATGCGACGGCCGACATCGCCTTTCCAGCCTGGCATCGCGGCGATATAGGCTTGCACGGGCGTATCGCCGTAGCCCTTGGCGATCTGCGGGTTGCCGCCGGAGAGAAGCATTAGACCGGCAGCAGAGGATGGCGCCGCCTTACGCGGCTTGACGGTCTTTGCGCTGGCTCGTTTTGCGGTGGCCTTCGCGGGCTTTGCGGTCGGCTTTTTGGCCATGCATCACCTTCGTCCTTAGTCTGCATGCGCCAGAACCTGATCCAGCTTCTCGAAGAACTGCTTCCAGCCCGCATGGGCGCCGCCGAAGGCTTTTTTCTGATCCGGCCGGAATCCTGATTGCTCGATGCGCAGATGGGCGCCGGTCGATGTCGGGGTGAGTGTAAACGTCACGACGCTCTTCAGGCCATAGAGGGGATCGTCGTGCTTGAAATCCCAAGTATAGGACAGCGTCCTGTTTGTCTCAACGACGAGCACTTCGCAGTCCAGCACGCCGCCCCATTCGCCGCGAAGATTGAAGCGATGGCCGACATCAGGCCTGAAGTCGTTCTTCATCAGCCACTCCTCGATCAGATGGGGCTGCGTCAACGCGCGCCAGAGTTTTTCCGGCGGATGGGAGATGTCGCGTTCGATAACGACGGACCGTGTTTCAGTTGCGGTATTGCTCACTGGTCCATCCTCTTCAGGAGATCTTCGAGATGGTCGAACCTGGCTTCCCAGAAGCCGGTCATACGGCTCGTCCAGTCTATCAGCGGCGCCAGCGCGCCGAGCTGTGCGGAATAATGCGTATGGCGGCCTTCGTGTCGGTCACGCACCAGCCCCGCCTGCTTCAGCACAATGAGATGCTTCGATACGACCGGTTGCGAAACCCCAGCCTTGGCCGTCAGCGCGCCAACAGTCTTTTCACCTTCGCGGCAGAGACGCTCGAAGAGGGCGCGCCGCGTGGGATCGGCCAAG
>Ga0138256_10001282_pt1 | contig 27152 bp, 23 predicted proteins | sample KNB2016incub_MG_FD_105486 | JGI IMG/M metagenome (GOLD analysis project Ga0138256, IMG submission 105486) | Active sludge microbial communities from wastewater in Klosterneuburg, Austria - KNB2014incub_MG | ecosystem: Engineered > WWTP > Activated sludge > Unclassified | place: Austria...
ATCTGCTATTGAAACTTTCTTTTTACCTGTCTGTGCTTTATTAAATTCCTGTTGCACACCTTCGAATGCTTTCAATACAGAAGAGAGCTCCTTCGGATTGTTTACTTCCCAATCTTTCTGCGGAGCCAGTCGTATCCTTGCACCATTGGCACCACCTCTTTTATCTGATACACGAAAGGTAGATGCAGAAGCCCAGGCTGTAGCTACGAGTTGTGATATTGATAATCCGGTAGCAATGATCTTCGTTTTTAATGCAGCGATGTCCGCATCGTTAATGATTTCATGTTCTGCTGTAGGAACAGGATCTTGCCAAATCAATACTTCTTTCGGCACTTCCGGACCAAGATATCTTGAGATTGGTCCCATATCACGGTGTGTTAATTTATACCAGGCTTTTGCAAAAGCTTCGGCAAACTGATCCGGGTTTTCATAAAAACGTCTGGAGATTTTTCCATATGCCGGATCCACTCTTAAAGAAATATCTGTTGTTAACATAAATGGTGCATGGCGTTTTGTCGAATCATGTGCATCAGGCACACTTCCAGCACCTGCCTGTCCTTTAGGTTTCCATTGATGTGCACCCGCCGGACTTTTCGTAAGCTCCCATTCGTAATCAAATAAGTTTTCAAAAAAATTGTTGCTCCATTTGGTTGGCGTCTTGGTCCATGCTCCTTCGAGACCACTTGTTATAGTATCACCTGCATTACCGGTGCCAAAACTATTTTTCCAACCGAGACCCATTTCTTCAATGCCGGCACCTTCTGGTTCTCTGCCAATATATTTTCCGGGATCTGCAGCGCCATGTGTTTTTCCAAAACTATGTCCGCCGGCAATCAATGCTACTGTTTCTTCATCATTCATAGCCATACGACCAAAAGTTTCCCGTATATCTTTAGCTGCTGCCAGCGGATCGGGATTACCATTTGGTCCTTCCGGGTTTACATATATCAATCCCATCTGCACAGCGCCTAATGGATTCTCCAATTCACGGTTGTCAGTATATCTTTTATCGCCCAGCCATTCTGCTTCTGATCCCCAATACACATCTTCTGCCGGTTCCCATACATCAGCTCTTCCACCACCGAAACCAAAAGTTTTAAATCCCATTGATTCCAACGCACAATTCCCGGCGAGTATCATTAAATCGGCCCATGAAATTTTCTTCCCGTATTTCTGCTTGATAGGCCAGAGTAATAATCTTGCTTTATCAAGGTTTGCATTATCGGGCCAGCTGTTAAGTGGTGCAAATCGTTGCGTACCGAAACCTCCGCCGCCACGGCCATCGGCAATACGATAAGTTCCTGCACTATGCCATGCCATACGGATAAAAAACGGACCATAGTGACCATAATCAGCCGGCCACCAGTCTTGTGAAGTTGTCATTAATTCGAAAAGATCTTTCTTCACTGCATTCAGATCAAGTGATTTGAATGCTTCAGCATAATTAAAATCTTTATCCATCGGATCAGACAAAGAAGAGTTCTGACGAAGGATATTCAACTTTAACTGATTGGGCCACCAATCACGGTTTCTGGCTCCACCACCGGCAGTTTGTTTTAATGCACCAGTTGAAAAAGGACATTTAGCTGCACTTTCATGATTAACTTCTGCAAGTATTGAATCGTCTGCATGTGTATTATTTTCCATTGTTATTATTTTAATTTACTTGATGATAATTTTAAAATTGATTTATACTATTGCGGCAATTTAAAGAATAATCATTACTTAAAAAGTGACAATTAACACAAAACAAATATATAATATGCCACTACGCCGTTATATATACAAAATCAACAATAACATTTAAAGATTGTTTGTCTGATGCGAATATTTTTTACATTCACCTGACCAATTAACAATCAGCAGGTATTAATGCTAACCGAAGTACAATTTGAACAACTATACAACGAACATCAAAAAATCGTTTATAACTTATGTCTTAACTATGTACTGAATCCTGAAGATGCACAGGATGTTACACAAGAGGTGTTTGTGAAAGTGTATCAGCGTTTTCATCAATACAATTCTGCTTCAGCATCAATTAAAACATGGATTTGCCAGATAGCCATCAATCAGAGCCTTGATTTCTTAAAAGCTAAAAAAACAAATAAGCGTTTCGGGTTTCTTACATCATTTTTTAATCCAGAAACCAACGAACCAATCGAAGCAGCTTTACATATCAACCATCCGGGAATTGTTGCAGAAGATAAAGAAGGGTTCGACAACTTATTAAGTATCATTTACACACTACCGGATAATCAGAAAACAGCCATCATCTTAACCAAAATAGAAGACCGTTCCCAAAAAGAGGTGGCGGAAATCATGAATACCAGTGTGAAAGCGGTAGAATCGCTTTTACAAAGGGCAAAACAAAGTATTGCAAAAAAATTAACAGATACCGAAGGATTATAAACCATCTGTCGTATAACTAAACAGAAAGTTATGAATATTGATAACAAACTAGATGCACTTAAAAAAATAAAGCAGGTAGAAGCACCTCCTTTTTTGCTTACCCGTATAAAGCAACAGATTCAAAATCTGGGTAATGCACCTGCACCCGTAAAATGGAGATGGGCATTTGCTGCGTCTGCTATTATTATTCTTGCATTGAATATTTCTGTTTTCTTTACCCGCAACAGTTCAGCAACCAATACTGGTATTGAAACAGTAGTAAGTTCTATGAATCTTTCAAACTCAAATTCATTGTACAATGAGTAAGATAAAATTATTAACGATTGCTGTTATCGGGCTAATGATTGTTAACCTTGGCATGGTTGCCTTTCTTTTATTAAGAAAACCGCCGCATCCTATGGAAGGAAGGCCGCCGATGGAACAGGATGGACCTAAAAAAATCATTATTGATAAGTTGCATTTTGATAAGGAACAGGCTGCGAAGTATGAAGAATTGATTAACCAGCATCAAGTCGCCATAAAAGCATTGAACGATAGTATTAAAGATGCCAAGAACGAACTTTATTCATCGCTGACGAATGAAAATTTTTCTGGTAAAGATTCTTTGATTGCAAAACTCGGTCTTTTACAAAAACAAGTGGAGCTTACGCATTATGATCATTTTGCGGCAATCAAAAAACTTTGTAAACCTGATCAGCTTGAAGATTATACTTCTCTTACAAAAGAAATATCCCGTTTTTTTACGCCGCCAAAAAAAGAAGGAGTTCCTCCACCAAGAGATTAATTCAGATTTATTTACCGCTCCCCAGCATTGTAATCCAAATTGGTTTGTATTCAGCATTTCTGATTCCCTCACCATGATATGGATTACTACTTATTTTCTTATCATTATTAAGCGGCTTGTCTAGTGCAAAAACATTTTTTGTTGGCATACCCAGAGCCTCACAAATTTCCTTTAATGATTTGGCTGCCAGTTCGTTTATATGATAAGTAGCATACCAGTTTTGTAAAGGCGTAACTTTTTTATCGGCGTACCATGTGGCAATTTTTTTAATTGCAGTTTTTGAAAAATCCCAACCCCCGGAAAAACTAATAACCCTTGCTACATGCTCCTTCATTCCTATGTATTGCGCCATACCACCTCCTTGCGATTGTCCCCATACTGCAATATTTTTCCAATTAAGTTTGTTCGTTCCTTTTTCTAGATAATATGACCAGTTTCCAGAGCCATCATTTTTTTGCAAGTATTGCAAAAGTTTGATAAGCCGTGGAATGATTGCATCATGCGGCATATCAGGAATAAGTGTAAAATTATTATCACCATAAATACGCATCTGTCTGAAGTCTGCTGCGCAATTTGAGTTTACATCAAGCACACTGTCTTTACAAATTTGCGCCACGGCAGGCACAGTAATATATGACAGCGCAATAATCTTATACCCTTGTTCAAGTGCAGTAGTAAACAAACTAACAGGGATGTTATCCGGAGTACCGTTAGTACCCGCAAGCCATATCAGCAACTTATTATTTTTTAATGCCGGATTGTAATAGACCGCATGGGCAGTATCCCAATAGGTGATGGCCTTATTTGTTTCACTCGGCTTTACCCGTACAATTTTATAAACACTGCTATCAATAGTAGGCAGCTCAATAGTTTGCCCTTTCATATTTAATGTTAAACAAACAAATGCTATCAGCATAATAATGTAATTGCTGGGTTTAAAATAATTCATTGTCGTTTTATATTAAATGTAAAGTTGTTTTTTCTGATAGCCTAATATAACAACCCATTAAGGCAAAAAATCCACGGCTGGATAGGCATGCAGTTCCATTGTATCTAACAATGACTGGTTTTAAAGCATACTAAATCAAAAAATCTCATCGGCAAAACAACCCATTCTGTATAGACAATCACCCCAAACGCCTATTGCTCTTTAATAAGATAGCACATAATCTCATTTTTGACCTGTTACTAAAAAAAATAAGAAAAATGAAATTATATCTCATCATAGTAAGCCTCTTAATTACCCAGTTTGCTTCGGCGCAGGACAGCACCAGTAATACTCCAAAAGTATGGTCATTAACAGATGCTATAACCTACGCACTGGAAAACAATATTACTGTAAAGGATGCTTCATTAAATTCGAACATTGCAGAAGTAGATTATTATGTAGCAAAATCATCAAGATTACCAAACTTATTTGGTACTACATCTCAGGGTTTTTCAAACGGAAATTCCATTGATCCTATAACAAGCGATTTTGTATCAGATCAAATTTACAGTAACAGTTTAGGTATCAACAGTTCCATAACCTTGTATCAGGGCAATCAGATTAAAAACCAGATAACACAAAATAAATTATTGCTACAGCAAAATACTTACCTGGAAGAAATAGCTAAAAACAGTATTGTTGTCAGCATTTTAGAAAACTACCTGCAAACGCTTTATAGTAAAGAAAGTATCACTATTGCAGAAAATAATTTAGCAGCTTCAGAAAAAGAAGTGTTAAGAGCAAAGGCAAGGTTGGATGCCGGCACGATTGCATTGAACGATTATACTGAAGCACAAAGTCAGGTGGCTACTAATAAATACAATGTTATTGCTGCAAAAAATAACTTCCAGCAATATATTATCGGGTTAAAGCAATTGTTGGAATTACCCCCTACTGAAAATATGGATATTGAAACCATTGATGAAAATATGGATTTAATTAACCTGGAACTCAACAGTGCTGCCATCTACAAAAAGGCACTCATATATCTGCCGGAGATAGAAGCAAGCAATCTGAACATTGCTGTAAACGAAAAGAAACTGGACATTGCGAAAGGCGGCTATTTACCAACAATATCCTTAACAGGAAGTCTTGGTTCCGGATACACCAGTATAAACAACAACAAATTTATAGATCAGTACAATGTGAATTTTAATCAACAATTAAGACTCACAATGAGTATCCCGATTTTTAACAGGAACCAAACTAAAGCTGCGGTACAAACTGCAACTATTAATATTGAAAAAGCGCAGATACAAAAACAAACCACAGAAAAAGAGGTTTATAAAAAAGTAGAAACAGCGTATCAAAATGCAGTATCAGCACAGGAACAGGTAATTGCTTCGGAGGCGTCTAAAACAGCGGCTGAACAGAGTTATAAACTGGCACAGAAAAAATATGAATTGGGTAGTTTAAGCACAACAGATCTGGTCATTAGCCAAAACACCTATACCAATGCTCAACAAAACTATTTACAATCGAAATACTTAAATATTTTATATCATCAGTTATTAGAATTTTATCAGGGAAACGATATTAAACTTTAATTAACATTATTATGAAAAAGAAAAAAATCATCATTATAGCTAGTATAGCATTAGCCATTCTGGCCATTGCAGCTTATCGTTTTATAAATAGCAATGACGCTATTGTTATAGAAGCTAAAACAGTTACAGCCAAAAAAGAAAACGTTACCACCATGGTTACGGCAACAGGTACTATTGAGCCAATTACCCAAGTAGCCGTAGGTACACAGGTTTCGGGAGTTGTTGAAAAAATATATGTGGATTATAACAGTGTGGTTAAGCAGGGGCAATTGATTGCCGAACTTGATAAAACAAATCTAAGGGCATCAGTTACACAGGCACAAGCAGTTTATGACAATGCGGTGAGTCAAAGAAATTATGCTCAAACTATTTACACCAGGCAAAAATCTTTATACGATAATCAGGTGATCAGCAGATCTGATTATGATGATGCAAAGTTTAGTTTAGAAACGGCAAAAGGTACCGTTACACAACGTTTATCCGACCTCAAATCTGCCAGAACAAACTTAGGTTACGCCAATATTTATTCGCCGATAAACGGTGTGGTATTATCCAGAGCAATTGACGAAGGACAAACCGTTGCAGCAAGTTTAAGCACACCTACCTTGTTCACCATTGCAAAAGATTTAAAAGAAATGCAGGTAGAAGCAGATGTAGATGAAGCCGATATAGGTGAAGTGAAAAATGGACAACGGGTAACTTTTACTGTAGATGCTTATATAGGTGAAACATTTGAAGGTGTTGTTACACAAGTACGATTAGATCCGACAGTAACATCAAATGTAGTAACCTACACAGTAGTTATAAAAGCCGACAATCCAGATTTAAAACTAAAACCAGGTTTAACAGCAACTATTTCTATTTACACTTTAGAATTAAACGATGTTTTAACTGCAGAAGCTAAGGCAATCAACTTTATACCAGAAACGGAAACGTTAACAACATACAATACACAACATAATTTAACTGAAAGCACAATTAGTTCATCTAAAAATGAAACGACCATTTGGGTGCTCGGCAGCGATGGATCTATCAAACAAAAAACAGTTACACTCGGTGCAAGTGATGGAGTAAATGTTCAGATTTTAAATGGGGTTACAGAAGGTGAAAAATTAGTCTATAGTTTAAAAGGTGTGGCCAAATCTGAAGTTAGTACTGCCGGTACAAACGAAAGTCCATTTATGCCACAACGTCCTGGAGCTAAGAAAAAATAATAAACAGTTATGAAAAAAGATATTATTAAAATAGAAGAATTAAAACGGGAGTTTGTAATGGGCACCGAAACAGTTCATGCCTTAAGAGGGATTTCATTTAACATAAAAGAAGGCGAGTTTGTAACCATTATGGGATCTAGTGGATCAGGTAAAAGTACCTTGTTAAATATTTTGGGATGCTTAGACCAACCAACATTGGGTACCTATGAAATTGATGGTTTAAAAGTGAAAGACCTAAGTAGGAATGAACTGGCAACTATTAGAAATGAAAAAATTGGATTTATTTTTCAATCGTATAATTTATTGCCCAGAACATCTGCACTTGAAAATGTAGAATTACCTCTTTTATACAACAGTAAAGTAACTAACAGAGAACGAAAAGAAAGAGCTGTGAAAGCCCTGGAGATGGTAGGATTAGGCGACAGAATGGACCATACCGCTTCTCAGCTTTCGGGAGGTCAGCAACAACGGGTTGCTATTGCAAGATCGCTGGTAAATAATCCGGTTATGATACTTGCTGATGAGGCTACCGGTAATTTAGACACCAGAAACTCTTATGAGATCATGTCCATATTTCAGGAATTAAACAGTAAAGGAATTACGATTGCTTTTGTTACACACGAACCAGATATTGCAGCATTCAGCAGCAGAACCATTGTATTGAAAGATGGTCATATCATTAAAGATTTTAAAAACCAAAAGGTACAATCTGCAGCAGATGAATTGGCAAAATTACCTAAAGAAGATTATCAATTATGAGACTATTAAATCTATTTAAAATCGCTTTTAAAGCCATCGTGGTTAATAAAACAAGAACCTTGCTGACCATGTTAGGTATCATCATTGGTGTAGCTTCTGTAATTGCGATGCTTGCCATTGGCGAAGGTTCTAAAGAAAGTATTAGAGAAAACATATCAAGTATGGGTTCCAATATGATAACTATCAAACCAGGTGCCGATAACAGAGGTCCGGCAAGGGGTAGTGGTGGCGATGTGCAAACACTTACTCTCGAAAACTATGAAGTGATAAAAGCGCAAGCTACTTTGTTAAGTTACATTACACCCGTTGTAAATGGTGGCGGACAAGTTATTAATGGTTCTAACAATTGGCCAAGTAGTATTTATGGTGTCAACCCATCGTATCTAAATATTAAAGCCGTGGGTTTAAAAAGTGGAAGTATGTTTACAGATGCTGAAGTACAATCCGCTTCAAAAGTTGCAGTTATCGGGCAAACTGTTGTAGACAATGTGTTTCCCGACGGCCAAGATCCCATTGGGCAAATGATTCGCTTTAATAATATCCCCTTTAAAGTAATTGGTATTTTAGAAGAAAAAGGAGAAAACACCTTTGGACAAGATCAGGATGATGTTGTTATTGCGCCTTATACTACTGTACAAAAACGCATTTTAGCAATAGATCATTTAAATCAGGTTGTAGCTTCTGCTATAAGTGAAGCTGATGCACCTGAAGCAGTAACTCAGGTAACTGAAATTTTACGTACCGAACACAAATTAATGGATACTGAAGAAGATGATTTTAGTGTACAATCAATGGAAGAATTAATTTCCACCTTTAGTTCTACCAGTGAAATGCTTACAATTCTTTTGGTAGCAGTAGCGAGTATTTCGTTGTTAATTGGAGGTATTGGCATTATGAATATCATGTACGTTTCTGTAAAAGAAAGAACAAAAGAAATTGGTTTGCGCATGGCAGTTGGAGGAAAAGGAACGGATATTTTAATGCAGTTTTTAATAGAAGCTATATTAATCAGCATCACTGGTGGATTTCTTGGAGTTATACTTGGACTTGGAGCTACTGAGTTTATAGAAAAGTTTTTAAACTGGCCAACAAGCGTTGCATTGTATTCTATAGTAATTTCATTTGCTGTATGTGCTGTAACAGGTATCTTTTTTGGATGGTATCCGGCAAGAAAAGCATCGGCCTTAGACCCTATAACAGCATTACGATACGAGTAATTAATTATGCCAAACAATAAAAAGATAAAAGTCTTATCGCATTTACTTACATGGCTTGTCCTGTTTAGTATGCCTTACTTGTTATCCTACGGTCAATCACAGGATATCAATAGAATTATAGCTCGTTTTTGGATACCATTAGTGTTTTCAGCTATCATTTTTTATTGCAATTATTTTGTGTTGATTGATCGGTTTTTGTTTACCAAAAAAACCGTTTGGTTTATTGCGACAAATGCAATTTCTATTGCCTTTTTCCTGTTTTTAAAAGAATATATAGAAGGCGCATTTTTTCAGGAATTTCTACAAAAGTCTTCTGGAGACACTAATGCTGTAAGGCCACCTTTTAAAATGATTATTTACGTTCAGCTTGTATCTTACATGGCGCCATTGCTATTTTCAATAGCTATAAAAACTACACAACGCTGGGTTAAAACAGAAGCCGAACGTAAAGAAGCTGCTAATTTTAAATTGCAAACTGAGTTGCAGCATTTACATTACCAGTTGCAGCCACATTTCTTTTTTAACTCTTTAAATAATATTTATGCTCTGGTTGATGTTTCACCCGATCAGGCTAAAACGTCGATACACAGTTTAAGCAAGTTGATGCGATACATGTTGTACGAAACAAATGTTGAATTGGTACCTTTATCCAATGAAATCGATTTTATGAAAAAGTATATCGATTTAATGAAGTTGCGGGTTACGGACAAGACAGTTGTTAAATATAGTTTTCCTGATAAAGAAACCGGAATTAAAATAGCTCCTTTATTATTTATTTCGTTGATTGAAAATGCTTTTAAACATGGCGTTTCGGCAAGTAAAGAATCGCTGATTTCTATTACGATGACTTGTGATAACAATACGATTTTATTTAAAATAGAAAACGATAATTTTCCTAAAAAGACCGACGATAAAAGCGGCTCTGGTATAGGATTACAAAATCTAGAAAAACGTTTGAAACTGCTGTATGCAGGTAAACACAACTTTAAAGCATTTGTAGAAGGCAATCGCTTTTCAGCAACTTTAAAAATAGAAACCGCATAAATGATGAGCAACATAAAAATTACCTGTGTTATTGTAGATGATGAGCCTATGGCGCTTAACCTAGTGGAAAGTTATGTGGAGAAGACCCCTTTTTTAATTCTGAAAAAGAAATGCAGCAGCGCCATTGAGGCCATGGAGTTTATCAAAACAGAACCGGTTGACCTGTTGTTTTTAGATATACAGATGCCCGACTTAACAGGGATAGAGTTTTCTAAAATGTTACCGGCAGATACCAGAGTTATTTTTACCACAGCATTTGACCAGTATGCATTGGAAGGCTTTAAAGTAGAAGCCCTGGATTATCTTTTAAAACCTTTTGATTATGCAGAATTTTTAGCGGCGGCCAACAAAGCAAATACCTGGTTTGAGTTGGTAAAAGGAAAACAGCAGCACATCGTTTCTGAAGAAAAGGAATTTCTTTTTGTAAAATCGGAATACAAGCAGTTACGTATCAGATTGGCAGATGTAATGTATTTTGAAGGATTGAAAGACTATATCAAGATATGGCTGAAAGACAATCCAAAACCTGTTCTAACACTTATGAGTTTAAAAACTTTGGAAGAAGAACTTCCCGAAACACATTTCATGCGGGTTCATCGTTCATTTATAGTATCACTAAATAATATTGAAGTTATTGAGCGTAGTCAGATAATCATTAATAAACAACGCATTACTGTTTCTGAACAGTACAAGGCTAAGTTTTTGGAATTTGTTGCCCGGAATTCAATTGATTTTAATTGATAACATTTTTAATTTAAGGGAAGACGAATACTGCTTACACCCTTACTACAATTATACTTAACGAGACTGAACAGAACAGGAAATAACATTCTCCTAAAAACTCTCTTCCCCTTTTTCCTTTAACAAATATTTTTAGAAGTGTAGCAAGGGAATTTTATACCCCTACCGTATAAGTATTTATAAACAAAAAAATTATGAAAAAGCAAGTAACAGGTATTCTATTAGCAGCAGTAATTTTTACTGCATTCAGTTGTAAGTCAACAAAAGAATCAGGTGGTAATGGATCGCAAAGTGGACAACCCAGTGTAACAGAAATATTTCAACAGATGGATACCAATAAAGATGGCAAATTATCAAAGAAAGAAGTAAAAGGTCCGTTGCTCACAGACTTTTCTAAAATTGATACCAACAGCGATGGTTTTATTTCTGTACAAGAATTAGAGAAGGCGCCAAAGCCCAGTGGACAAAGGTCTCAGCAGGGACCACCTTCAGGCCGTAATTAATAACTCGTACAGGCACTTCATTTAATTGTATTAAAAATAAAATACTAAAAAACGAAGGATATTCTTTAAGTCGTCGTATAAATAAAAAAACTAAAGTAGTTTATGAAAAAAATTACAAAAAGGATAGCATTGTCAATCATAGGATTAAGTCTGGTAGCTTTCTCAATTTCATCTTGTAAAAAAAATACAGACGTTCAAACCACTAACACTGACCCAGTACCGGAAACGTATAGCGATTCAGTTTTTGTACCCACAGATTGGACTACTGCAACACATACTAAAAGTGGAGCCGCTAATTTCGGTTTAGTGTTTGATGATAACAAAGTACAGCGAATTGACATAGTGGTAACTAAAAAGCGTTGGCAGCTAATGCTGGCAAATATGACTACATTATATGGCGCTTTTGGTACAGGATCACAGCCCGGAGGAGGTTCCTCTGTAACCGAAAACCCAATGTTTGTACCTGCCGAAGTGTTTTATAACGGCAAGCAGTGGTATAGAGTTGGTGTACGTTTTAAAGGAAACTCCAGCCTGCAAAGCACCTGGAAAAGTGGTAATTATAAAATGTCTTTTAAATTGGATTTTGATGAATTTGAAGATCAATACCCACAAATAGACAATCAAAGGTTTAATGGTTTTAAACAATTGAGTCTGAAAAACAATTTTGATGACAAGTCGATGTTAAGAGAAAAAGTAGCTGCAGATATTTTTAGAAGCGAAGGCCTGGCTGTTTCGAACACTGCATTCTATGTGGTGTATGTTGATTATGGAGACGGGCCTACCTACTTTGGTGTTTACACTTTAACTGAGGAAGTTGATGATACCGTAATTAAGAATCAATTTCCAAATAGTAAAGGAAATTTATACAAACCTGATGGTACGGCTGCTAGTTTTGCATTTGGCACTTACAATACAACAGAGCTGGTAAAAGAAACCAACGAAGATGCCGCTGACTATACAGATGTGCGGGCACTTTATGATGCAGTACATGATGCTACAAGAACTACGGATCCTGCGGCATGGCGAACTAAGTTAGACAATGCATTTGATACCGATGTGTTTTTGCATTACTTGGCCACTAATACTGCCATCCAAAACTGGGATACCTATGGCAAGATGACTCATAATTATTTTTTATACAATAATCTTAGCACTAATAAATTAACATGGATACCATGGGATAACAACGAAGCATTACAAACTGGTAAACAAGGAGGATCCCTCCCAATGAACTTTGTGGGGTTAACTGCATCTCAATGGCCACTGATTGGTTATATGTATCAAGACGCTGTGTATCAGGCAAAATATAAAGTATATGCCAGGCAAGTAATAGAGGGTTCTTTTAAGCCAACCACCGTTCAAGCATTATACACTAAGTATGCTGCATTGGTAGAGCCTTATGCAACTATTGAGAAAAGAGGATATTCGTTTTTATCGAGTGCTGCAGATTTTACACCTGCAATAAATGCACTTAAAACTCATGCTACCAGCAGAGAAACTGTTGTATTAGATTACTTAAGATAAACCAATATTTAATTTCAAAGGTTTTTGCAATGAAAAAATTTTTGTTGATAAAATTATTCTTGATCCTGTGGGTTACAGCGATGGCGCATAACCCACAGGTATCCAATATCAGCATCAACCAGGATGCTGCTACAAAAAAATACAGTTTGCTTATTAACGTTCCGCTATCAACCTGCGAGAATGAACTACGCAACAGTTATCCATCAATTCAAATAGACAGTCTTTCTAAAAATGAGTTTCAGGAACTACTCCTCAATCATTTTAAAAAAAATATTCAATTTATTGCCAATGCTACTGATACGCTGTTTATTAGTAACGGAATGCTAAGTATCGGTCATGAAACGCAATTGATTTTTGAGCTTTCTGGTTTGCCGCAGGCGGTACAGTCACTTCATTTAAAATACGCAGCTTTAATATCTCAGTACGATCACTTCGCCTTACTACAGATTTCGCTGGCTGATAAGACAACGGGGAAATTTATTTTCAATAACGACAATAAGTATGAGCTTTCGCTGATTAATAAAAACAATAAATTGGTGTTGGAAAATAATCAATCTTCTTTTTTCAAACTTGCATATTTGATTCCGACATTAATTGGAGTAATGCTTATCATAGCAGGGTTTTTCTTTTTTAAAAAAAGAAATAAAACTACAGTAAACCCATCATTCATTTTAAAACAACAAGTATGAAAATCAAAACTAAAATAGCTTTTGCTGCTATCGCATTGTCTGGCCTGTTGTTTACCTGGGTAAGTTGCAATAACAATAAAATCAGCAGTGCAACAACATCAAAGTCTGATGAAATAGTAATACCCGTAAACCCTGATTTTTTTATTGCCGCAGGATTACTGGAACCTATCACAAAAGTAGATTACAAACTTTCGGATGGCAGTACAGCCGAGTGCTATAAAATTGTAACAAAATCAATTCCAACTGAACACCAGATGGGTCCCTGGTGTCCCACTAATATAAATGATGGCGCCGATAAAGGCGGTATTTGGATGGAGGGTGGAATAGCTCATGATGTAGATGGTGCATTTATAAAAAACATGGCCAGCTTTTATAAAGATGCTACCTGGAAAATGTATAATGCTGATGGCAGCATTAATGTAACAAATTCAAAAGAAGCCTGCGAAGCTGCAGCCCGGCCAGATGTGGACCCGGCGTATAAAAATTTCTGCGTACAGTGTATGCCTTCCTATGTTGATGGTTTAAAACAAATATTTTATATCCCGGTTGTTCCAGTAAAGTCTTCTTCCGATACAAAAAATAATTTGCCACAAGGGCCGCCACGAAATGGTGCGCAAGGTGGACCTCCACCGAATGGACGAAGAGGTGGTGGTGGATCCGTAATTGGTATTGCTTTCAACGGAGTGAATTTTGATCCGCCTGCACCTACAGCAGACATTTTAGCTGCATACACACTTGCTCCATTGGATGATAATGGCGGACATATAAATACTCATGTTGGTTATCATTATCATGCAGCCACAGGCAAAACAAAAAAGGTAAAACAAACAGATAGCCATGCAGCCATGATTGGATATGCCATGGACGGTTATGGTATGTTTGAATTGTTAGATGAAATAGGAAAAGAACCTTTGAAATTAGATGAGCACCGGGGACATTATGATACTATTCGTGGGTATCACTATCATGTGGGTCCTGCTGGTGGCAATCAGTTTATTGGCTCTTTTAGAGGTGTAACAGGTTCATTCACTGCTTCATTTTAGTTTTATTTTTCTATCACCGAAGGATTCTTATAAACATCTCGTATAATGTTCTATACAAATACAAGAATTATGAAATTAACTTTGGGATTTATTTTAGCAGCATCGGCATTTATTACTGCAACAACAAGTGGATGCAAAAAAGATGATAGTTCAGGCGGTGGTAGCGGTGGTGATGTATCAGTTACAAGTGTTGTGACTGCTAAATACACTTCTGCAGTTACAATTGCTACCAGCGGCAGCAGCATTACCCTCAGATCAAATGGAACACCTGCCCACGTTTCACCGTATTGGTTGGTTGGACATGCACTTTATGAAGCGCAGATAGCCGGGCAAAACACTAACCCAGGAAGCATCGGTGTACAAAGTTATGCGATGACAATTCCTACAAATCCTGCTGAAGCTACAAGTAAAGAAGCTACTTCACTCGGACCAATTGGTATGGCATTAAATGGTGTTGCAATTTTTAACGATAGAGAAGGCGGTAATGTTCCTGTAGATGCAGGTGTATTACAATCTTTTGACAGGGCAGGTGCTCATCCTGGTCCGGGTAATACATATCACTATCATTTCACTGGCGATTTTACGGGGAATGATGACGCAAAATTGATTGGTTTTTTAAGAGACGGCTTTCCTATTTATGCAAGAAAAGATAATGACGGTTCTTATCCTTCTAATTTAGATGCGAATGGTGGACATGTTGGAACTACAGCAGATTTTTCAACAGCCATCTATCATTATCATGCATCGAATGTGGCCTATATGGGTTCAAGATTTTATGTGTTAAAAGCAGGAAGCTATAATGGGACAAAAGGAACATTTACATTTTAAGCTTTTGTATTTAGTTACAGCTTTCATTACAATAACAAGTTGTTCAACTAAAAAAAATAACCAACAACAAGAGGAAGTAGTTTCTGCTTTCTCTTTCTTTGTTGACACTACTATTGTTCCGCATGATACAGTTTCATCAACAGATAAAAAACTCGTATTAAATAACGGAATATATTATTACAACAATCTACTTTATTCGGGTTATATAAAAGTTGTATATCCGGACGGAAATTTCAATTCTATTGGCGGTATTCTGAATGGAATGCTACACGGTAAATCTATCAGCTTCTATTTAGGAGGAAAAACTAAAGACATCAGAATGTACCGAGAGAATAAAAGCGTTGGCAAGCAAATTGGTTATTGGGAAAACGGTAATCAAAAATTTGAATTCTATTATCTGGATGATAAAAGAGAAGGAAGTAGCAAACAATGGTATGAGAGTGGTGCGCCATATGCATTCATGAATTTTAAAGATGACGGGGAATATGGTATGCAACAAGCCTGGAGAGAAAACGGCAAAGTATTTATTAATTACGAAGCAAAGGATGGCTATAGATATGGTTTACAAAAATCAAACTTGTGTTACACCTTAGAAAAAGAAAAATTTAAAGCAAAAAACGAATGAGGTTCTTCGCATTCATATTACTAAGTGTATTTCTTATTTCCTGCAAAGAAGAGGCAAAAAGAAAATTACCTTATTATGATACGCCTGACTTTACGCCCAAGTGGGAAATGGCAGATAGTAAAACCTTTCATCAGATAAGACCATTTACATTAACCAATCAAAAAAACGAATCTTTTACTGAAAAAGATATTGATGGGAAAATATGTGTAGTAGACTTTTTCTTTACCTCATGTCCCGGTATTTGCCCCAAGCTGGCAACGAGTATGTCAGGCTTACAAACTACATTTTTAAATGATAACCAGATATTACTTCTTTCACATAGTGTAACACCGGAGAAAGACAGTGTACCCGTTTTAAAAAAATATGCCGAAGAAAATGGAGTTAATTTCAATCTCTGGAAACTACTAACCGGCAGCAGAAGTGATATCTATGAACTCGGTCGCAAATATTATTTTGTAGAAGAAGATTTGGGAGTAAACAGTGACAGTACTGTTTTTCTACATACAGAAAATTTTGTACTGATAGATAAAGACAGACATATCAGAGGTATTTATAATGGGCTAGATCCAAACAGTATGCAATCCCTTACGAACGATATAAAAGAGTTGAAGAAAGAATAAGTTAATGACTTCCTGCTTTCCTAACACTTTACCTAAACAAGTGAAATACATTTTCATTAAGTATTTATAAAAGTATATTCCTGAAGTTCTGTAAATTTATATGCTAGCTGTATAATTATAAAGGCATCATTTTATTTCGGTATTTCAAGAAACAAATAGCATAAATATATTCAGATGAAAAAAAAATCTAAGCTTTCAGCGAAACAAGCAGAAGAACTACTCAAAACATTAAAAACTCGTTTTGAGAAAAATAAACATCTTCATAAAGGAATCGATTGGACCAAAGTAGAAGCAAAGCTTCAAGCTAAACCTGAAAAATTATGGTCACTCAATGAAATGGAAAATACAGGCGGCGAACCGGATGTAGTTGGGTTTGATAACCTGCCTAGCCGGCAGGCAGGAAAGAAAGGCGAATATATTTTTTATGATTGTGCCGCTGAAAGCCCCAAAGGCCGCCGTAGTTTTTGTTACGACCGCAAGGCACTTGATTCAAGAAAAGAACATAAGCCTAAAAATAATGTAGTCGATGCTGCAACAGTAATGGGTATTGAGTTGCTAACCGAAGAACAATACAGAGAACTGCAACAGCTTGGGGAATTTGATACCAAAACATCAAGCTGGGTAAAAACACCCGATGAGATTAGAAAACTCGGGGGTGCTATTTTTTGCGACCGACGTTTCAATCATGTATTCACTTATCACAACGGTGCAGAATCATATTATGGCGGCAGAGCTTTCCGTGGTTCGTTAAGGGTGTAAAAATATTAATATCCAAAAAGACAATCTCCTCTTTTCTCTTAACTATTTCCGTTACAAAGTGTCTGGTCTTGTTAAACCTTTTTTGGTTTTATCTGTTAATTAATTATGAATCGTTTTTACAGGTATTTTTTGTTATCAATTCTCTTGCTTGTTGCTGCTACTGTTATCAGTCGGGTAACAGAAAACAAGCTTTCCCTTTCCATCACAGATTTACGTAACAACAAAGGTCATGTGTTGATTACTGTTTACAAAGATGGTGTCGGTTATCCCGAAGATGTAGATAAAGCTGTTCGCAGAGCCAAGCTTACTATCACCAACAAAACAGCAACTGTTTCTTTCGTAGGCCTTGCTTCTGGCAATTATGCGATTGCTATTCTACATGATGAAAATGATGATGGAAAAATGAACAGCAATTTTCTTGGTCTTCCGAAAGAAGGATATGGATTTTCTAACAATGTAATGGGCAATTTTGGGCCGCCTTCTTTTTCCAAAGCTAGTTTTCTATATAATGCTAATCAATCTAAAACAATAAGCATCAAAGCAAGGTATTAGACTACCTACCCATCACTTATCTGCCCATTATGCGGATGTTGCCACCGCCGCCTTCATTATTCAATCCCACTTTACTTAAGCTATAGGTAAAGCTTAGCAAGAAAAACTGACGCAGCGTCAATACTCTGGAATCTTCTATATAGTTATTATTTGTATTCCGGCTGATGCCTACATTTCTGTTTAATAAATCCCTTGCACTAAATTTTAATTCGCCACGGTTAAACTTCAGCATTTGTTTACTAATGCTTGCATTCCACAATGGCACTTTGGTATTAAATCCTGCGGCTCGCTGACTATTAATAGTGTACATAAAATCTGTACTCATAAAAAACCCTTTCGGTAATTCCCAATCCACCGAGGCCGAGAACTCCTGCGACAAATAATCAGTATTCAATGCGGATTGTAATGAGTATTTTGTTTTGTTATAATTAATGCCTGCGCCTAGTCCAATATTTATTTTATCTGTTAGGTTCATATCTATTCGTATGTCCGGACCAACCGTTATTGTCCGTATATCATTTCCTACACCATTAATAAATTGTTTGGTCTTAAATACTCCTGCACTCGTTGCAAGTTCTATTGATCCTTTTAAAAATCTTGCAGGCATGCTGTAGCTCAGCTGCGAGTTCAGGTTATATACTCCGTTTACGTTCACCGGTCTTGTTCTTTTTATTCCCTCTTGATTAATAGAGTCATTGTTTACTATTTTATTTTGAGTGGATTGCATATTTGTAAAGAAGAAAAGATTTTTATTCTTATAGGGGTTTATAAGATTAACTCTTGTCTGAATAGCATGGGTGTATTCCTGCTTCAGGTCAGGGTTACCTTCCCGTATGTTCAATGAATTGCTGTTATCCGGTACCGGCTGTAGTTGCGCCATCGATGGCTGGTTGGTAGAAGTAGAATAGTTTACCGATACGCTTTTGAACCGGGAGAAGTAATATTGAAATCTTGCATTGGGCAATATGTTACGAAATGTTTTACTGATTATCGAATCCTTTGTGCCGCTGATTATTCTTCCCTCCAGATCAGCTAGTTGCCAGTTAGCACCAATAGAATAATTATACTTTTTCCGTTGTGTACGTATGCGAAGGCCTGCGTTAGTATAACCATACGTATTTTCAAAATCATTGGTCAGGAAATTATTCAAGTTGTCGTACTTACCGTTGTTCTTATTATAATCAAAGGTCTCTTTCTGTGCTGTGCTTTTACTGTTGCTGTTACCTGCACTAAATTCCAGCAGCGATCTTCTCCATAAAGGTTCGGTGTACACTGCTCTTACATTATAACTCTTCATGTCACTGGTTGAATTATTAAGCTGGTTCAGCGTATCTCTTCTCAATAATGTTCCATTAGGATTATAAAAATTATTGATAGAAGAAAGGCTTCCATCACCATTACTTTCATTCAAGCTTGTTTGAAGTGTAAGCGAAAAAGTTCTTCCTTTTCTTTTAAATCGTTTGCTCCATATAATATCATTCCTAAAATTATAACCTTCATTGGCGGCTGTATTGTTACTGAATCCTTCATTGGTCAGTAGCCTATCTTCCGATAAAGTCTGATAATCTGTTTGCGAACGGTTATTGGTTTTCTGATAACTAAAAGAAGGGGTGATGCGTATCGAATTAAACGAATCGATCTGGTACAATGTATTCAGATTAAAGCGATGACTATTATTCAGGTTGTCAGAAAAAGAATTTTGATTATAGTAGTAAGAAGAGTCTGGTAAAAAATATTGTCGCTGCACATGGCTCTCTTTATTTGGATTAAGACGATTATAAAAATAATTACTCTGAAAGTCAAGCTTGTTCCCAATAATATTGTTATAGTTCAATCCGCCACCCCAGGCTGTATTGATACCACTGTTGCTACCACCCACATTCATACCCATTGCTGCTGCATCATCAGAAGATACATTGATATTAATATTTCCACCGCCGCCACTCATGCCTTTTTGCATTCTTGCAAGCTCTCCGGTAAAGTTTAAAATATCCATGAAAGAAAAGCCCTCTGCATTGGTATTGTTTCCCATTCCGATTGCAGAAAACTGTCTTGCACCTTTAAAAGAGTTGACGTTGAACTTTCCTTCGTACCGTTCTTTATTCCCTGCACCTGCATTCACTTTGCCAAACATTCCTTTCTTCTTATCCTTCTTAAGCTTGAGGTTAATCGTTTTTTCTGTATTACCATCTTCAAAGCCTGTTAGCTGTGCTTGGTCACTCTGCTTATCATACACCTGCACTTTATCAATTGCATCTGCTGGTAAGTTCTTTGTTGCAATCTTCGGATCGTTACCAAAGAATTCTTTTCCATCTACTAGCACCTTAGTTACTTTTTCGCCTTGTGCTTTTATTGTACCATCTTTCTCCACCTTTACTCCCGGAAGTTTCTTTAATAGCTGCTCCACACTGGCATTGGGCTGCACTTTAAAAGAACCTGCATTGTACTGAATAGTATCACCAACCAGTGTAACCGGTGGTGCTTCCGCAGCTATCACCACTTCTTCCAGCACTTTTGATTTATCGTTCATCACCAAATTGCCAAGATCGGCACTCTTCTTCTCATCTGATATTTTGAAATAAGTGTTGCTGTTATAATAATTGACATGAGAAATCATTAGCCGGTATTCACCATTGGCTAACCCTGTTACTGAAAAGCGGCCATCGTTTCCAGCCATGGTAAATGTTACTAATGAAGAGTCTTTCTTTTCAAGTACCGTAATTGTAGCACCTGCCACAGCTTGTTTGCTGATGGTATCAAAAGCAATTCCTTTTACAGCGCCGCTCTTTTGTGCCGACACAATAGTGGTAAAACAAATCAATAAAAGAAGTAAGTAATATTTTCTCATAGCTAATCCATTTCTGCTACGAAAGTATTCATACAACTTTGCTTTAAGCGTTAACAGTACTTGGTTTAAGGTTAATGAAGGTTAATGTTTAAGTGAAGAGTCTATCGTCCTGAGTCGGTAGTACTGTTACTTTTTGACTCCTGACTAACGACTCTATACTATTCTTCGATAGTCTGCCCTCTCTCATTATCTTCCCGGTCTCTGTCATACACCATCAGTCTTACCTTCCATTCCATGGGTTCTATAAACTGCATTGAGATTTCAATCTTCAATTTTACTGCAGCTTCATTCATTGGCTCAAATGAAAATAAAACACTGGTGAATTTTTTTGATTCATCTGGACTCTCATATTCTCCTTTCAGTTTGTATGCAACGCCGCCAAACTTTACAAGCATATTTTGTAATTGGTTGTATAACGATTTAAACTTCTGCTTTGCTTTATCGAAGTGTTCAGTAGTGAGCATCAATGCTTCCCAACTGCACACTTCCTTTTTGGCGGAGTAGCGGGTTACAAAAGTTTCTTCAGCACCATTCACTTTAAAGTTGCAGTAGTAGTCTGTTGATTGGGGATGCTGATTAAGCACTTCACCCATCAGGTTTATAAATCTGTTAGGATAATCTTCTACTACTTTCTTTACATCGCCAGCTATACCATTAGCCATTGGTAGCTTTAGCTGGGCATCGCTATTCAAAAAAAGGAAGGAAATAATAGTAAGAAGTACAAGTGATTTTACTGGTTTTCGCATAAGTTCGGATTTGTTGGGTTAGAATTAATTGCCAATATTATTAAATTTTCAATTTAAAATATACTTTTAGTTGAAAGTTATTCGTTAACCCTTAGTAAAATATCCAATATATGAAAAACAGGAACCTCACTCATCATCACGAAGCGGCAAAAATTTACCGCCATTATTATAAGTCATCTGTAAATCCATTGCGATTATTAAAATCGGTTTTAGCCGTTTTTATTACTGGGAATGGCGCTACGGCTAATGCTACTTATAAAAGAAAGCGGTAAGCATATTAAAGAGAATCACACTACCCCAATAAATTAAAAAGGGCTTTCATTTCTGAAAGCCCTTTTTGTATATAAAATATAGTTCTTATTGCATTCTCATGTCTTTCATCCCTCTTTCCATGCTACGAGGCATTCCTTGCATTGGTGAAGCATTTTTGTTTCCCCCCATTTTGTTCAGGTTAAACAACAGGCTCACCATAAAGTAACGTTGCAGCACCATACTTCTTGTATCTTGAATATAATTTTCTGCAGCAGTACGGGTAATGCTTTGATTCTGATTCAATAAATCTCTTACTGAAAATTTGATTTCCCCATTTTTATTTTTAAATACCTGCTTGCTAAAGCTTGCATTCCACAATGGAATAGCCTGATTAAACCCATCTGCACGGCCAGTATTAATGTAGTAATCAAAATCGGTTGCCAATATAAAGTTGCCTTTGAATGTGTAAGAGGCATCCAAAGAATAGGTTTGTGTAAGATAATCTTCGTTCAATGAAGCGTTTACTGAGTATTTATTATTTGTGTATGCAAGGTTTGCTTTTACACCAAACTCTATTTTTTCTTTATTGAGATTCAAACCAACTCCTTGACTAATCACCAATGTTTTACCTATGTTCTTTTGCTTGAACAATAAGCTTACATCTTTTGTATAAGAAAAATTATTTGAGAAGTTGACACTGGAGCCCTTCATCTTTGGATCTTTAAAAGGAATTCCCAATGTAATAAAAGAGTTAACCCTTGAGTAGCCGTCTAAGTTCACCGGTTTGGTTAACTGAATACCTCTGCCGATAGAGTCAATACTATTTACAATTTTATTATTGGTAGCCGTGTAGCTAATATTAGCAGCAATGTATTTGAATGTAAGAATATTGAATGTGTTATAACTCAAATTAAGACTATGCGTAAACTCCTGCTGCAAATCCGGATTACCAATTGATTGGTTCAACTGATCTGTAACATCTAATACATTTTGCAATTGAGATATGCTTGGTTGGTTGGTTTTTCCATTATACCTGAAGCGTAAATTTTTATTTCTACCAGGTGTAAGATTAAAGTTAAATGTAGGGAAGTAGTTAACATAACTTGCTCTGGTTACAGAATCTTTAGCTGTGAAAGCTTGATAGCTATCACTTTCTAAAGTTGATTGCTGCACAGACATACCCAACTGATAGTTATATTTTTTTTCTTGAATACGGAAATTAGCTCCAACTCTGTGAGCAAGGAAAAGGTTTTCAAAATCATTCGTCAAACGTAAATTCGGATTATCATATTTTCCTGAAGTACCATTAAAATCATAGGTTTCTCTAGTGGAATTGCTTACATTTTTAGTGAAAGCATAGTTTAATTCCAACAACTTATTCAATCCGAATGATTCAGTAACAGAGGCACTTATGGTGTTATTATTATTTTTTGTTTTTTGCATGTATTGCTGATTCTGCAAAATACTTCTGAATAAAGATCCATCCCTGTTGAACAATTCATTATCTGAAAAAGTTAAACCATCGCTGTTACTGTTGCCAAATGAATTGTTCCAGCCTAATGTAAGCGTACGGCCTGTTTTACTGAACTTGTGCCTGAAAATAAAATTATTTGAAAAAGTAAATCCATCTCTACTATTTGAGTTCGTTGATTTACTTGTAGAAGCAAGGTTTTTACCAAAAGCATCATCAGCCATTACAAAAGTAGTGTCGCTACTAAAATTTTCTGAACGCTGCATGGTTAAAGATGGAATGTAAATCAGTGAATTCATAGAATCTATCTGATATTCCATTCTTAAATTAAACCGGTGATTCTGGTTTAAGTTATTAGAATACGTTTCGTTATTACGAATGGCAATTGAATCGCCTGTTGCAAGATTATAAGTAGTACGACGCAAACTATTTTCTTCTTGTTCTGGTTTTGAGTCAGAAAAGAAATAGCTACCGCTTACTTTAATTTTATTTGCCCAAAGATCAGAATAGTTTATACCCGTAGAGAGTGATTGGATAATACCGGTGCTGCTGCCACTATTCACAAAACTTCCTATTCCGCCGCCACCGCCGCCTCTACCGCCGCCGCCGGAGCTAGCACCACCGCCACCTCTGCCACCGCTAAAACCTCCCATGGAGCTGATGATATCTGAAAAAGAAAATCCTTGCTTATTAATATTATTGCCGTTGAATAAAACAGAAATCCTTTTATCATTATTAAACTTATTGAAAGACAAATTGCCTTCATAACGACCATCTGTACCGCCGGCAACTAATGCTCTTCCAAAAACTCCTTTGTTCTTATCTTTCTTTAGCTGAATGTTGATTGTTTTGGAACGACTACCATCATCAATCTTGGTAAACTTTGCCTGATCACTCATATCATCAAATACCTGAATGCTTTCTACCATATCTGCTGTCAGATTCTTGGTGGCCAGTTTTGGATCGTTACCAAAAAATTCTTTTCCATTTACATATACCTTCTGAATATCCTCGCCCTGCGATTTTACATTACCGTCTTTATCTACTTCAACACCTGGTAATTTTTTCAAAAGATCTTCAACTGTAGCATTAGGTTTTGTTTTAAATGCAGATGCATTAAACTGAACCGTATCGCCTTTTACCTGGATGGGTACATAGGAACTGATAACAACATTTTCCAGCGACTTTCCGCTTGTGCCAGGGAAAACACTTCCGAAGTCTATTGTTTTATTTTCAGCAGAAATAGAAAACGACTTGCTAAACGGATCGTAGCTTTTATGGCTGACAATTAATAGATATTCCGCCTCGGCGAGGCCTTTTACCTCAAAACCGCCTTGTTTATTACTTAATGTAAATGTTGCCAGGCTTGAATCCTTAACATTCATTACAGAAACCGTAGCATCTACAATCGGTTGTTTTGAACTGGAATCCAGCAAGTTGCCTTTAATACTGCCATCGGCTTTCTGAGCCTGAACAGCTAAAAAAGAGACTAAAATCAGGAGGGATAAGGTAAATATCTTCTTCATAAACTTAAAATGTGTACGAAAATAGACGTAAGAAGAAGGTATAACCTTCGGGAATGGTTAAATATTTAAAAGAAAAGGTAGCCTTTAGGTATTTATTGATCAAAGATTTAGCTAAACAAGTACTCCACATCTTCCCTTGTGAGTGTCTTCACAAATGAAGAATCGTCGGAAATAATGTCTTTTGCCAATGCCCTTTTCTTTTCCTGCAGTTTAAGGATCTTGTCTTCAATTGTATCCTTACATATCATTCTATATGCAAATATATTTTTGGTTTGCCCGATACGGTGTGTTCGGTCAATGGCCTGTTGCTCCACCGCTGGGTTCCACCAAGGGTCTACAATATATACATAGTCGGCAGCGGTAAGGTTCAAACCAACACCTCCGGCTTTTAATGATATAAGGAATACTCTTTTTTCTTCATCATTCTGAAAGCTTTCAATAGCTTTTTGCCTATCTGGTGCAGAAGTGCTTCCATCAAAATATTCGTATTTAACACCTAGCTCTTCTAATTTGGCTCTTATCAATGCCAACATGCCGAGGAATTGAGAAAAGATCAATGCTTTATGATCGCCAATATTTTCTGTAATCTCTCTTGCCAGTTCATCCAGTTTTATGGAATGGTTTTCAAATTTTTCCTGTTCATTTAAAATGGCTGGTGAGTCACAAATCTGGCGGAGCTTCATTAATCCTTGCAAAATGGTTAATTGCGATTTCTGAATGCCTTGTGTTTCTATCGTACCCAAAATCTGGTTTCTAAAATCATTTCTATATGCATCATAAATATTACGCTGCTTGCTTTCCATTTCGCAGAAGAGAATCATTTCTTGTTTTTCCGGAAGATCTTTTGCTACCTGTTCTTTTGTTCTTCTTAAAATAAATGGAAAAAGAATTTTTCGCAGATGGTCTTTTCTGTCTTGCTCGCCAAATTTATCAATTGGTATAGAAAATTCCTGACGGAAGAATTCCATAGTGCCCAACATACCGGGGTTCAGGAAGTTCATTTGTGCAAAAATGTCAAAAGTATTATTCTGCAACGGTGTACCGCTCATGCAAAGACGGTTCTTTGCTTTTAACAAACAGGCGGCTTTAGTTACTTTACTTCCAGGGTTTTTTATTGCCTGCGACTCATCCAATACTACATAATCAAAATCAATACTCATTAAAAGTTTAATGTCGCTACGTAACGTACCATAAGTGGTAATGGTAATTTCATGATCCATTATTTCTTCCTTCGTTCTCGTTCTTGCTGCGCCATGATGAATACGATAGGTAAGTTCAGGAGTGAATTTTGTTATCTCATTTTCCCAGTTATAGATTAATGTTGTCGGGCAAACAACCAATGCTTTCAACGATTTATTCTCTTTTCTATAATACTCCATAAAAGAAAGAGCCTGTACTGTTTTACCCAAACCCATATCGTCTGCAAGAATGCCGCCCCACTTAATATCTTTCAAATAATTCAACCATTGATAGCCCGCAACCTGGTAAGGGCGAAGAATTGGCTTCAAGTGATCGGAAGGTTCAATTTCCTTTATCTGATTAAACTCTTTTAAGGTTTCATACTTTTCTTCCAATGCTACTACCAGTTCTTCTTCATCTCTTGTTTCATACAATTCATCCACAACACTTAAATGATAGCGGGATAATTTCAGTGTATCAGATTTTCCTTCGCCAACTCTAAATAGCAATGAATATTTTTTCAACCATTCTTCTGGTAAAATACCGAGAGTGCCATCATTCAATTGTACAAATTGTTGCTTATTGGCTAAAGCTCTTTTGACTTCTGCTACTGATACTTGTTGATCACCAAAAAGAATATCCACTTTTGCATCGAACCAATCTGTATTACTACTGATGAAAATCTTTGTAGAAGGTTTTGCTGTATTGAACCGAAAGTTTTTTAATGCCTCAAATCCAAACACCGGCGTCTTCATCTCCTTCATTGCATCTACAAACAAAAAGAACCAGTTATTCTTTAATACATCAGCACCTTTTAATGCCAGTGTTCCCGAATCTTCATTATATGCAAAGTTGGAATGAAGGTTTTGTAATTTTTGAATAAATTCATTTTCCTTTTCTCTATTACGATGCACCACCACTACTTTATCAGCCTGCGGAACTATTAATTCATCTCTGTCAGATACTTTTGTTTCAAAACCTTTGTAATAAAATCTTGGTTGAAAAACTAAATGTTCGCCTTTCTCTAATAAAAACAAGTTAACATCTGGATTACCATCTTTTATTTCATACACCAGCGATTTATCAAAATCAATTTTATGTTCTTTTGCCAGTGGTAATAAAAATTCATTCAACGTTTTGCTCCAGTCTTCGGCAGCGACTTCCATTTTACCCGTTGGTAAAAATTTATCTACTAAATGAATAACGTCGTTGTTATTCCAGAGGTGTGATTGATTGTTATACGTAAAAAATAGCGGAGTAGCTGTTTCGTTATCACCTAAA